>PPYE01072940.1_pt1 | contig 10167 bp, 10 predicted proteins | sample 1559881 | NCBI WGS metagenome assembly PPYE01 (sample SAMN08240022, study PRJNA423297) | Human gut metagenome, whole genome shotgun sequencing project.
GCGATGGGAGGTTTGGGAAGTGATATAGCGATTGAGACAGCAGATGTGATTATTCAGGATGACAGCTTGTCGAAGCTGGTAACGGCTGTCAGGATAGGAAAATACACGCGTCGCATCATTTGGCAGAATATCATATTGGCTTTTTTAGTGAAATTTGCCATCCTTGCATTGGGAACGGTAGGAGTGGCGACACTGTGGGAAGCTGTTTTTGCAGATTCGGGTGTGGCTCTGCTGGCTATTTTCAATGCTATGCGCATTAACAGACTGATAAAACATTCGTAGAAATGGTTGGGGGGATTTTAATTAAATGAAAGAAAATACCCACTGCCGGGATTCTCGAAAGGAAAAAAGCAACACGGATTTCGCAGAAATGAAGCCGAAGCCAATCTGCGGAATCCGTGTTGCAGAAAGAATAGACCGTTACTGTGCCGGCTTATCCGAGCGAGAGAATCAGTAATTGAGCCGTGAGTACCCGCAGAAACATCGTGAGCGGATACACAGTGGCATAACCTACTGCGGGTGCGTCACATGAGGTGAGGTCATTGGAATAAGCCAAAGCGGGCGGATTGGTCGTTGCTCCCGATAATACTCCGATAAGGGTATAATAGTTCAACTTGAAAACATAGCGCCCGATAAATCCCACTATCAGCAGAGGCAGCACGGTGATAATGGCACCATAACCTATCCATATATATCCTCCTTCATTGATAATCGTTTCAATGAATCCTTTACCCGCACCAAGTCCCACGCAGGCAAGAAATAAAGAGATACCTATCTCGCGAACCATCAGGTTCGCACTGATGGTAGTGTAGGTGATTAGTTTGTACTGAGGTCCGAAGCGGCTTATCAGAATAGAGATGATAAGCGGTCCTCCTGCCAGTCCCAACTTAACCGGTTGGGGAATGCCGGGGAACATGAACGGAGTACTGCCCAATATGCATCCCAGTGCGATACCCAGAAAGATAGGAATCAGATTAGGGTGATTCAATCGTTTCATCGAGTTGCCTAGTATTTTTTCGGCTTGCGCCACTCCCAGTTCACTGCCGACAATCTTTACACGGTCACCCATCTGCAATTGCAGGTGGGGAGTGGCGACAAGGTCTACTCCCGAACGGTTTACACGCGTGATACTGACTCCAAAATCATTACGGATTTTAAGTTGTGCCAGAGTCTTTCCGTTCAGCTCAGGCTTGGTAATCAGAATCTTTCTGGAAATCAGGTTCTTATTTTTAAAATCCCATTCCACATTTACCTGTTTGCCAAAGAAAACGGTAATTGCCTCCACGTCTATCGGGTTGGCAATGACAAGAATTTCATCATTCAGATGAAAGATTGTATTTGAGTTGACAAGTTCTGTCTGCTTGTCTCCGTTACAGTAGCGGATACGCGAAATAACGAAGTCACGGTTTACCAGCGGTTTAATGTCTTTAATCGTTTTTCCGTTTACTGCTTCATTTCTGATTTCCAATGAGATGGGGCGTACGGTCAGTTCTTGCAAATGTCCCAAACCGCGTTCTGCTTCTGCCTCTTCCTGCTTCGGCTTAATCTGCAATAAATATTTCAGCGCAAGCAGTGAAAGGATGCAGCCTACCACTCCCAGCGGGTATGAAACGGCATAACCGAGTGCGATTTCGGGTGCATCAATGCCATTCAAGTCGCTGTTGGCCTGCTGTGCGGCTCCCAGTCCGGGGGTATTGGTGACAGCTCCCGACAGGATACCCACCATTGTGGTGATAGGCACTCCGGTGATGAAGTGCAGTGCCACCGTGATGACAACTCCCAGAAATACGACCATCATGGCAAGCATGTTCAGCGTAAATCCTCCCTTCTTGAAAGCCGAGAAGAAGCCCGGTCCTACTTGCAGACCGACAGAGTAGACGAACAGTATCAATCCGAATTCTTTTAGGAAATGGAGCAGATGCTCATCCAGGTTCAGATTGAAATGTCCGAATACGATTCCTACAAAAAGTATCCATGTCACACCTAATGATATGCCTGCCACTTTTATCTTCCCCAGCATGATACCGAAGGCAATGACAAGCGAAAGAATCAATACGGAGTGTGCTACTCCGCCACCCCACAGGTTGGGGTATCCTTCAAATAGATTTCTAAAAAGTTCCATTATTATATAATTAATTAAATGATTATTCTATATCTGTTAATGGGAGTTTTTCATGTGTATCAGGAAGGTAAACAAAGTCAGGAAAGGGATTGTGTTGCTAAAATCGGACACAAAGTTAGATATTTATTTTATATTTGCACCCGATTTGAAATATAGATTGAAAAGATGAAGCCACAATTGCTTATAGGGGCCGCTACTTCGGGAAGCGGAAAAACGACTTTCACGATGGGACTGCTGCGTGCGTTGAAGAAACGAGGCATGCGGGTGCAGCCTTTTAAGTGTGGCCCTGATTATATTGATACTCAGTTTCACACATTGGCAGCCGACCGTGAGTCGGTGAATTTGGACACTTGGATGGCATCGAGGACGCATGTACAGCATATTTATAATAAGTATGGAGAGGGAGCCGATGTATGTGTTGCCGAAGGGGTAATGGGACTGTTTGACGGTTACAGCCGAATGGAAGGAAGCAGTGCAGAGATATCGCAACTGCTGGGCATTCCGGTGATATTGGTTGTCAGTGCACGCTCTGCTGCCTATTCCGTAGCTCCTCTGATTTATGGGTTCAAGCATTTTCATCCGAATGTGAAGATTGCCGGAGTAGTGTTCAATCAGGTATCTTCATTACCTCACTATAATTATCTGAAAGATGCGTGTGCCGATGCCGGTGTAGAGTGTCTGGGTTATCTCCCTTTTACAGATGGGCTTAAGATTCCATCGCGTCATTTGGGACTTACACTGACTGCCAAACGCGCAATGGACGTACTGATAGAGCAGGCGGCAGCATTGGTAGAAAAGTATGTGGATATTGATAAACTTTTAAATATTTGTCATCGTGGTTTCCCATGTCGGTATATATTGCCATACAGTTCCGAAGTCGGGGTGGAGAGTTTCACTCCCCGTACAAAAAAACTGAAAATAGCAGTGGCACGCGACCCGGCATTCAATTTTATTTATCGTGAGAATATCGCTCGGCTGGCGGAGCTGGGACATATTACTTATTTCAGTCCTGTGTATGGCAGTGATTTGCCGGAAGCAGATTTATTGTATCTTCCCGGGGGATATCCCGAACTTTTTGCCCGCCAATTACACCGTCGGAAGAAACTGATGGAAGCGATAAAGACTTTTGCCGAGGAAGGAGGGAAGGTATTGGCGGAATGTGGCGGAATGATGTTCCTGACCCGCTCACTTACGGCGCGTCAGGGGGGAACGGCCTATGCTATGGCGGGCGTCTTGCCATTGGACTGTACAATGGTGGGGGCTAGGTTGCATTTGGGGTATCGTCGGTTAGAGTATAACGGACTGGAACTGAAGGGGCATGAGTTCCATTACTCCAACATCATAGAGCCCGACGCACTTCCTTCGGTGGCAAAACAGTTTACCGTCAGAGGAATGGAGGTAAATACTCCTTTGTACAGATATAAGAATGTGATAGCCGGATATACCCATTTGTATTGGGGAGAAGCCGACATATTAAAGCTTTGGGAAGAATGAATAAGAACTTACACCCTATCATGCTGGCAGGGACAGGCAGTGATGTGGGAAAAAGCATCATTACAGCCGCTTTGTGCCGCATATTCAAGCAAGATGGTTACCGTCCGGCTCCCTTTAAGGCACAGAATATGGCATTGAATTCCTACGCCACTCCCGAGGGGCTGGAGATAGGACGGGCACAGGCGGTGCAAGCCGAGGCAGCCGGAGTGCCCTGTCACACAGACATGAATCCGCTCTTGCTGAAACCCAGTTCGGACCACACCGCTCAGGTGGTATTAAACGGCAGGCCGATTGGTAACCGTGATGCGTACGAATACTTCCGCAAGGAGGGACGCGAGGAGCTGAGAAAAGAAGTCAATGCTGCTTTCGATCGTTTGGCTGCCCGTTATAACCCCATTGTTATGGAAGGAGCCGGCAGCATTTCGGAAATAAATCTGCGAGATACGGATTTGGTCAATATGCCGATGGCTTGTTATGCCGGTGCCGATGTGTTATTGGTGGCGGATATTGATCGTGGAGGGGTGTTTGCCAGCGTCTATGGTTCGGTCATGCTGCAAACGCCTGAAGATCGTAAACGTATAAAAGGCATCATTGTCAATAAGTTCAGGGGAGACATACGCCTCTTCGAACCGGGTATAAAACTGATGGAAGAGTTGTGTGGCATTCCTGTCTTGGGAGTGGTTCCTTATTATAAGGATATTCATATCGAGGAGGAAGATTCGGTTGTGCTGGATTATAAACGTATGCAGGCGATAGAAGGAAAGGTGAATGTGGCGGTGGTATTGCTTCGTCATCTGTCTAATTTCACGGATTTCAATATGCTTGAACGCGATGAGCGTGTGCATCTTTACTATACGAATAATACGGAAGAACTGGCAAAAGCGGATATCATATTACTTCCGGGCAGTAAAAGTACATTAGATGATTTATATGAACTTCGCCGTAATGGTGTGGCGCAAGCTATCTTGCGTGCACATCGCAAAGGGGCTTCGGTCATGGGGATTTGTGGCGGATACCAAATGATGGGAATGGAAGTCCGCGATCCCGATGGAGTAGAGGGAGATATCCGTCAACTGCCGGGTTTGGGATTGCTTCCCATGATAACTACCATGCAAGGTGAGAAGGTAACTCGCCGGGTGGCTTTCCATTTCCGGGATAATGAAACAGTTTGCCGGGGATACGAAATTCACATGGGAGAGACTGAGCTTGTACCCGGTTCGCCTGTTTCTCCATTGAATAAATTGGAAGACGGAAAAGCGGATGGCTATTTTGTCGATAGGAAATGTATGGGAAGCTATATTCATGGTATCCTTGATAATCAGGTTTTCATCGATTTTCTGCTGGAGCCTTATGCTGACAAGCTGCATCGGCAGAGTCAGGATTATGAAGCCTATAAAGAAGAACAATATGATAAGTTGGCGGCACACGTGCGCAAACACTTAAATCTGCCGTTGTTATACCAAATAATGTGTAAAAATGATTGATGGACACGGAGATGATGCCTATAAATATGGGCAAAAGATAAGGATAAACTTTAGCTCAAATGTATATAATCATGTAAATCATAATGGTTTGCGTGAGCATCTTTATCATCGGATGGAAAGTATTCGAAGTTATCCCGAACCGGAGCCTTATTCTTTAGAACAGGCATTGGCACATTCGCTTCATCTGTCGGACGGGAAGGAGGTTTGTGTGACTAATGGCGCTACGGAAGCCATTTATTTGATAGCCCAAACCTTCAGGGGGAAAAATTCTGCCATCCTGATGCCTACTTTCAGTGAATATGCCGATGCTTGCCGTCTTCACCACCACAAGATACAGGTTATTTACGCATTGGATATGATACCGTCGGGAACAAACCTGATATGGATATGCAATCCTAATAATCCTACAGGAAGTGTATTGGATAAAGACGTTTTGAAAGCATTTATAGAAAGACATACGGAGTGCTGTTTTGTAATAGACCAATCTTATGAATTCTTTACATTAAAACCGCTGCTGTCGGCCAGGGAAGCTGCCGGATATCCTAATGTGATTCTGCTCCATTCCATGACCAAGCGCTTTGCTGTCCCCGGACTCCGTTTGGGTTTTATGACTGCAAATCAAATCTTATTGCGTGAAATCCGTTTGCAGCGTATGCCTTGGTCTGTCAATCAGCTTGCCATTGAAGCAGGACATTATTTGCTTCGGCATGCCGGAGAATATCATGTAGATATATCATTGTTACTAAAGGAAAAAGACAGATTGGCTGAAGCACTGCTTGCAATAGGAGGAATGGAGGTATGGACTTCGGATACACACTATATGTTGGTTCAGTTACGAATGGGGCGGGCCGCAGCTTTGAAGGAGTACTTGGCAGGAGAGTGTGGTATCCTTATCCGTGATGCATCCAATTTTGAAGGGCTGAACGAGCATTTTTTTCGCATTGCTACACAAACTCCGGAAGAGAATAATGAATTGATAGAATCTATAAAGAAATGGACATATTTGTATTAATCCTACCATTGTTGGCAGGGTGGTTATTGGATAAGTTGATAGGTGACCCTTCCTGGCTTCCTCATCCCATAGTAGGTTTTGGCAAACTTATTTCTTTTTGCGAAAAACGATGGAACAAAGGGAAACACCGGGTGAAGAAAGGAGCATGTACGGCTGTTGTGCTTATTGTATTCATTTATGGAGCTTCTGCGTTATTGATACACGGATTATATGCTATGAATCTTTGGATAGGCGTGGCGGTTTCGGCCGTTCTTATCTTTTATTGTTTGGCAGGGACTACGCTTATCAATGAGGTACGTATGGTTTTTATGGCTGCCGACCATTCTTTGGAGGAGGGTAGAAGACAGGTATCCCGCATTGTGGGACGGGATACTTCCGGACTGACAGATCAGGAGGTGAGGCTGGCGGCTTTAGAGACTTTGGCAGAGAATCTGAGCGATGGGGTAATTGCTCCTTTGTTTTGGTATTTGTTATTGGGAGTTCCCGGTATGTTGGCATATAAAATGATAAACACGTTGGATTCTATGGTGGGATATAAGAACGAAAGATATTTGCAGTTCGGTCGGTGGGCAGCCCGTATCGATGATATTGCCAATTATATTCCGGCTCGTTTGACAGCTGTTCTGATGATACTTTCTACCGGTCGTCTTTCTTTATTGAAGTTTGTGGGAAGATATGGTAATCAGCATGCAAGTCCTAATTCCGGTTATCCCGAAGCGGCTTTGGCGGGGATATTGAATTGCCGTTTCGGGGGGCCTCATCATTATTTCGGTGAGATGGTTTACAAACCGTTTATAGGCAATAATAATCGGCCGGTTTACTCGTCAGATATGCGTATTGCTGTCCGGGTAAACCGGTTTGCCGAGGGAATAATGGTGATATGGGTTATTCTCTGTCTGATGGAAGCATACCCTTTTCTTCCGTTATAAGCAATGAAACGCAGGGAAATTTATATCTCAATCTTAATGATACCTCCGTATGGAGTCAGTGCGCCGAAAGCCTCTTCGGGTTTCACTGTTCCGGCATAAATTTGGGCATTGATCAATACGCCTCCATGGGCGAATATGGCTACCTGTTTGTATGGCTTTTGGCGAAGCTCATTCAGGAAGTCGGCTACACGTTGGTATTGGTCCTGAAACGACTCTCCGTTTGTAGCCCTCACATTCCGATAGTCGGCATACCATTTCTGGAGGTTGGCATCGGTTATTTCATCAAAGCGTTGCATTTCCCAGTCACCAAAGTTGATTTCTTTGATACGGTCATCTCGTTCGCCATCCGGGTAACCGCAGAAGGTGGCCAGACGTACACAGCGGGTTAAGGGACTCATATATACTTTATCAAACTGAAGGCCTTTGAGCCGGGCGGAAGTCAGTGCGGCTTCTTCTTCAAAGGTCGGATTCAAAGGGACATCTGTCTGTCCGTAGCACACTCCCTGAGGGACATCTACGGAAGTGTGGCGAATGAGGTATACTACCATAAGTTGGTATAAATTAGGTTTATTATTAAATAGAAAGATAGTTCACACAGCAGGAAAGCGGCTCCGCAACAGTCGCCTGTGTATCCTTGCAAACGCTTGCGCAGCAATTGCCATAAAAGGAAAAAGACGGCAACGGGTGCAAGGGCTGCCCACCAATAAGACCTGTTCAGGAAAAGCCACATCGGGAGTCCGCCGGCTATGAATGCCGGTAGCCATGTCGAAATGCTCATCCGGTCATAAATGACTTTTGCTTTTGATTCTTCTTCTTTGCGTGCATACGGCAAGATGTTGATTATCTGTGCGGAACAGAACTTACTCCATGCGTCTCCGCTCGCTACGGCCATGCATGCCAAGGAAAGCGATAGGGTGGAAAGCAGGTTCCATAGGAGTCCGAAGTAGAACAGAAGTCCCAATACACCGTATGTTCCTATATGGGAATCTTTCATGATGGAAAGGATTTTCTCGCGCGAAGTGCCGCCTCCAAATCCGTCGCAAAAGTCTGCCAAACCGTCTTCGTGCAGTGCACCCGTGACAAGCAGGCGTGCCAGTAAAGCAAGGATGACGGCTGTAGACATAGGAAGGAATTGGGCGGAGAGCCATAGCGTGCCTGCCATTATTCCTCCGGTGAGCCAACCGACAAAAGGCCAATAATCGACCACACGCTTAAAATAAGCGGCGGGAACTTCGGTTATTCTCCAGAATGGCAACCGGGTGAAGAATATGAGTGCGGCAAGGAGTTTCATGGTTAAAAGTATTTTGTGATGGCTGCATGGGCAAAGTTGTCCATCTCATTCATCATGGTCACGGCAGAGACTATGATGGGATAGGCACAGACAGCACCGGTTCCTTCACCCAGCCGGAGTCCCAGATTTAATAAGGGGCGTGCATGCAGGGCTTCAAGTACCAGTTTGTGTCCTGCCTCGTCTCCCTGATGTCCGAAGATGGCGTATGGCAATACCTCCGGGTGGAGCCGGGAAGCGGCAAGGATGCAGTTGGTCATGATAAAGCCATCGACCAATATCAGCATCTTCAGTTCGGCTGCCCGCAACATACCGCCGATAGCCATTACCATTTCGTAGCCTCCAAACCAGGCAATCTTGTCTCTTGCCGAGCCGTCGCCTTGATAGTTGTCGACTGCTTGTTTCAATATATTGTATTTATGACGGATGCCTTCCGAATCCAGTCCGCTGCCGGCTCCTACGCATTGTTCCAGAGAAATGCCTGTAAATAAATGCATCCAGACAGAGGAGGGGGAAGTATTGCCTATTCCCATTTCTCCAAAACTGATTACGTTGCAACCGTCGGCGTATGCCTTATCCACCATTTGTACACCGCGTTCCAGACATAACTCCATCTCTTCATGACTCATGGCCGGGGCATGGAGAAAGCTTCGGGTACCGCGACCTACGCTACAGTTGATAATTCCCTTCTCGTAAGGAAGGTCATAGTCAACTCCGGCATCTACCAGTACGAGCTTGAATCCGTGTTGGCGGCAGAGAAAGTTAACTCCGGCACCACCGTGGAGGAAGTTGCTCAATTGTTGCCAGGTGATTTCTTTAGGCGATTTGCTGACACCTTCTTCCACGATGCCGTGGTCGGCAGCAAACAGGATGTTGTGGGGATGGCGGAGAGTGGGAGAGAGGGTTTGTTGGATGAGGCCGATTTGTAATGCCAGCTCTTCCAGTACGCCTAAAGAACCTTTTGGTTTGGTCAGGTTATTGATTTTGTCTATCAATGCTTCCCGTATCTGTAAGTCGGGAAGTTCGATATGGAAAGTTTTCATGGTCTTATTGTTTTATTAATACAGGAATACCCGATACCATTAAGTATACTTGATGGGCTTGGGAGGCAATATATTGATTCATCCAACCTTGCAAATCCGTAAAACGGCGCTGGATGGGATTGTCGGAAACAGCCCCTGAACCTATTTCGTTCGTCACAAAAATAAAAGTGGCGTTTTGTGCTGTGAAGGCATCGAACTCTTGTTTCAGAGCTTGCAGTGACAGATCCACGTCAGAATCCAGATCGAAAAAGTAATTTGTGGCCCATAAAGTCACGCAATCTATCAGCACCACCCGCCCGTCTACCTGATGACGGCTCAGTTCCTTTTCTTCCTCTATGTTGGTCCATTCCGGTCCCCGGCGTTTCTGATGCTTGATGACCCGTTGGCGGAACTCTTCATCCCAAATGCGGGAGGTAGCCATATAAATAGGATTGGACGACAAACTGAGAGCTAATTTTTCTGCATAAGAACTTTTGCCCGACCGTTGGCCGCCTGTGATGAGTATAATACGTTTCATAATTTCTATTTTTCTGCTGTTCGCAGAATAAGAGTAGTAGCACCTATGGTGATGATGGCTCCTTCTTCTATTCTGACTCGGTCCTTGTCTCCCAATATGTCATTTAATAGAAATGTTCCGGTGATGCTCTGATTGTCCCGCAAGGTGTAAATGAGTTCTCCTTGCTTGTTTCGTTTTACATTGATTACGCAATGGCGACGATCCATGCTAGGGTCGGATGTTTCGATAGAAATATCCACATCGGTCCCTTTACTGCGGCGTCCGATCAGGTTATCCCC
>PPYE01433761.1_pt1 | contig 10167 bp, 10 predicted proteins | sample 1559881 | NCBI WGS metagenome assembly PPYE01 (sample SAMN08240022, study PRJNA423297) | Human gut metagenome, whole genome shotgun sequencing project.
TTGAAACTGAAAAAGTCAACAAAGTGCGTAAATTCAAGGATTTCTAGATATGTTTCCTTTGTAGTCTTACCACAGTCTCCACGTGATCCGTATGCGGAAACATATCCACCGGCTGTATCATCTTCACCTGCCATCCTCTCTTCCGCAGATACTCCAGATCTCTCTGTTGTGTCTCCGGATTACAGGAAATATAAACCAGTCTCTCCGGATTCATACGGCTCACCGCGTCGAGAAACTCCGGCGTGCTTCCGGCGCGGGGCGGGTCCATAAAGACCACATCCGCCCGCTCTCCCCGCGCTGCCATCTTCTGAATGGCAACCGTTGCATCTGCATTGATAAATCGGGCATTATTCACTCCGTTTTCCTTTGCATTCTCCACTGCACAGCTGACGGCAGCGGCATTTTTCTCAATCCCCAGTACACTTTTAGCCTTTCCTGCTGCAGACAGTCCGATGGTTCCCACACCGCAGTATGCATCCAGCACAGTCTGGGTACCGTCAAGCCCGGCTGCTTCAATGGCTGTACGGTACAGGATTTCTGTCTGCACAGGATTGACCTGGTAAAAGCTGGAGGCCGCGATCCTGAATCTGACTCCGCACAGCTGATCCACGATATATCCTCTCCCAAACAGTACCTTCTCTGAAAAACCCAGCACCGCACTGGTGGACCGTGGATTTATGTTCTGTACTATAGTACTGACCTTAGGACACAGCTCTTTTACCTTCTTCACAAAAGCCTTTGCCCCCGGAAGTATGGGGGAAGCTGTGACCAGCACTACAAGAACTTCGTCTGTCAAAAGACTGTGGCGCACCAGAATGTGGCGCACCAATCCGGTATGCCTGTCCTCGTCATACGGTTGATATTTACAAAAACGAACTGCTTTCCGAACTCCGCGGATCGTCTCATCCAGCTCTTTTTGATGAAGAAGGCAGGCATCTGTCGGAAGAACATAATGGCTCCCCTGCGCATAGATTCCGCTGATCAGCTGCCTTCCCGGTCCCTGGGCAAAAGTAGAGACTGCCTTGTTTCTGTAATGCCATGGATCTTCCATACCTATAACCGGCAGGACTTTTCCGTAGTTTCCGAGAAGTTTCTTTACCGCTTTCCACTTTTTCTTAAGCTGTTTTTCATAAGGCATATCTAAAAGCGGACACCCTCCGCATCCTTTTTTCTTTAAATCACAGGTTTGATTCTGCATTTTTATGTCCTACCTCTTTTTATACATTTTCTATCTTGTTTCTCATCTATTCTCGTAATTCTTCCACCTATTTTAGCATGAAGGGTTTTATGCTGCAATCCTTTGTTTTTTCTCCGATTCATTTGAACTTCTCTGGTAAATATGGTATCCTAAAATAAATTATATGCGAATCAATCTATTACTGACGGGAGGATTTTTACTATGAAGATACAGGAGTCAGCTGAAAACTATCTGGAAACGATTCTTGTCTTAAGCAAGCGCAAACCACAGGTGCGTTCCATAGACATTGCCCACGAATTATCTTTTTCAAAGCCCAGTGTCAGTGTGGCTATGAAAAATCTCCGCACCAACGGATATATCAATATGGATCAGGAAGGATACATTACCCTGACCTCTTCCGGTCTGGCCATTGCCGACAAGATCTATGAGCGCCATCAGCTTCTGAGCAAATGGCTGATGGCTCTGGGAGTGGATCCCCAGACAGCTGCTGAAGACGCCTGTCGGATGGAACATGTGATCAGTTCCGAAAGTTTCGAGGCCATTAAGCGGCACACTCAGATCATGGGCGGCAAATTAAAATCTGACAGTGAATAAAATTCTGTATATAAAAACAGAGCTGTTACTCAGAAGCAAACAGCTCTGTTTTTTATTACTCTGTCTCCCTGGACTGCGTTTTTCCTTTTTGTTCTGCTGCATTTTCTTCTTCCCTGCCGGCAGCCGCAGTCTCGGCTTTCTCAATCTCTTTGGCTACTTTTTTCTTGATTCCGTTCATATTCTGGTACAGAGTTCCCAGTTTCTGCTGTGATTTGTTCAGGAAATTCACATATTCCGCGATCTTATACTGTACCTCTGATACCACGTCCCGCACCTCTTCGTATTCTGCTCTTGTTCCTACATTTTTCTCCGCTTCCTGGAGCAGATTCTGAAGCTTCTGGTTCTCTGATCTTTGCCTCAGAACTTCTCTGCCCAGCTTATTCTGTATTTTTTTCTTCTCTGCTTCTTCTTTTCGATAGTTTTCCCTGAGTTCAGTGACAATCTCTTCAAGGGAAGACAAATTCTTTTTCAGGGTTTCATTTTCCTTTTCTAATTTCTCCGCTTCTTCCTGCTTCTGCTCCAGAAACGCCTTTTGCTTGACCTCTTCCTGCTCCAAAATGCGCTCCAATTCATCGATCCTGTCCTGCAGCCTTTTCTTCTCTTCCTCACTGTCCTTTTTCAGACGGAAGAGTTCATCCTTTGTGTTCTCCACATATTCCAGTACATCCTCTTTTTTGTATCCGCGCATGGCGCTGCGGAAAGTTACGTCTTCTGCCATAATATTTATTCTCCCCTTTACTGTTTATTCTTCCTGTTTCTTATATTTTGTCAGAAACTGATTCCTCAGGACTGCATAAAGCTCTGCCCGGACTGCCTGGTAGTAAGGAGCTGTCCAGAAGATTTCCGACAGTCCCAATGTCACCACCGTCAAAAGTCTCCAGCCCAGAAAAGATAAATCCAGAACAAACATTTCCCATTTCTGTCCGTCTGTCATATCCCGGCTGATATCAAATGCCTCCCCCATGGAAAGATCCGGCTGCTCTGCAAGAATATAAGGAATCATCGAGTATTCATAGCTCTTGACGATACCGGGTATGACCAGCAGCAGCGTCCAGAGAAAAATTTTGACATCCCGCACAAAAGTAATCGAGAAACTTCTTCCATAGTATCCGTTCCTAAATCCAAAGAAAATCTTTGCCAGAGGTGCACGGTAATCCCTGTTCTCCACAAAGAACCGACAGATTCCAATCTCAAGAATATTGATAACCAGATACTTCAGAAGGAATTCCCCTATATTTATTGATACCCGGAAGGAGGAAGAAAAAGAATTCCCCAGATAAGAAACCGTCTCCTGATTGATGTCAATACTCAGCATCAGTCCCAACACAAATGCTGCCAGAACACAGACAAGGTAGTTTTTACTCAGAACTTCTCTGGCTCTGAACTTTAATTCCGCTCTATTCCACAACATTTCTATCCCCTCCTCGGGAACTGTCCCCATATTCTTCTCTATGTACAGTACTATTCTATCATGATTTTCCCAATACCGCCACTTTATTTCTGTCTTTTTTTCATCTTTTAAATTTTTGTCGCACTTTTACAGAAAATTTTTCCTTTTTAGAATTCCAAAAAAAATAAATTTTTTCAAAAAAACTGTTGACATTTTTCCCCACATCTATTATAATGAATTTCGTTGCTGAGGTAATCAGCAAGAAAGAAAAATGTGCGTTTAGCTCAGCTGGATAGAGCGTTTGGCTACGGACCAAAAGGTCGGGGGTTCGAATCCTCTAACGCACGCTTCAAACCCTTATATCATTCTGATATAAGGGTTTTCTTTTATCCATAACAAAAACAGTTCCTGAACCTGCAGGCTGTTTTTCCAAGAAAGGGCGGTTATATTTTATGTCAACTTCATCCAATCTAAAGCAAATGCTCTCTTCCATTCACAGGAAGAGTTATCCGGCTTACAAAGGACTGAAAGGCATCTACGATTTCGGGACTTATCTTCTGTGTATTGATCATGTACAGGGCGATCCCTTTGCCTCTCCTTCCAATGTCAGTATCCGGCTTCCAAGAAAGACAGCAGGTTTTCCAGCTTTCTGTTTTGCCTCTCCCTGCACACGCATTGCCCTGCAGGATTATCTCACCAGAAATTTTGAGGAACAGATCCAGAAGTTCAGTTTCCGTGCAAAAGGTTCCGGAAAAAGCGGGCTGATTTCCATCACCCGCTGCGGACAGGAAATTCTGGAGCGCACTGCCTGCCAGATCACAGAGAAAGATATCCTTGTGCGTTTCACCGTGGGGTTTCCTGCCAACGGAAGGACTATCAACGCCCCGGAACTGGAAAAAATTTTCTTTGATTTTCTGCCTCAGTGTGTCGCCAGGGCCTTATGTTATAAAAACCTTCCGGCGCGTACGGTAGAGCAGGTAATCTGGCTTGCTGAGGACCAGGAATTTATCCGCGGGGAATTAGAACGGAGAAACCTGGCAGCTTTTGTGGCTGACGGCGCTGTACTCCCCAGGCAGAGCGGTATTTCCCAGAAACCAATGAAAGGCAGTATTCCTTTCCAGTCTCCGGATTCCCTGCGTATACAGATGGATCTTCCCCATAAAGGCACCATCAGCGGAATGGGCGTTCCCAATGGAATCACTCTGATCGCAGGAGGCGGCTACCACGGAAAGTCCACTCTGCTCAACGCTCTGGAACTGGGCGTCTACAACCACATTGCAGGAGACGGAAGAGAATATGTGATCACCGACAGTACGGCTCTGAAGCTGCGTTCTGAGGACGGACGCTTTATCAAAGACGTAGACATCTCCCTGTTTATCAATGATCTGCCCAACAAAAAGGACACACGCTGCTTCTCTACCCTGGATGCCAGCGGAAGTACCTCTCAGGCGGCGGGGATCGTAGAAGGCATAGAAGCCGGAAGCAGAGTCTTTCTTCTGGATGAGGATACTTCTGCCACCAACTTTATGGTCCGGGACGCTTTCATGCAGAAGGTCATCGGCAGACACAAGGAACCCATCACACCTTTCCTGGAACGGGCGGGGGATCTGTACCGCCGCATGGGCATCTCCACGATCCTTGTAGCAGGAAGTTCAGGCGCTTTTTTCCACATTGCAGATCTTGTACTCCAGATGGACAATTACCAGGCAAAAGATATCACAAAAAAGGTAAAGGAACTGTGCAGGGAATATCCCCTTTCCACCTCTGATATTCCTGCCTTTTCCGAACCCTCCTGCAGACGGGTTTTCAACGTGTCCGCCTCTTTAAGCGATGACCGGAAAGAATCCAAGATCAAAGTCTATGGAAAAGATTCCTTCTCTCTGGGAAAAAATACTGTTGATCTGCGTTATATCGAACAGATTGCTGATGCCGAGCAGACCGCTGCTCTGGGAGGCCTTCTCCGCTACGCAAAGGAAAATCTGGCAGACGGCAAAAAGACTATCCCCCAGATTATAGACCTTCTGGAAAAACTGCTGGAGGAAAAAGGACTTGCCGGAATCACCAGCTCTTCCTATACCCCCTGCGGTCTTGCCATGCCAAGACGCCAGGAAATCTTCTCCTGCTTTAACCGATACCGAAGATAAAAAGCCAGGGGCCTGATTGTATGATCCCATACATCAGACCCCTGTTTCTACAGAGTACATCGTTTCAGCAGACCCACTCCTATGGGATACGGTCCTGTATGCACACCAATGGCGGCACCAATCTGTATACTCTCCCAGTCTTTCACGCTATATCCTCTGTTTTCTGTTTCTTTATGAATTCGCTCCATAAACTCTTCGTATTCTGTCCCTCCAAGACCTGTGCCTGTAGCAAAAAGATATTCCTCCGCACGAATTTTCCTGCTTTCCAGGTATTCCAAAAACAATTCTTCTACTTTACGCAGGGATTTCTTTCTTCCTCTGCAAAGCTCTGTCGGTCCCAGTTCTCCATCATAATACTGCAGCAGCGGTTTAATATTCAGTACACTTCCTGCCACAGACGCCGCCTTGCCGATCCTTCCGCCATGTTCCAGATATTTCAGATCCCGGGTATTAAAGAAGATATGTCCGGTACCGCGGATCTCTTTCAGTGCTTTTACCGCTTCTTCCAGACTTATCCCTTCCTTTCTCAGACGGACCGCTTCCTTTACAAACAGCCCCTGAAGCGCTGTTACAAGCCTGGAATCCAGCACTTCGATCCTGGCTTCCTCATACTCTTCTTCCATCTCTGTTTTTGCCTGAAATGCCGCCTGCAAAGAACCGCTGAATTTCTGAGTCAGACAGATGCAGAGCACCGGAATTCCTTCTTTGGCAAAAGGAAGAAATGTGTCTTTGTAGTCCCGGACAGAGGGCATGGAAGTCCTGGGATAACAGTCCCCGTGTTCCACCATTTCTTTGTAAAAATCTGTAACTTTAATTTCTTTTCCTTCTTTAAAATAATTCTCCCCGTCAAAAGAGACATAAAAAGGGACCACCGCCACATTCTCTTTCCGGGTATATTCTTCTGACAGATCGCAGGAACTGTCACTTACAATACCAAATTTCACTTTTCTTACAGATCTCCTTTCCAGATCGACTCCGTATCTTCCCCTTCCTGCTTTTTACAGCATTACCAGAAGGGCAGTGGTAATGCTGACAATGCTGATCAGCATAGAAATGGAATTCACCGTACTTGCCAGCTCAAAATCTTCTCCCAGTGCATCAGTAAACGCCGGATTCGCGCTTGCAATAGGACTCAGAAGAAGAATCACCAGCGCCTGACGGATTTCCAGGTCAAAGGGCAGCATACGATAGGCAATAAGAATAAATACCGCCGTTACTGCATACCGGCTCACCAGGATTCTCACCACATGGAAGATTCCTTCTCCTTTCAGATTCAGCTTGAATCCTACACCGATCATAAGCATAGCCACAAAGGCATTTGCCTGCGCTACAGTTCCGCTGAAACTGGATACAACCTGGGGAATCGGCACATGCAGCATCACCAGGACGATCATCACCAGATAAGTCATAAAGGGCATTGACCTGGAAAGCACTCTGGCAATTGTTTTAATAGAACGGAGCATCTCTCTCCATGGATTCTGCTGGCTCCCTGTGCCTTTTCCCTTAATCAGCTCTGCCACTGCCTTGGAACCGCCGTTGCATATGACAGCGTTTCCCGTATCAAACAAACTGATCGTCACAACCCCCAGAGGCCCCAGAAAGCTCTGTGCAAACGGCATACTGAAATTCCCGATATTATATCCGGAAAAATTAATGATATCAAAGGGTATTTCCCTGGATCTTCCCAGCAGTTTTCCTTCGATAAAGGCAATCAGTATGTAGATCAGTCCGGTTCCCACCCCCATAGCAGTAATGACCAGAAGCGAAAAATCAAACTCTATATTTGAAAAATTATAAATAATAGCGCAGGGCAGGGTAATATAAAGCATTACCTTTGCCAGTGTTTTAAATTCACTGTCACGAAACAGTCCTGCTTTTTTCATGGACGCTCCCACCAGAATAATAAGCAGGTACGAGACAGCACGATAAAGTATTTCCTCCATCTTTGTAACCTCGAATCTTTTATCAATGATTTATTACAGGATAAAACAATCTCTGAAATTCTTTTTTCACATTCTCTTTCCCATAGTTCCTGTCCGGTTCCATAAGCTTTTGCAGAAACACTTTCTGTTCTCCTGAAAGAGGCAGTTCCTCATGCCAGGGTCTGTTGCCTTTCCCCTCATATCGGGAATAGAGGAGATAAAGAATCACATTTGCCGCCCGCGCATAGTCCAGGCTGAATTTCACGGAGATATGGTCTGCAAACCGGGCAAGACCGAAATCAATCAGAAAAATCTGTTTTCCATTATCAACAATATTGGAAGTGCTGATATCTCCATGAACTACATTCCTTCCATGGAGATATTCCAGGATATCAAAAATTTGAACGCCAATTCGGAAGATCTCTTCGGAAGAAAAAACCTTTTTTTCTGTAAACAGCAGCTTTTCTAAAGTTGTTCCTTCTTTGTATTCCAGTACAAAATAATAACCTTCCGGACAATTTACCACTCCTAGCATTTGAGGTACAGCAGGGTTTTCAAGTCCGGAGAGGATTACTGCTTCATGATGATTCTGCCCCTGGTTTTTCTCCCACATTCGCCTGCGGAATCTTTTCAGGACCACATACTCACCTTTCTGGTCCTGCGCAAGAAAACATACACCGTAACGTCCGCCTCCAAGGCAGAATATCACGGTGTAGTCTCCTACTTTCTTATTTCTTTTTCCCGGTCTCATCTCTGAACCGGAGTTCCGCATTCCGTACAGAACTTTGCCCCAGGCGGAAGGGGTTTTCCGCAATTGGGACAAAATGCCGCATTTGTTCCAAGTTTTTCACCACAGGAAAGACAGAATTTCGAACCTGCCGGAACAGATGCTCCACATTTCGGACATATCATCTGGTTTGCATTTCCAGTCTGAGCATACCTCTGCTGCCCGGGATACCCCTGATTGGGATTTCTATGACGGGAAGCTCTGTGGAAATCAGAGCCGGAAGAACTTCCAAAACCGGACAGCATGCCAAACAACCCTTTTTTCCTGTAATACGCACCGCCCATGTTAGGATTGGGATACCTTCTTTTGCTGCTGGAATGTGAAAAAAATCCGCTCATATTTCATTTCCTCCTGTTTTATTTCATAAACGATCGGATTCTTCATCCCTTGATTTATTTTCCTGATAATAATATACCGGACTATCCTCTATAAAACAAGTGAATTTATAAATTTCTCACAAATTTCATAGTTTCTTTTCTTTTTGCAATAAATGCCCCTTTTCTCTTGATTACTGCCTGCATATGGATTATGCTAATCTTATATTGATCTGAATATTTGTGTGTCTTTTTCACACATCTGTTTCTGATTGAATTGTAACAGAAGTATCACGAAAGGAGAATCAAATCTATGAAAAGGAAACTAACTGGTTTATTAGCAGCCGTATTAACGGCCGGAATCCTTACCGTTCCCGTTCAGGCAAAAAGTGTTGACGAATACCCGGATGTACACCAGGGGGACTGGTACTATGAGTATGTAAAAGATGTGACTGAAAAAAGTCTTATGACAGGCTATGACGATGGCAGATTTGGTGCTGTGGATGCTTTGGGCAGAGGGCAGTTTGCCACTGTACTGTATCGTATGGAAGGAAGCCCGGAGACTTCCTATGCTTCTATTTATCCTGATGCACCAGACGGCTGGTTTTATTCTGTACCTGTCACTTGGGCGAATCAGGCCGGAGTCATCACAGGATATGAAGATGGAAGGTTCGGACCTGCTGATAAGATTACCAGGGAGCAGGTAGCAACCATCATGTTCCGCTATGCTCAGCTGCAGGGGAAGGATACTTCCGTAAGAGGCGACTATTCTTCTTTCCCGGATGGCTACAAGGTCAGCGGTTTTGCTTCCGAGGCTATGCAGTGGGCGATCGGTGAGGGGATCATAAAAGGAAATGACAATGGAACACTGGCTCCCCAGGGAAATGTCTCCCGCGCAGTGTGTGCCACCATTATTTCACGCTATACCTCAGCGGTAGATGAGGAAGAATCCTATACCTATGAAATCCAGGTTATGAACAACCCGGATTATACTCTGTACAATAAGATAAGCGTTGTCCTGTATATAAAAACAGACAACCCGGATCCCAACAGTTTCTTCATCGATATTGCGGAGGATGAAACAGATACTGTTGTAGCCGCAGAGTTCAATGATGTTCATTATGAAACAGAAGAACCTGTAGGAAATAATATGCGAAAGGTTCCCGGCGGATATTTATATGTCATTCAGTCTGACACCCCGGGTACAAAAACTCTAAATATCCTGGAGGGAGATTCAAATGCCATCTGGACAGGAAGCGGAAAGCAGGTGTACAATACCCAAATCACGCTTCAGGATTATGACCGTGCACAGGATCAATGGTTTTCTGATGTAATCTCCCAGGTAACAGACCAGTCTATGACAGGCAAGGAAAAATTAGATGCACTCTGCTCTTATGTATTTAATAACTTTAATTATATTCCGGAGAGCGAAGAAGGCTATGCATTGACTCTGGTGAACCACACCGGCGCTTTCTGGGAGATAAAAGAAATCGAATGCTGGACAGCAACAGATATCATGCAGGAATTTGCAAGACGTTTAGGATACGAAAGCGAAGCCACCTATGCCGGATACCTGTCACACTACTATGCGACTGTTACCATTGACGGAGAACAATACCCGTACGATGCATGCCCGATGGCTGATAATATTCTTACAAGCTGGGATTACGTTTTATAGTTTTATAATATACAAAAGGTGCTTCAATCCGTTCTCTGCAAAGGATTGAAGCACCTTTTCATCACTGCCGCAGACCGGAATCGAACCGGTACGGGAGTATAAGTCCCGCAGGATTTTAAGTCCTGTGCGTCTGCCAGTTC
>PPYE01512453.1_pt1 | contig 10166 bp, 13 predicted proteins | sample 1559881 | NCBI WGS metagenome assembly PPYE01 (sample SAMN08240022, study PRJNA423297) | Human gut metagenome, whole genome shotgun sequencing project.
TCTCCTTGCCGCTAAAAGCTGTGAAACTTTTTCTTGGTTTGTGGGCATTTTATTACCTCCATATTGTTAAAGTAAAATAGTTTTAAATGCCGTCTGTCAGTTCAGCTATAAGTGCAATATGCTCACGCATTTTGACTTTTTTAAGGTTTTTTACAGACTCTTTTCCGCCAAGTGCAAGCAGCGGAACATATCCAGAGCACTCATCATACTCCAGTTCACCATATTTCTTAACTGCTGCGTTATACTTTTTGATAGTGAAATAATCGTCATCAAGGACGCCCTCTTCAACTTCCTCAAAAAAGTCCTCAAATCCAGTTGATATTATATCACTATCTTGATATCTATACTTGAGTATCCCGATATACTTGTTATCTTCCCATGTAATGATATCACCAAATGCTGTCGCAAATATCGGGATAGTAACTTCACCGTCAAAATATGACTGCTGCACAAGTTCGATATACTCGTTCGGGTCTATCGCTTTTAAGTAACCATTGTAGAATGTTCCCAAACCAAACTCTCTCCAAAAATCAAACAATTCTTCAGGCAATCTGCCCTTATACTGTTCGATTCGTGACACATCAATATCTCTGAACTTAACGTAATCTTTTAACATATTATCTTCTCCGAGCAGAACCGAATAAAATCAGTTCTGCATTTATTATCAGTCCTCCGCAGGTCTTAACATACCCAAGAACGCAGTAAATGAGTCTGCCACCTTTGACAGCACCCAACCTGAGTCCTCGCTCTCTTCGCTTTCAGCGTCTGCAAAATATATCGTACCATAATTATCGCCTTTGCCCAAACACAGCAATATCTGATTATCAAAAGAATCACAGGCTATCGGCAGATATTCGTCGGGGATAAGTTCCTCGTCCACCAAATTCTCGTATGACTCCATTATCTCGTTGTCATCATAGAAATAGTGTATATCACTGCCCTGCTCAAACTCATCCTCGTCGGAAGTTCCGTTCTCAATAAAATCGAACTCCACTTCATCCTCAGGCATTCCGCCGTTTGTTTTCAGCAAAAAGTCCTTATATTCCTTTGGAAAGCTTAAATTCAGTTCACCCTCCATTTCCTTGATATCCTTGCTGCTTAGCTTTTCGCCAACTTCGACCAGTTTCATAATTATCCTCCTTTAAATTATTCCGTGTCTTATTTTAGTTGCTCCGCCCATATGATTAAATCCGCCACACCTTGGTGAATGGATTTTGGAAGGAACCATTAACACACTTTTCCCATCTTCCAAATGGTGCCAAGTATAATCCTTTGGTAATTTTATACCAGTTTCATTACGAATGATTTTAACATCTTTTCTAAAAACACCAGTTAATTTTGCTTTCATTTTTATCGGATTAGGGTGCTCTGGATGAGCAAATTTCTCGAACCTAGGATATAAATTTCCGTCTTTATTCTTTGTATACTTTACGGTTACATTTTTATTATCTATTTTTTTTTTATTGAAACACTACCGTCCCTGTGATTGACTCTTTTTACAAAATTTTTAGATCTTTTAGTCGGCAAATTACATTCATTATGAACCCAAATTCTATTCATACCAACATAGTAAGTATGGAAATCCTCAAATGGAAATAAAATAGCACCTCCTCGGGGTGCTAGCGTGGTATCCTCCGGCATAGCTTCTCAGTGGTATATAAAAAACTAAGAAAGCTATGCTTTCAAACACCTTGCCCACAATAACGCCGATAACTATAGTGCTGATAAGGTTAAGTAAAACCGTTATCCCCATATTAAATCCGTATTCATACAAATCGAAATCGCTTTCTGATATAATACCTTTTTCACATAGACGTTGCGTTATTTTGCAGGCAGTTTTCTTAAACATTAGAACTTACGCAGTTTCTTATAATCAGCAGGCAGTTCAGGCTGGTGAGTGATGAAAAGGCATGTAGAATTTACGTTTGATACAGTAACCAAAAGTGCCAATGCAACAAACACCTTACCCATTCTTGTGCTGAGTTTCATTAAATTTTTTTCATATGATCTTCTTCATTTCATAACAAGTTATGATTTGATTATACATAATATAAGAATAAAAAAACGTAAATGTCAAAAAGAACGTCTTTTTTGTAAAAAAAAATAGAGGTAACTTATTGCTACCTCTATTTTTCATACATTATCACTGATGTTTCAAACCAGTTATCAGATACATCAGTTTTTAAAAGTCCTCCATATTTTTCCGCAATATTTTGAACACTCTTTAACCCTATTCCATGATTTATCTCATCATTTTTTCTTGTCCTTTTATCCTTGTGTATGATTCCGTCAAATGAATTTCCTACTAATATTTTAATGTAACCCTGCTTATAAACAATATCGATAGTTATTTTCTTTTCATCGTTCTCTCCTAGGAGGTTTAACGCTTCAAGTGCATTATCTATCAGATTACAAATAACGATATTTAGATCAAATGAACTAATAAGAATTTGCTCAGGGAGAACAACATGATAACTTTTTTCAACGCTGTTGTTCTCTAACGGTGCCAATTTGTAATTCAGAACACTGTCGATTGTTTCATTTCCTGAGTCGATAATAACATTATTACTATAAATATAATCATTGGTTTCAGCAAGGTAATCTTTAAGCTGATCGTATTTCTCAGCACTAAGCAAACTTTGCATGTTGATAATATGATTTTTCATATCATGCTTTAAAAATCTTATCTTCATCTGAGATTCCTGCATTAAATGCAACTGATTAAGATACGCCTTGTTTTGCTGCTCAATAACGTCAGTTTCATATTGCTGGGAAAACATATTTACCAAATTATCGTAAATGTAAAGAATAACTATGTTCATCAATAATATGATAACGCTTAAAATCAACGATATGACATTGAGATCTTTTGCGACAAAGTAACCCACCATTATACTGCCAAGCGGAACAACTATCACAGTAATATAATACATTATTGGTAATTTTACAATTTGATCCCTGTCTTTAAAAAAGCTCTTAGCTATGATATTTACAAGTGTTAGAAACACAATATTTGATACAAAACCCTCGTCAAAAAAAACAGAGTTTATATTGAGCAAAGACTGTATAGCAACAACCGCTGTATCTACTACAACGGAAAAAACACATAACACAAATGCTGACAACAAAGACTTAAATAACGATACTTTATAGTACAAAAATATAAGAATAAATGGTATAATGTTTGACAGGATTGTAATAAGCCGATTGTCAAAAAACAAATACGCACAGCTATTTATAATGTAATAAAGTGTAAACAGAACAACGTCTGATTTTGCCGACTCTTTTTTCTTTTGTAAAAACACATTGGAAAACTGATAAGTGGCATATATGTGAAACACATTTGAAAACAAATAAAATAAAGTAGTCATATCATTCTTTCAACAGCTGTTCACTGACCTCCATTTTCTTATTAGGGCTTATCGGCAATTCTACTCGGTCTATGCCAATAAGGACGACTGAATGTGAAGTGAATCTTTCAATATAATTTTTATTTACTAAATAAGATTTATGAATACTGATAAAATCACTTAAACTTTCATTGTCAAGCAGGTTAGATAATTTTCCGTAAAAGGTATATTGATTCGTAATAGTATGGATCACTATTGTTCTGCCTTGACTCTCAAAATAACAAATATTAGATACTATGATACTGTTTTTGACTTTATGTGCAGTATATTCAAACACCTTTTTTCTCTTAGCTTGATCCAAATAATAAGTTTCAAAAAATTCAACTATTCTTTCATAAGTAATTGGCTTTTTTATATAATCATAGGGCCTTATTTTAATGGAGTCAATAGCATACTCGCCATAAGATGTCACATAAACGATAGCAGTGTTGTCATTGGCATACAGTCCACGCAATCTTTTTCCAAGCTCAATACCATTCATTTGTTTTTCATCATTATTTTTAAATTCAATATCGAGCAATATAACATCAAACGAGTTCCCCTTGAGATACTCGTCCATTAATTCCTCACAAGTATCAAATTCTGCATGATCAATTTCTCTGTCACATTGTATTGAATAGTCTAACAAATACTTTGATAAACTTTCCTGCATATGTTTATCATCATCACAAATTGCAACTCTGATCATACGATCACCGCCTTTATACGCCATTATACCAAACATTTTTCAGAAAATCAATACATATTATATCAATTTTCTGGTATAATAGTTTACAAAACAAAATATAATTTTTTCGCAAAATCTGCACCTACAGGCAAAAAGGCAAAAAAGCAACGTAAAATCATGCATTATTTACTACCAATCAGATGTTTCTGACGGCTAAAAACTTTTAAGCTACAAAATTGAGTTTTTCAACATATTTCTTTTTTGTATCAAGCGATGAGTGAAAATAGCGGTTAAGTGTAATATTAACATTAGAATGACCTAGCAACTCGCTGACAGTTTTAGCATCAAAGCCATTCTCAATACAAACAGTAGCGTATGTGTGACGCAGTAAATGAAAATTAACGTTTTGGAAATGAACTTTAACCGTTCTTCTTTCCTGACTTCCGACGGATCGCAGCGAAAAAAACAGATGCTTACTCCAGGAATTCATTAAGCTCTTCAAGCTCACGGTTTTTCTTTAAAAGCTCTTTGATCCGCTTGTTTGCTGCCTGAAGCTGGGGATGCGCAGCTCATCTGCTGCCTTGGTGCCAATCTCCTTTGCGAGCTTTATTGCCTGCTTTCGTTAAATTGTGTTGACAAATCCAATTAAACAAGGACTTTCGGATAAAGAAAACGGACACCAATCAAGATACGCATTGTATCAAAATTGGTGTCCTGTTATGGTGCGGATGACGGGACTTGAACCCACATGACCTTGCGATCACTAGCACCTGAGGGTAGGGTAACGACAGTGAATAATAAGTTAACTCATACCCTTATCCTACTGATAACCCTCTTATCCATCTCATGCACCGTATCGCACAGCACGGAAATATCCTCTGCCGAATGAAAGCATATCAGAATAGTCTTGCCCTGCTCCTTGTAGCTGAGAAGATACTCTCTCATTTCCTTAACGCCGTCCTTGTCAAGTCAGTTGAAAGGCTCGTCAAGAATAAGAATCTTCGGGTTTTCCATGATAGCCTGAGCAAGCCCTAAGCGCTGAAAGCCAAAGATATAGTGCTTGCATTCAATACAAAATTAAGTATTGATTCCATAGCTAAGAATCACGAAATTTAGTTTTTTCTTAACCAATTATACAATTCATACATTATTTTTTAAAAACTTCAAACGCATCTTCGTTTTCAAGACTCCATTTATATTTTGTCCCAATGATCTTTGTTCCTTTAAATCTAACAGTAATGGTTTTACCTTTATAATCTGCTGTTATTCTGCAATATATATCCCTGTCATGATATTTATATATTTGTGGATCACCATGGATGATAAGGGAAAGGGTTTGACTGTCGTATCCTGCAGGTTCAGCATAGTTGAAGGTCTCATCAACAAAAGTTAATTCATATTTTTCACAAATCTTTTTTTCAAAATATGAGCCAAATATCTTATGATCCATCTGTGGTGATGGTATTTTTGCAAATAGAAAAAGTATCATACCGAGCAGTATTATCGCCAAGACTGAAAATAATATTATTTTTTTTTTCATAATACCTCCACATATATTTATATTAATGCTGTTGTATTTTTTATGAATAAAGGTTTTAGGGTTTTTACGACTTTTTTGTCACTATTTTTAATTTCATAAGAGGCTGTACTACTGTAACCTATTGGGTCATTATTTACTGTAGATGCATTATCACCATACATCTTTTTATAGTCGACTACTGTCTTAATTGCTACATATGGCTTGTAATAATTTCCTTTGTTTGTAAAACTTCTAGTTAACTTCTCATAATCGTATAACTTTGTTTTTGTGTTTAACTTTCCCTCAGTAAGCACATACTTCCACGCTGTCTTATCACAACTGTAGCCAAATTCCCATCTGCCTTTATACTTAACCCATGTATATTTCATTGTGGTATTTAAGCAAACATCCGACAATCGAAGAAACTTTGAACTATCCGTATATAGATCATGTGGTGACGGCGTACGAGAAAATAGTGATTTTATTACCACCCCTAAAGTTTTACCAGCTATAGGATGACCACATCCTGCTAATAAAGCCCCAAAACCTTTTCCAAATAATGTTGAAACAGCTGTATTTAAATATTTTTTTGCGGTTGCTTCATTGGTGCATTTACCAATAAGATAGATATTGGGAGAATAATTGCGACGTAACTTTGGTTTACTAGTGGATACTTTATCACTTACACTTAGTGAGTAGTATTGATATGACTTTCCACCATAGGAATACGTCGATGATGTGCGAATCACGTCATACATCTTTTCGATTCCCTTACAAGGATAAAAGCTAGCTTTAGCTTTGTTCATAACATTGTAACTACTCGATATATTTTCTTGATTGCAAAATAATTCAGAAATCTCATTTTCGCTTAGTAAAAGGTCTTTAGTTTGCAATTCTTTTCTCAAATCGTTGTATTTACTTTCCACAATTATGTCGTCTGGATTATCTTCTAGAGCCGATACAGTATCAAAATACTCAGTAATTAGTTCATCATTTCTCTGTTGATATTCTTGCTCCATTGTATTAAAGTTTGTGAAAACCTCATCACTCTCTGAAATTGTTACATCATCTCCAGATATAGAGATACCAGCCGCAATTATGAATCCTTTGAAATCAATATTTTTAGAATTAATATTTACATAACCATTTGGTGCAAAAATAATACCTTTATAATTAAATTCATTGGAATTAATCACTATATTTCCTGTGTGAGATGCAATAATTGAATTTTTTGATTCGGAGGTCACAGATGTAGCATTAATAGTAATGTCTCCGTCAGTATATAATCTCCCATCAAAATTTAAATCTTGTAAAACCAATGAAAAGTCAGTAAAATAATTATCTCCTTCAATAGTATATAGATTATCAGAGTTAGCTATATCATTAAAATCATCATATTCATTGTTAATAAATATTGCATTTAATGAATCAAAAATTAATCCATTATCATTTTCTGTTCTCATTCCTATTTCTTTTATGCTATTGTATGAAATATTAATAGAACCAGCTCATGCCAATCACAAGAATTGTAATCAAAGAAACGATCCTTTTATACACAAAAAACACCTCCTTTTTTGTTAGCATTAATACAGAAGCTTTTACTCCCTCATTCATACATAACAAATCAGAAGGTGGATTCGTTACAGAAAAACAAATAATAGTTTTATTTTTCTGCTTTTTGCACAGAATTTGCTATATCAATTAGTTCATTTCTGCCAATGTTGGAGCTTATCATAATAATATAATCTCCATTATCCCAAATCAAGTGATAAAATTGATGATTATCTATATAATAAACTGCATCGTGTCCGGACATATCTATTGTTGATATTTCAGCGTTTTCTGTGTTAAGTCCCATATCAAATTCGGATTTGACTAACTGCTGATAATCAATTATTGTATTCTCATTTTGATAAATGATATTCCGAGAAATTTTATCATATTCCTCATAAATAACATCATAATCACTCAAATCATAACCTATATCATAGTTGACTTGAATTGTGTCCAATGCAGCCTCATTGCTTTCAACATTTGCTGATATCTCTGAATGGTCTGAAAAAATGCTCATGAAAAAATCCTTAAATGCATTTCTCAAAGCGGATACGCTCATTATTGTTGTAAATGCAGCAATAAAAATCACTATAAAAATACAAGCCACTCGTTTACTGGCTGTATTAATCATTTGGTAGTACGGCTTTCTCTGGCGACCTATCAGCTTATTCATCTTTCGGGTAAACTTATCTGAAAACTTATAGTCATTGTTATGTGCAGGAACAGATAATTCATATTCTCTTGTCAAAGCCTCAGATATTGCTCTCTTAAACTGAGTATTATTCAATGTGACTACTCCTTTCTAAGATGTCTTTCAACATCTTTTTAGCTCTTAATGCACGTTGTCTGACCAATCCAGAAGATATTTCAAGTTGTGTTGCCGTTTCTTTTGCTGAGAACTCTTGCAGAAAATACAGATAGATAACATCCTTATAAATCTGCGGAAGTTGTTTTATTGCTAATAAAAGTTCATCATAGTTTTGTTTTTCAAAATATGATTCATCAACTATTTCAGTTTCAAATAATTCTGTACTATGCTCTGCACGATTTTGATTTTGCCTATAAATATTTATCGCTGTGTTTCTACATATAATAACAATATATGCTTTTAATTCGTGACATGGAATTTGTGAAACTTTTGAAAAGTTATCTGCTATTTTCAAAAAAGACTGATGTACAGCGTCCTCAGCATCTTCCTTGTTTTTCAAAATGCCATATGCAACCGCATACATATCCTGCTTGTATTTTATGTAAAGCTGTTCAAACTGATTTTTTTCTTCGTTGGTTTCGAGCATTGATAGGTAAATTGCCAGCATCAAATCACCTCTCCGTTTTTTGTCTGTGCATAACAGTATATCATTAAAAGATAAATATTTCAAGTGCATTTTCAGTATGAACATAAAAAAATGATAATTATTTACTGTCAACCGGACAGCCCGGAAAAGTTAAGTACGCAGACTTAGCAAGCATCGCAAACGGCAGTCCGCCCACAAGGGGCAGACCACCGATTGCGGCTTGTCGGGGAGAACCCCGAACCCCCAATCTGCCACTCCCTCCCTCTCACAGTGCGACGGCGAAAACGCACATCTTACCCCCGTGTCAAAATCAAATCTTCTGTGCAAAACAATGAAAATGGACCATGACTATTGACAAACGTATTAAAATGCGATACCATAAGAATGGAGAGTGATAAAAACTCGTAAAGATTTAAACGTCTTTGCGAGCTTTTTGTTTTGTATATATTTTCGCTGTGAGCAGAAAGGGTGAAACATTAATTGAATAAGGAGGCTTGATAAATTGGAATAATTCAATTCAAAGTCCTGCGAAGAAATTATGACAACCGTGTACAAGCCAATCGAGTTCGTTGTAGACGGCTTGCTTGCACAAGGTCTGTATATCTTAGCAGGCGCACCGAAAGTGGGAAAGTCTTGGCTGGCACTTGAGATGTGCTTGTCGATAGCGAAAGGAGAAAAAGTTTTAGGTCTAAAAACTTCACAAGGAACTGCGCTCTATCTGTGTTTGAAGACAGCTTTCAGCGAATCCAAAACAGGCTTTATGAATTGACGGACGAGCCTGTTGAAAATCTTCACTTTGTAATTTTGTCAGACACAATCGGAAAAGGTCTCGAAGAGCAGATAGAGCAATTCAAAAGTGAGCATAGCGATTTAAAAGTTATGTTCATTGATACTCTGCAAATGATTCGTGAGTCAAACGATAACGGTTATGGTTCGGACTACAAAGAGCTATCTGTTCTGAAAAGTCTAGCTGACAAACTTGAAATCGCAATAATAGTTGTACATCACACTAGAAAATGCAAAGACAGCGACCCATTCAATATGATCTCAGGTTCGACAGGACTGAGCGGCTGTGTAGACGGAAGTATGGTTCTGATCGAAACAAAACGTGGCAGCCGTAATGCAAAACTTTATTGTGTAGGACGTGATATTGAAAACGCAGAAATTAATTTGCAGTTCGATAGTGATTTGAAAAAGTGGGTCGTTACCGATGAGCCGACCGCTCCAAAGTACAAGCGGACACGAAACTGCAGGCTGATAATTCTTCATTACGACCGTGAGCGTGACAGCAGTGACAGTAAAAACACTAGCGAAGTTACTGTCAACAGGCTGACCTTGAAAGTATGAAAAGTCCTGCAAAACCTTGCTTTACAAGATGTGACGGTAGAAATCAAAGCAAGTTTTACTGTCAACATTTCAAAGCTACTGTAAAAGCCAAATCAGCGAACGTGGGGCGATTTGTGGGCTAAAAAAAATCAGTCGGGTAAGTTTAGCAGAAACTCACCAAAACCACACACAAGCGATCTGTGAGCCGCTGTGAGCGATATTTTAAATAAGGTTAGCTTGTGCAAGTCGAACTCAACGATTTGAGCAATTATGTACTTTTCACAATTCAGCAGCTAGAGCTATAACCACCAAAGCTAAATATTTCATTGCAAGTTAAAGTTTCGGGGTCGCAGCCCCCGAAACACTCACAGCGGATGAGCAAAGCTCGCCGCAAA
>PPYE01312205.1_pt1 | contig 10162 bp, 10 predicted proteins | sample 1559881 | NCBI WGS metagenome assembly PPYE01 (sample SAMN08240022, study PRJNA423297) | Human gut metagenome, whole genome shotgun sequencing project.
GCTTTTCAATTGAACATTCTGTGACAGTAAAAAAGCTCCGATATCAAATATCGGAGCTTTTGGAGTAAGCAATTCTTATTCTTCACCGATTACCAAAACTTCTGGCTGCAATTCAACACCAACACCAGCTTTTATTTTGGTCTGTACGTCCTTAATAAGCTGTAAAACATCAGCAGCTGTAGCACCACCAACATTAACAACAAATCCAGCATGCTTAGTAGAAATCTGGGCGCCACCTACCGTATAACCCTTTAGCCCGGCCTGATCAATCAGAGTACCGGCAAAATATCCTGGTGGTCGTTTAAACATACTGCCTGCACTTGGCATTTCTAACGGCTGTTTACTAATACGCCGGTGACTGAAATCATCCATTTTAGACTTGATTTCATCTTTATTACCGGAAGGCATTTTTAAAGTTACTTCTGTAACAATAAGTCCACTGTTCTGTAAACTGGTTTTTCGATAACCAAAGTTCAGCTCTTCAGCAGTAAGAACACGTTCATTTCCCTGTAAATCCATAACCTTTACACAATTGACAATATTCTGCATCTCACCATCATAGGCGCCAGCATTCATATACACGGCACCGCCAATACTTCCAGGAATACCTACAGCGAATTCCATTCCGGTCTTTCCGCATTCCATCGCTTTGTATGAAGCTAATGCCAGTGAGTAACCAGATCCAAAGACCAACAAGTCCTCTGCTTCATAAAAATGCCGCAGCATATTCCCCAGCTTTATAACAATACCACGGATGCCCTTATCGCGCACTAAAACATTTGATCCATTGCCAAGTAAAGTAAGAGGAACAACAGTTTCCTTGACCACTTTCAAAACTTCCCGTAATTGTTCAATGGACTCCGGCAAAACCAGAATATCAGCTGGTCCGCCAATCTTAAAAGATGTATGCCCACTCATCAGCTCATTCAAACGCACAGTACAGGAAACAGAACTTTTCAGTTGTTCAGCTAAATCCAAAAACTCTTTATTCACCAGCAACTTCCTTCACTACGTCTCCGATAGATTTTGAAATATCACCCATCATCATTTGAAAACGCATAAAGGCATGCAGATACTCCATAGCAACTGTATTTAACCCTAAAATGCCAGTAAGCTTTTGTAATTTTTCATTTTTTTCTTCCGGAACTTCCTGTCCCTGATATTTCGCTAATTCTATTTCCTGGCTCAATTTTAAAAATTCCTCAGCCATCTCTTTGCCTTTTGGATCTTGCTCAAGAGCAGCTTTAGCTTCTTTTAATTTTTTGTATTCCTGACTTTCGCGCATAGCTTTGGCCAATTCATTTGCACAATCGTAAACGTTCATGCTGGTTCACCTCTTAATTTTTTTTAGCTTTTATATTATAGCATATCTAAATTTTCTGTAAAGCTTTAGTTCAATCCCTGCAGCGGTACATTTAAATGACTGTAAACCGTATCCGGTTCATATTCAAAATGCCACCATTCCATGTCGCTGACAGAAAAGCCTTCCAAGCTCATCAGCTGATGCAGCAAATCACGCTGGTAACGTTCTAACTCTGTCCCGCCTGTAAACTTGCTATATTGTCTGATGGACGGTTCATCAAAATCACTGATCATTTCCACTGCAAGGCCATAACCATAATCAGCAAGTCTTTTCTGAACTCGTCCTAAGGCCACAGCCGCCACTCTATCAAGATAAGCCTTCTTGACATCAACAATAGACATTCCAAAGCAATTATTGGTTCCTGCATAACGCAAATCAAGCTTTATACCTGTTATAGCTTTTGTAACATCGACTAACTCCGCCTGCTTGCCAGTCGTCAATACTGAAGGTATAGCCGCTTCTGATGCAGCCTTTTTTAACCCCTGCCAATCAGACGGCTGCGGAATACGAAAAGGCTTTTCTCTATCTGGCCCAAAAAAGGCCCTACTGTAACGATTGCCGCCTATTTTACACGTAATGCCATAACCATCAGGATCACGTTCAAAACGCACACTGGTTTCAGTATTGTTCATCGGTCCCGCTTCCAGAAGAGTATATGAATCAAAGCGTTCCTTTTTCAGCGGAAACTGATTGCTGTTTGCAAATTTATAATCTTCACGGGTCGTACGGTATAAAAGTTCCAATTCGCCATTGCGTTCCCTTATAACGAACTGCTCACCATTCCCATAATACATACCCAATAGGTATTTCAAATCCTTTGGGCATTCTCTGGGTTCAAGTACCGCAGCCTGTACAGGCAGGCTTTGTACAACAAGTCCCGCACATAAAAGTATTGTTCCAAGCAGCTTTTTTATCATCGTATAAGCTCCTTACGCACATCAGCCAATGCATTAAGCCTTGCACGCACCTTGTCTATATAAGCTAAATCAATGTCACAATAAATGATTTCCTCTGCACTGCCACCTTCAGCTATAATTTTTCCCATAGGATCTACTACCATCGAATGTCCGTAAAAAGGAGCCCCTTTAAAATTACCGACACAATTAACAGCAACAATATAGTTATGATTTTCTGCCCCGCGGGCCTGTGACAGTAAAGTCCAAATATCCCCCCGGGCCGACGGCCATTCTGCAGGCACAAAAATTATTTTTGCTCCCTGAAGTGATAAATGCCTGTACAATTCAGGAAATCGCAGATCATAACAAATAGTAGAACCACAAATAACTCCGTTCAACTCATAAGTATCAAAATTATCACCAGCAGCAAAAAAACGTTCTTCATTAAATAAACCAAAAAGATGTACTTTGCTGTAAGACGCTACAACACTGCCCTGTTTATCAATAACTACGGTATTATTATAAATTTTTCCATCTTTATGACGCAAAGGAATAGACCCTGCAACTACTGCACAGTGATGATCATTGGCAATCTTTCGTACTGCAGCAATCGTACTCCCATCTATAGTTTCGGCTTCTTCTTCAATTCGTCCTAAAGAATACCCTGTGGTCCAAATTTCAGGCAATACGGCAATGTCGCTGTTAGCAGCAGCCTCCTGCAGTAAGTCAAGCCCATGTACAATATTCCCAGGCGTGTTTTTCTCTGCTATTTCCATTTGGATCAATGCAACTTTCATTTTCTTTCCTCCGGCAATAAGCCCTGTGCATCTAACCTGCGCACCAGAATTTTTTCTATTTGCCTTGTAATTCTTGTCATTGGAAATTCCTTCCCCTGTAACGAACGTACCCAAAGCACAGTAAACCCCATCCGTTTTGCTCCCAACACATCAGTTAAAAGCTGATCACCAATGACTAACACTTTACCCTGCTGCCTACCAAAACGTTTAAGAGCTCTTTTAAACCCCCAAGGCATTGGCTTTACTGCCCAGCTTACTGCTTCAATCTGAGCAGCTTCGCTGATTTTCCGCAGTCTTTCTCCACCATTATTAGAAAGCAACACTATTTCAATTTCATTTTTGCGAAGTAATTGCAGCCAATTCAGTACATCTGCATCCAGCTGTACTTCATCACGCGGCAGTAAAGTATTATCAACATCTAAAATAACTCTTTCTACCTGTTGCTTTTTCAGCCATTCAACCGGAATCGACGCAATACTGTCAAAACGAAAATCCGGGCAAAAAATTTTTAACATAAAACGACTTTCTCCTTCGGAAAGGTAACTTCAAATCGTGTACCGACACCCGGAATACTAAACACCTGTGCTTTAGCCCCGTGAACACGGATAATTTCCTTGGCAATCGCAAGTCCAAGCCCTGTTCCAGGTACATTACGGCAATGAGATTTATCCACTTTATAAAATCGTTCCCAAATAAACGGCAGATCCTCTTCTGGAATACCCGGTCCCTGATCTGCCACTGAAAGCAGCACACTGCCATCTTCTTGCCTTACTGCAGTAAAAGAAATAGTGCCATTATCCGGAGAATATTTCAGAGCATTGTCACCCAAGATCATAATAAGCTGTACAAGTTGGTCGCCATTACCTACTACAGCGATATTTTCATCTGCATGAATAACCAATGTCACATGTCGTTTAACCGATTTAACCATCAGCTTTTCTGTGACATTTCGCACAATTTCTGCTAACGGTAAAGGCTCTATTCCTGTCGTCAGCTCATCACTGGCCTGAAAACGACTTATATTGAGAAGTTCCCTGATCATGCGTTCTAACCTGATAGTTTCTTCATTTATCAAAGCACGGTAGCGCTGGATCATTTCTTTATCTGTAATAGTACCATCGCTGATAGCCTCATTATAACCACGAATAATAGTTATAGGAGTCCTTAATTCATGCGAAACATTAGCAACGAAATCACGGCGGATTTTTTCAGTTCGCTCTGTCTTATCAACAAAAGCACTGAGGTCATTACCAAGTGCATTCAAAGCCCTGCCTAAAGCAGCCACCTCATCTTCGCCATGTACTTCTACCTTACGTGTATAGTCGCCGGAAGCTATAGCAGCCGCACTGTCTTTCATTGATATCAAAGGCCTGATAATAGAACGTGATAATCTCCTGACCATAAATAAGCTTAAAATAAGCGCCAGTACACCTACGATCGAAGTATATATATATATATCACGCAGAAAACTATCGAAACCGCTCAGCGGCTCTGCCAGCAAAATAGCTCCATGTGCCCCATCCTGTTTACCATACGGCACACCAACCAGCATAACCTGTTCTTTATAATACGGATGGAAAATCTGTGATTTTACCGATTTACCACTGTAAACATCTTTCAAGATACTGCGTACTTTAGTAGATAAATTGCCGCCTTTTATCTCTTTTCCTAAGAGCTCGGTTCCCTCTTTCGAATTATAATTGCGGATCAATTTGTTACCATCTGCATCTTCATCAGTATTAACCAAAGAAGCAGCCAAAAGATCATATTTATTGTCAAAAAGCCAAATACGTGCTCCAACCAGCCTGTCTACAGCAACTATATAGCGGTGCAGCGTTGTTCGATCAGTATCACGCAGCATAAAATATTCAATGGTTTCAGCCATTTCATTACCTTTTTGCGCCAGCTCCTGCTCTTTAATCTTAAAAAAATAGTCGGCGATAAGGTAAGAAATACCCGCTGTCACGCCGACTACAATAACTACGATCAAAGCCATGAAGCTGTACATAAGCCGGGTACTTAAAGACTTATTCACTCTTCACCTCAAATTTATAACCAACACCCCAAATAGTGGTAATATCCCATTTAGAATTTTCTGGAATGTTTAGTTTTTGGCGAATACGTTTGATGTGCGTATCCACAGTTCGTGTATCACCATAATAAGAATAACCCCAAATGGTTTCCAACAGCTGGTTTCGAGAAAAAGCCTTACCAGGATTGGTTGCCAAGCACCAGAGTAATTCCATTTCTTTAGCAGTAAAGGTCATTTTCTGACCAAAAGCAACCACCTGATACTCTTCCATATCAATTGTCAACCCGTCATATTCTACCCGCGAACGACCTTCCTGTTTTTCCTGGGCTCCAGCACGTCGCAGAACCGCTTTTATACGGGCAACTACCTCACGGCTATTAAAAGGCTTCGTAATATAATCATCCGCACCGATCTCCAACCCTAAAATACGATCATCATCTTCATCTTTAGCCGTCAGCATAATAATAGGTAGATCAGACATTTTGCGTACTTGCTTGCAAACCTCCAACCCGTCCATGACTGGCATCATAATATCCAAAATAAGAATATCCGGCTTCTCAGATTGTACTTTTAAAATCGCCTCGGCACCATCAGCTGCTTCGATAACATCAAAGCCTTCTTTTTCGCAATACATCTTAAGAATCTCGCGAATATGCTTTTCGTCGTCGGCAATTAAAACTTTTTGAATATCCATACTAATCACCTCATAACTATTCTTGCTTATTATTATACAATAGTTTTCTTTAAAAAGCCTGTTTTTATACTGCTTTCACAAAAATATTACAACTTAAACAGATTTATGACAAATAAATACATTTTCAGTCTCGTTTTTCTCATAAAAAAAGCAGACAAGAAAACTTGTCTGCTGAAAGTTATATTTTTATAAAACGCGGCAGGCTCCGTAATAACGTTCGCCCCAGTAACCTGTGAACGCATCAGCCACAACCACGCCTGTGCTGGTGCCGGCATGGATAAATTTGCCATCGCCAAGATAAATACCGCAATGAGAAGCACCTGGTTCATAGGTAGAAAAGAAAATCAAATCTCCCGGACGCAGTTCGCTCATGGAAATCTGACGGCCATAATATAACTGGCTGTCAGCCATACGGGGAATGCTGATTCCTGCACGTGCAAAAGCATATTGAGTAAAACCTGAACAATCAAAGCCATAAGTACTGGTACCGCCAAAAACATAAGGCGTTCCCAGAACGCTGTATGCTGCTCGAATGACATTACGCACTGCAGCACTGCGACCGGAACGATTAGGAGGCATGTCTTTCTGCATCAATGCACGATAAGTATCATTGCCGATAATTCCGTCTACCTCTAAACTTTTATCTGTTTGGAACTGCTTTACAGCAGCTTCTGTTTCAGGACCAAATTTACCGTCAACATTAGATACTTTATATTGTAATTCTACCAGACGTTTTTGAATATCAATGACTTCTTGCCCTTCGTCACCACGTTCAAAAGACGCCAAGGCAGTCGCAATGTTCATAAAACAAAACATCATTGTCAATACTACACATAACAGCTTTTTTTTCAGCAAGCACCGCACATCCTTTCTCAACTGTAAATAATTATAACATAAACTTACAATATTGTAAAACTATCTTACTTTTTCCCGAGATGACGTCCTACAAGATACAGCGGTCTCTGCTTAACTTCTTCAAAAACACGTCCGATATACTCTCCCAAAATACCAATGCCTACTAATTGAATACCTCCCAAAAACAAGACACTGGCGGTCATTGTCGCCCAACCTGGTACAGCATCGTCAATAACATATTTAACATAGAAAACATGCCCCAAAACCATCAGGCTGCAAAGCCCACAGAACACGCCGCAGTAAAAGGCCCAGCGCAATGGCAGATTTGAAAAAGAAGTAATCCCATCCAATGCAAAATGCAGCATTTTACGCAGACTGTACTTTGATTGTCCCGCAAAACGCGGCGGAGCCACAAATTCAACCTTAGCGACCTTAAATCCTAAGGTATTGATAAGCCCTCTGATAAAGCGTGCTCTTTCACGATACAGACGAAAAGCCTCCACAGCTTTTTGGTCCATAAGCCTGAAATCGCTGCCTCCGGGAGTGATTTCCACTTTAGACATGATATTGATGAGTTTGTAGTAAACTGCTGACGAAAAACGTTTCATAAACGAAACATTCTCTGTACTTAGGCGGATCGTCTGAACAATTTCATTTCCATCTTCCCACAGCCTCAGTAAGTCCGGAACTAATTCAGGCGGATGCTGCAAATCTCCATCCATTGTAATAACAGCATCACCATCAGCATAATCCAACCCGCAGGTCAGTGCCAGCTGATGTCCGTAATTACGAGAAAGCAAATAAGCCTGTACGCGCTCATCATTGCGGACCAATTCCGCCAAAATCATAGCACTGCTGTCTTTAGAACCATCGTCAACAAAAGTAAGATCGTATTCGTATGGCAGTGCCGACATAATATCTGTCAGCCGTTGGTAAAATTCCCTGAGATTGGCCTCTTCATTAAAAACAGGCACGACAAAAGAAATATGTTTCATTAATTTACCCTCACCGTCAATTTAGAATACTTTTATATTATATCACTATTTTGAAATTAAAATGAAGTGATTATGTGAATTTTTAGAAAAAAGAAAAGCTGCCTGAAACAGGCAGCTTAATATCCAAGAATACGAGTGCTCAATAAGCCGAGTTCTGTTCCGCAAAGCGGTGATGATCATTTATCTAGGCCTGTAATTACTCGCAGGCTCCAGCGACACAACCCGGAAGGTTCAGCGGGCCGCTTCATCCCTCCCCTATTTGGTCTTGCTCCGAATGGGGTTTACCTAGCCGGCCGGTTACCCGACCGCTGGTGCGCTCTTACCGCACCGTTCCACCCTTACCTGCATAGCAGGCGGTACACATTTCTGTGGCACTATCCCTGAGGTCACCCTCGCCGGACGTTATCCGGCATTCTGCCCTGTGGAGCTCGGACTTTCCTCGTTAACGCCTAAGCATCACCGCGATCATCTTTCGCACTCATATCGTTTGTTAATTTAACACATAGAGATTATTTAGTCAAGCTTCATGCAATAAAAAACGCTGCAGCATTTTATTGTATTCCCAAGGATTTTTTCCTTCATTTTTACTGAACTGATTCATAATCGCATCAATTTCATCAGCATAATGCACAATAAAGCTTTCTTTCGTTGCACATGCAACCGGCGAACCTTTTTCCTGTTCACCATGGTGTGATAAAACAATATGCAACAGCTGCTGCAGCTTAGGTCCTGTTACTTTTGCCTTGCCAGCTGCCTCCTGCACCATCACCGCCGACATAGACACATGCCCCAGCAATCTTCCTTCCATCGTATATGGAAAACCTATATCCGAAGAAATTTCTCTAATCTTGCCAATATCATGCAGCAATGCTCCTGCAACGATCAAATCCTTATCCACGCCACCAATACGATCTGCCAACGACTGAGCAATACCGGCAACATCAACAGAATGCTGCAGCAAACCTCCGATATAAGCATGATGTAAACGCATTCCCGCCGGATTGATCAAAAATTTATCATATAAAGTCCCGCTGAAAATATTTTCCAAAATCAATCTTATTCCCGGGGTCATAACTCCTTTGATAAGTTTTTGCAGTTTATTTTCATATTCCTGATGATCAAAATCACCATTAGGCAGCAAATGGGTAATATCATCTTCTGGCATAATCTCTTCCATCCGTTGTAAAACCAGCTGCAGCGTCATATCATTAGAAAATTTATTAATATCTACTATGCCGCCAACCATCATTACTTTAGGACCTTCCATAGACCTCATCTTATCTACAATGCCAGCTTCAAAAACAATAAACGGCATTTTGCCGCTGTTATCTTCCAGTAAACCGCGCGCAAACACACCGCCATTAGACGAATTACCAATTTTCTGCACACGCAGCAATACAGCTTGACACACTTTAGTGCCAGCCTTAAAATCACTGATCATATTTGTCACCATCCTCTAAAGCATACCGGTTACAGGTATTGCAAAATTTTGCTTTCCTTCGCTACCAAAACCTGAGCATTGAATCCGCCTGACGTTAGACGCAGTGCAATTCTGTCAGCAAGCGTATTTATCATAGGTAATTCAGTTCCCTGATGTGTAGCATCAATTATATTCAAGCCGCTGTATACTGCGTTCTGTGCAGTATGATATTTCACATCTCCAGTCACAAAGGTATCTGCTCCGGCAGCCAGTGCCTCATCAATGAATTCAGCACCTGCTCCACCACATACAGCAACCTTGCTTACCCTGCGTCCAGCGTCACCTGCAATTATATTGTCTAACTTTAAGACGGTTTTAATTTTTTCACTGAACTCCTGCAGTGTCATCGGCTCATGTAAACAGCCAACCCGTCCTAAACCTGCTTCTCCACCGGCAGCAGGAACTAAAACTTCAGTATGCAGCAACCCAATTTTCTCTGCCAAAACATCATTAACACCGCCCAATACACTATCAAGGCTGGTATGTGCACTATAAACAGCAATTTTATTTTCAGCACAATCTAAAAGTAATTTATGCTGCCAGCTCCTGTCGGTCATCTTTTTTATTGGATCAAAAATAACCGGATGATGCGTTACAAGCATTTGTACTTTATGTTCAACGGCCTGCTCTACTACTTCAGGTGATACATCCAAAGCAACCATAAGTTTTTTTACCGTATTACTACTGCGCCCAACCAACAATCCAACATTATCCCAAGGTTCTGCTAAATTAGGCGGAGCTATGCCATCCATTACTTTAATGATATCATTTACCGTAGCTTCCATCGCCTAATTCCTCCAGTTCCTGCAATAAAGTGTATATTTCCTGATATTTTTCACTTTGCCTTGCTTCTGCACTGCGGCACATATTCAACAGCATCTTTTGATATTGACCGCATACTTTAGCAAAATGTTTTTTGAAAAGCGGCGGCCTTTGTTCCAGCAAGCGTGGCCCTATTTCACATTCCAAGACGGTGAAAGCAGCCTCAGCGCCACGTTCCAGAACAATGATTTCATAAAGATGCCGTCCTTCTTCAACAAGAACTTCATC
>PPYE01644293.1_pt1 | contig 10159 bp, 8 predicted proteins | sample 1559881 | NCBI WGS metagenome assembly PPYE01 (sample SAMN08240022, study PRJNA423297) | Human gut metagenome, whole genome shotgun sequencing project.
TAATGCGTGAATTTAAGTGACAACCATACGCATTCGGCAGAACCGTACAATTTTTGTCCGGACCATTGACATTCTTGCCTTAATATGCCAACTAGATATTGGGTCAATATATGGATATAGGCTTGATTTCGCGATGTCGTTTATCACCCGCTGAAATCACACCGTGTTTTTAGTCTATACACCAAAAGAAAGCCAGTACTGGCAATCCCGCGGACACAAAAAGAGCCTCAAAATTGGTACATAAATGTTTTGACCCTTTTGGCTATTCAGTCAAAATTCAGTCACGAACATTTACAACACAATTTTGAGGCTCTCATTTTTTCCTATCCAAACGACCTCAAACCCACGCTATTAAAGCCGTGCGTTCAATTCCTTGGTCATATCCTCATAACCCGGACGGCCGAGCAATGCGAACATGTTCTTCTTGTTGTGATTTGCTTGAGCACTGATTTCATAGGGTTTCAAATCGCCGGTGTAAAAGCAAAAACAGCTCTATATCAATTTCTTAGGTTTCACAATTTCGGATTCACTTCACCACAACTTCACCACGAATTACTTATATTTATATTATTGCATAAGTAAAAAAGCCCTCCGCCCGTGTTAGCGAGCAGAGTTACCTAAGTCGGTGTATCTAAACCTTTTGCCTTTTTGAGGTGATTCTGTCAACTCTATGCACAAAAATAAGCCTCCCGCCATTGCTGGTAGGAGACTTATTTAATGTTAAACAGATGCAAGCAAAGTAACCGCTGTTTTAATTTGATCGTTTTTCAATAAGTTATCGATATCTTTTTTAACTTGCCATGCCGGAACTTCCTTGGCGGTTTTGTTTGCACACTGCTCATTCGCATAAACAGATGCAAAGTCAAAGTCGGTTTTTTCAAGTTTAATGGACATGATTCAGCCTCCTTATCCTGTGACTGTATATTAAGGATTAATATTCGGATTGTCAATTGTAAAATGAAACTTAAGTGTCGCGGTGCTATTATCTAGTGCTTGCTTAGGCGTAGAAAAATATTGAAGGCCAGTTTTCCCTCTAATATAAGATTCAAGCTCCGACTGGCTTATGTCTTTATTCGCAACCGCAACAGTTATTGAATAAAGCTCATTGCCATTAATATTAGGCCAAGAAAAGCCATTCACAGCTAAGAAATAAAGGCCCGACATCAACGCAGTCCGTTTATTTCCATTAAAAAACATTTGACTAGTAGCAAACTTAAACCAATAAGCAGTTGCCTTTTTAATGACACCCGGAAAAAAATCATTGCCATCATAGCTATTTTGAATTGAGCCAATAATACGGTCTGCTCCTGTACTGTCCTTAATACCGTAGATAGTATCTTCACGAAACATCTTCTCAGCCTGAGCATTAATTACTTTCATTGCTTCCGTATTCAGTATTAATGGCCCCGAAGCAATAGCTAAAGACAAAGTTTTTAAAGTATTACCGTCACTCAACAAATCTAATAAAATCTGGTCACTATCCTTATGAAGCTTAATCAAGTACTTGTTGTCGGTTTTGTTTAACCCCATGTCGTTTATTAGCGCCATACTAATATCTAAAATAGTATCATTGGAGAGTCCAGCGACCTTAACAGCTTTTGTATTCATACCTTTATTATAATAAACTTTGATATAAAAAAACAGTATTATGCAAATGGAGTTAACGGCTGTTCTAAAAAGTTTAAATAACCGCTGTTCAATCTAGTCAACCTTTTGATATTCAATAAAAAAGTCCTCCACCCGCGTTAGCGAGCAGAGGACTTTTTGTTATCGGATATACAGGCTTTCGCCTGGATGAATGACGCTGTAAATTGACTTGCCGTTGTTAGCGGCTAACGTGTACATGCTGATGCCATACTTGCTGGCAATACTCCAGAAGCTGTCACCAGAGCGGACAGTGTAGTACGTGTGGCTTACCGGCGAAGTATATCCAGACGAACGCGAGCCATAGCTCTCCCCACCATTCACGCCCAAGGCAACATAATGATACCTGCCTGAGTAGCTGAGATAACGTGCCCAAACATATGTGCCACGGATATACACGTGATCATAAATCACACTTTCACCCGGAGCATAGCTACCAACGGATGCATAGCTGGTGCCGGCACCAGTGCGGATGTTAACAGTCGCGGAAGGCTTGAAAACGCCAGTTTGCGCATAGTCGGTATCAGTGGCTGCGGTTGATTGCGCTGGTTTGCTTGGTGCTGGGGTGATAGGTGTTACTGGTTGCTTCGAGTAGCCATTATCGGTGACACCAAGCAAATCAATATTACCGTCGAGGCCTTGCGACAGCCCAAATGCGCTCGTGTACTGCCAAATAGCTACCCCATCCATACTTGGAAAATAACCATAGTCTGGTTTGGTAGTTGGCATATAATCACGGTAAGCAGCGATCCAAAGGCTGTCAGGAAACTCTCTCAGAATGCGCTGATAGTCAACATGTGCCAATGTATACGGTTTGTAGCTGTAATACATTGGCGTGTAGCCTTCTGAACGAATGCGCCGCATGCCAGCTAAAATTGCATCCGTATTAGCTGCCATATTGCCAGAAGCACCATCTTCGTAATCCAAAGCAACGATGCTTCCCTTCGGCGTCTGTGCTTTGATACGAGGCATATAACGGTCAAGTGCTTCTAATCCCAACTGGCTACTTGCACCAACACCATACCAGATGTAGCTATGCACACGTTTTCCTGCCGCCTTGGCACTAGCAATTTGGCTATCATACGTCCACTGATCGATGTAAGTGCCACCGTAAGTGCCGCCAATCTGAGCTATGACGAACTTGTCTTGATCTGTTCCATATCGTCCACTTGCTCCCTGATACTTCGCCCAATCAGGTCCCTGATCACCCTTTGCTGCATTGACATGCGATGGCAAGGCAAAAGAAATAGCCGCCAAGAAGGCGACTACCAAGGTGATGAGTTTAGTTTTAAATTTCATGGTGCCCTCCTTATCGCTGTGGAGCAACAGATGTCGGTGCTGACTCCGCCGGTGCTGCATAAGACGTCTCTGGAACCACTTCACTAGCAGCAGTTACCTGGTCAGCCTCTTTATCCGCTTGCAGTGCCTTAATCTGGTCCTCTAAGGACTTGATCTTAGCTGCCTTGGTGGTAATGAGTGCCGGGTAAGCTAACGCCTGTTGGCTGTCGCTGACGCCCTCTGTGGTTGGGTCAACGGCAACCCCCACAATGGTCAACAGTGCAAATACTGCATTGATCACTGCGGTGAGCTCCTTGCCCAAGTTGGCAAAATCCCAGTTGTAACCGAAAACCGCTGCCACTGTTTGTACAACCAACAAAGCTGCCGGCACTAATGCCAGCCAGAATTTGACGCTTAATACTCGTACTTTCCAATTAATCTTCATACTGAACATTCCTTTCAGTTTTTAATCCTAAGTTGCAAAACTTTGTTATATAGCGCTTCGCCCGTTCCGTTACCGCCCAGTGCTTTGTAGCTGCTGAAAAGGTAATTAAGATCGTCCAAGTCGTCCGTGCTGATATACCCCACCTCGATATGATGGTTACACAGCATGTAAACCTCATGATGAAGCAAACCGACAAGGCCTGAATCAATTGCCTTTCCATGCTTTCGATGCATGCGCCATTGGCTTGCAAACCAACCAAACAAAGCTCCACCACCCAACTCCACAAACATATCTATCCAACTCTTGAAATCCACATCTTTATACTTCCTTCCACAAAAATAGCCGCTAGCTTTTGCTGGCGACATAGTCACTGCCTGTAATTTGTTTGTATTGGTCCTCCGTTATTTGCCGCCCCACGTACTGCTCTATCGGGCACCCCCAAGAATGGAGCATACTGCAAAATTCAAAGTCACTCATTTTTTCCACCATCCTCAATCTTTGTCACGCGGGCATACAATGCAGCGATCATCTGCTGTTCAGGTGTCGGTGTTGGCATTGCATCAGCCGGATAAAGATCAGTAACTCGCTGCTGATCGACAACAATTTTGCCGTCAACCAGCTTAGAAGCACCTGCGACAATCTTTTTGAGTTCATTCTCGTCTATATCAACCACATTATCGCTTGTGTAGTCGGTCCCCCATGCATAAATGAAGCCATCGGCTTGTGTATCAAGTCTTACTTTCATATCTACCACTCCTAATATTCATAAACGCCAACTAACACAACGCCACCTGCGGCACCGTCTGAATTCTTTGTGTTTCCATCAATATGATCAGCATAAGCATATACATACTTCGAACAATTGGCATTGCCATAGTTCATGATGCTTAGAATTCGTCCAGCGCCTGGGTACTTAAGCACACTCGTTTTTGAGATCTCCGTTTCGCGGATTCCTGTACCAGAAAACGTTCCGTTTGAGTATTCACCCCAGACTAGTTTCCAGCCATTCAGACAATCCGTAATCTTCTTTGAAGGGGTTACAGACTGAGCATTGCCAGACCAGCCAAGAAGCGAAACCCCTTGCCACAAAGTATTTGATACGTGATTCAGCTGATAGATTTTAAGCGCATCAAGGCTACTCGTGATCCATTTGAGCGGATCGCTTGCTGTTTCTTGATAATTGCTTCCCAGAGTTAGCATGCCCAGTGACATTTGCGTACTAGCCATCAGTGTTCCCTTGTTGTAGATATTGCTAAGAAAACCGAACTGGTCCATGACCACATGTGTGATATGAGTATTGTCAGTATCAGAATACGTATCAGTAACAATTGAGCCATCTGCTATTGTCGTTGTGCCATGAACAGAAAAATCGGCTGTGCCATCGGGCTTTATACCTTTAAAAGAGGAAATGAACTTGGAACCGGTAAATGTAACCCCGTTGAAAGTCATACCGTTGAAGGTTTCAGCAGAAAGAATCTTTGCGTCAATCTTATAAGGATTCCAAGCAGAACCATCATAAGTGTAATAGCCCGTTACAACGCCACTACTATCAGTTAACCAATGCATATCCCCTTTTTTAGGACCAGATGGATATGCAGCACCAACAGTAATGACCGGTACATTATCGCTCCCGTCTTTGCCGTCTCGACCATCAGTCCCCTTGAACAGTGCCCACGAGTATTTAGTCGGGTCCGTGCTATCTGCTTGGGTCTGGTCAACATATTGGCCGAAATAAGACTTACCATTGCCATCTGTGGTTGAAAAGCCTTGTTTCCCATCAATGCTGTTAGCATAGGCTGTATGAAAGTAGCTAGTTTTGCCATCAGCGCCCTTAGGGCCCGGGATACCAACACCAGTATCGCCTTTTGGCCCAGTAGCACCGGCTTGTGCGACTGAATAACCGACTTCATTCGTTCCATCAGTATAGAGCCACGTTGTCCGTGTCCACATGAATTGTCCAGGAGCAATGCTTGGAATGTTTGCTGACCAGCCTGTGCTTGGCTTAGTGATTCCACTTGACGAAACAGCATACTCAATCACAGTTGACTTGACACCTACTCCGTCTTTACCAGCAATACCATCTTTACCTGAGTTACCATCTTTGGCATTGTAGCTGACAGTGTAACCAGCCTCGCCGGTGTTATCTGTATACAGCCAAGTAGTCTGTGTCCACAGATACTGTCCCTTGATTAACATGGGAACTTGTGCAGTCCAACCAGTAGCAGGCGCTGTGGTGCCAGAAGTACTCTGCGCATACATAATCTGCGTGGACTTAATGCCCACACCGTCTTTACCTGCTACACCATCTTTACCTGTGTCACCCTTTGGTCCCTGCACTAGTTGCCAATTATAAACAGCTGGATTCGTGCTATCGGCTTGCGTGAAGTCTGTATAACTACCAATGTATTTTCTAGAGCCCGGAGTATCTAGCGAAAAGTTAGTTGTACCGTCACCGCTATCGGCATAGGCAATATGGAAGTACGATGTCTTGCCATCGGCACCTGCTTTACCCGGCACCCCATCTTTACCATCCGCGCCGTCCGCACCTTTGATCAGCGACCAATTATAGTCGCTTGGATTCGTACTATCGCCAGATGAAAAGTCACTGTAAAAGCCAATATACTTGCGATTAGAATCAGTAGTTGAGAAGTCGGCATGGCCGTCTTGACTATTTGCGTAAGCAAAGTGAGCGTAGGCGGTACGACCATCAGCACCCTTGGCACCGGGCAAACCTTGAGGCCCTTTGGGTCCCACGTCACCATCAGCCCCCTTAAAAAGCGCCCAATTGTAATCACTCGGATTGGTGCTGTCGGCCTGTGTGAAGTCGCTGTACGTGCCAATATACTTTTTGCCATCACCACCGGATACCGTGAACCCACTTTGACCGCTTACATCATTCGCCCAAGCGGTGTGAAAATAGCTTGTACGGCCATCAGCGCCCTTGGCACCCGGAACACCATCTTTACCATCAGCACCCTGAATCAACGCCCACTTGCCAGCATAATCTGCCGGATTGTCACTTGGCACGGATGACTTGTTGCTGTAGACCACTGCCATATATTTCTTGTTGGCTGGGAATGCCGACATGTTAGTGCCCTTGTCGTCATCGGCATAACGAAGCCAAGGGTAATATTGAACCGTTTTCGGTATATTTTTAATTTGGTCAGCTAGTTCTCGATAAGCCGGATCAACTTGGCCAGCTTGAATCAGATAGTCTCCAAGCGTTGCCGTCCCTGATTCATTTGAGTATGAATAGGTAAGCTCTAGGACTCTCGCAGAAAGAAAAAGCTGTTCATCTTCATCAACCAGATAAACAGTGTCACCTATATTGACAGTATCAGGCAGCTTGGCAATGTCGACCTCGTAATTGACTGCTGGATGATTGAACTTCTCCAAGTCAGATAGAACCGATTGTAGAAGCGTTGCTTGAGTAGCGGCTTCATAGGTTTTGTTGCGAGTGATATGAGCGTCAACAGGATTGGTATTAGTGTTAGATAGCAAGCGGCTCCAAGTTCTAAGCGCTACTGGGTCTCTTAATACGCCATCACCGCCTAATACGTAACGGCCGTTGGGATCGGTCCAGCGGTAGCCCTTGAGTGTGATAGGATCGTTACTACCCTCTGGTGTACCTCCGGTACCAGCAATAGCAGTACATAAGTCAGCAATATCACTAGTCGTGACAATCTTATTAAGATCAGTGTCTACACGCAGATAAATGCCCTTGTTGCCGCCAATGTGTTTCCTAATATCAATATACTTTCCGATGACGGACAAGCCTCTGACTTCAAACCGGAAGCTTAGCTCTACACCGAACTGCGTGGCAACTGACAGAATTCTGGTAAGAATAGATGAATCGTCTGAATCCCAGTTCAAAGTACGTGTTAAATCTGGAATCTCGTTGTAGCCGATCACAAATCCCGAATCACCCGCAAAAAGTTCAATATACTGAGCGATTGTCATTGCGCTTGAGGCCGCATAAGCACCAACGGTGCCATTAATTAAATCAATGCTGGCGTCCTCTGCCACAAACGTATTTGTGCCTGCTAGTGGATCATGCTCGGAACTCAGAATGGTTGTCCAAACTGATTCACCAGCACGGCCCTTGAACAAAACAAAATTACCCACCTTAGCCATTTCTTTGACCTGAGCCGACTGATCTGGAGAAAAATGCAGCGTTGCACTGTAGGAGCGGTAGCCACCTTCAACTGACTGATAGTCACCTTCTTGACCGCCAATATCATCAATAGCAATCACTGAACTAGACGCAAGCTCATCAGTTGACGCAATGCCAAGCTGATTGTACTTTCTGTCGGTAAAATAAAAATCAGCCATTACAAAAACGCCTCCTTAAATGCTACTTCTACTTCATATGGCTGTGCCCAAGAAGAACGCTGAGTCAAAATCTGTGTGTCACCCGGAAGCAACCTGAATTTTTTCCAGTCATTATCGATGAGTTGAAGATCAGCATTAATCACACCATTAACCAGTATTTGACGGTTAGCAACATCAATCGTTGCAACGTCTCCAGCGCTAAAGCGATTACTAAGATCAGTCCAATAATCAACGTTAAGCCATTCAATATCCATGTCATAAACGCCCATATCGGGATATGGATAGTTTTCAAATCGCTGAAACCAAAGCGTCGCTCCCGTGATTGGAAGCGACGCTTCTTCTGATGTCAACATGATTGGCGGCATTATCAGCGGTGGATTTCTGGTAACCACTTCAGATGGTTTAATACCGCCTTGAACAATACCAGCAAGCTGCAGATTGAGCGTATTACCAAGCTTGGTCAACTTAGCCTCATAATAACGGCCATTGCTGAAAACACTGCGGTTAAGAGTCTGCTGGAAAACCAGCGTTGATCCCGCAAACACTTGAACATCGACATCATCTTTACCGGCATAGTTTGCTCTGATAATCACCTGATAGGCCACGCCCGTATCATTATCAAGCGTCATTTCAATAGCACCTAAGGCATTCACACTTGAATTAAACTTGTAGCGCCATTTGGCCAGAAAGCTACCGGTATTGCTGCCATTAGATGCATTTGTTGTCTTAAGATGCAGGGAAGGGCCTTCCCAATAGTGCGAATTGGTTGGCAAGAAGACAGGCTCAACTGCGGAACCATCGTCATCGGCATACTTAACCGAGCCTTCCATGACATTCTTTTGTGCCGCGATATAGTAGTAATGGCTATTAGTTTGGCCAGTGTTATAAGCAGCACCAGCTGGCTCTTTATCGAAGCCTTCATATCGAGCAACTTCTGAGCGCTGCCGTTCAACACCATCGGCTTCTTCTGGATTGCCAAACTGTAAAACACCACCTTGGCTATTGATTAAAGCAATCAAGCCGTTATCCGCATGCATAGTTGCCGTAATAACTGGCTCAACAGGATAAGTTCCACCATTGTGTACCGTGATGGTATTGGTATAGTATTCAGGATCCGCTGGGTTAGGCGACCATGGAGAAGCAGTGGGTTCTTGTTCTAGCTTAATATTATCAATACAAACCCATCCCGGACTTGCCGATGTTTTGACAAATCCAAAGCGCAATATGATTACAGTGACGTCTCTGTCCGCCGTCCACGTTTTTACAAAGCGATGCCACGTTGTCTGACCTCCCGAAGCATCCCGTGCGTCATGCCCCATTGACAATTCAGTAAGCACTGGATTTGATTCATTTGTCAGCACATAGTCAGACGCTAGCCCAACTGCTGATCCTGCAACGGCATAGTAGTAGCTGTATGTCCATGTTTCGCCTTTCTTAATGGCAACTGGTTCAGCCAATGGATATTGCGCATACTGATCTGGAGCGATTGATGAATCATGGCTGTCATTTTCGATTCTAAGCATATAAGTTCCAAATGGCGTTGGAAAAGAAGGAACTTGTCCGACAACTAGAAACAATCTGTCTGCGTCTTTACCATCACCCCAAACATGGTTTGCTGGGGTTTGTCCTGATTCAAAGCCGGAATCTGTCAGCATGTTCACTGGCGTGTCCTTGTATGGCGTGTTGTCAGCCGTCTGCGTGGCTACCGAGTGTGCAATGCCATCGGGAACAAACAAAGTAAATGAGGAAGTGATCGCATTCCGGCCTTTAGGAACATCGTCAATATCCGATAAGGTCGCAAGCCAATATTTTGATGGGTCATCATTGAAAGAAACCTGATGGTTCTCACCGTGAAGTATGTCATTGAGCTTATAGAATGCTTGCCGGAACGAAAGATTGTCCGCTGCTGCAAGCCTGTAGCCAACAACAATCTCACGAGAAGGGTTACGAACATACTGGATAAACTCGCCATCTGAATTGCCAATCGTTTGTTTTTCGATTGACTGGCTGAGTAGTTCTCGGCCACTGACTTGCAGGGTGCTATAACCCGGAATCAAGTCTTCAATGTACTGGCCATCTATTAGCATCGCCTCCGCTGGGCGCTGATTATCATCAGAACCCGTGAAGGGCATTGTTTCTCTGAAATCATACAAAATTAAAATAGCCCCTTTCGTCGATTGCTCATTCGTGTCATGCGACTGAGCTCTGTTTGCATTGGGTTTGCGGTTGCACGAGCAACCTCTCGGCCGTCAATGTACAGAGGAACCTCAATCGTTTGCTTGCGAGTGTAGTTGACATCAAGATTTGAAGACAAGGTTGCACCCTGTACACTGTTATTGAGCGACTGCAATGATGCGTCAAAGGGAGAAGTATTCACTGCCGGCATCGTAACTGCAGCACTATCAGCAATAGCTTGTGCCATGCTCGAAACGTTCTTTTGGACATTTGAGAACTTGTCAG
>PPYE01158177.1_pt1 | contig 10157 bp, 9 predicted proteins | sample 1559881 | NCBI WGS metagenome assembly PPYE01 (sample SAMN08240022, study PRJNA423297) | Human gut metagenome, whole genome shotgun sequencing project.
TCGGCATACTGGCGAACTACCAGTGGCTGTTCGTTGCCGTTACCGCCGTGGTTTGCCTTTTGCTCGCGGCGGCGCTGATTTTCTACCGCAGCCACACCGCGCTGACCCGCACGGCGTTCACGCTGATTCTGGCCGGCGGAATCGGGAACATGATCGACCGGCTGCGCTATCAGTATGTGGTGGACTACATTCACTTTCAGTTCTTCCCGCCGGTGTTCAATTTTGCGGATATCTGCGTCACGGTCGGCTGTGCACTGCTGGTGATTTACCTGCTGTTCCTTGCGGACGACAGGGGCCGGCCCAAGCCGCCGGGGCGCTATTCCAAATACGCGCACTACAATCAGAACAGAAATCACAGAATGGGTGGTTAAGGTGCAGAAAAAGCTGCTGGTAATCGGGGCGGAGCATCAGGACGCCCGGGCGGACCAGGCGGTGAGCGAGCTGCTGGAGGGCCAGACGCGCTCCGGCGTGCAGAAGCTGATGCTTGCGGGCGCGGTGCTGTGCGGCGGGCGTCCGCTTTCCAAAAACGACCGGGTGGCCGAGGGGCAGACGATTGAGGTTCTGCTGCCGGATCCTGCCCCGCTGGAGCAGGCGGAACCGCAAAACATCCCGCTTGACATCGTCTATGAGGACGACGACCTGCTGGTAGTCAATAAGCCGAAGGGCATGGTGGTTCATCCCGCGCCGGGCAACCGTGACAAAACACTCGTCAACGCACTGCTGTACCACTGCGGCGATTCCCTGTCCGGCATCAACGGGGTGATTCGCCCCGGCATTGTGCACCGGATCGATAAAGACACCAGCGGCCTGTTGATCGTTGCGAAGAACGATTTTGCGCACCAGAGCCTTGCCGCGCAGATTAAGGAGCATTCCTTTACCCGCGAATACGAGGCCGTGGTGTACGGTCACCTCCGCGAGCAAAGCGGCTTGGTGGACGCTCCCATCGGCCGGCACCCGACCGACCGCAAGAAGATGACGGTCACGCAGAAAAACAGCCGCCGCGCAGTCACGCACTATCAGGTGCTGGAGGAACTGCCCGGCTTTTCCTATGTGCGCCTGCGGCTTGAAACGGGCCGCACCCATCAGATTCGGGTGCATATGGCGTATTTGGGCCACCCCGTTGTGGGCGACCTGGTATACGGGCCGAAAAAAGTGATTCCCTCGCTGAACGGCCAGTGCCTGCATGCGAGAGTCATCGGCTTTCGTCACCCGCGCGACGGCCGGTATATCGAGCTGACCAGCCCGCTCCCACCATATTTTACCGGTATTCTGAAGCGTCTGCGCGGTCAATCGCACTGATATTTTAATGCTTACGGGCGGGTGCCTTCCCTGCCAAAGACGGGGAGATTGCCCGATGTTTTATTTTTTATTGCAGGGATTATAAGGAGGTTCTCGTTTGAAGCTTCAGGATATATTCTTGGTGTCTGATCTGGACGGTACCCTGATTGGTGCAAACCATACGATACCGCAGCGGAATATCGATGCGATCCGGCGGTTTCAGGAGCAGGGCGGCCGCTTTGCCGTGGCGACCGGGCGCTCCGTGAATTCCGGAGAGCGCTATTGCCGTCAGGTGCAGCCCAGGGGGCTCTGCGTGTTGCTGAACGGCTCTATTTTATACGATTATGAGCAGGGCGAGATTGCAAAGGCGTTCTTTCTGCCGCCGCAGGCGAAGGACTATGCCCGTCTGCTGGCGGAACATTTTCCGGAGATTGGCTGTGAGGTGTTCGCGCAGCGCAGGCAGTTCGTTTTGCGCGCGAATCAGTATGTCAGGGCGCATCTGGGGAATGAAAATCTTCCCTGTGTAGAGGTGGACGCAGACGAAATTACCGACCGCTGGTGCAAGGCGCTGTTTGCCGCCGACCCTGAAACCAAGCTGAAAATACAGGCCTTTACCGAGTCCTTTGCGCATCCCGGCGTCCGCTTTGTGCAAAGCGAAAAGTGCTTTCTGGAAATGCTGCCCGAAGGAGTCGACAAAGGCAGCGGCCTGTTGGAGATTCTGCGGCAGACCGGCCTGCCGCGCAAAAATCTGGTAGCGATCGGCGATTATTATAACGATGTGGAGATGCTGCGCGCCGCCGGCTTTGCGGCGGTGCCCTCCAACGCGCCGGAGGACATTCGGCAGATGGCCGATCTGGTGGTAGGCGACTGCCGCGACGGCGCGGTAGCCGACCTGATTGAATATCTGGAACGCGCGGAATAAGGGGTGGCGGTGGAAGAATGGATCAGGATGCCCGTCAGATACGCTGGCTGCTTGCCGTCGCGGTTGTTCTCTGCGCCTTGATGATCGGGTATAACGTGCTGTTTGTGCCGCAGGTAACGCTGACGACTGTGGTGGAAACAGACCTTTCTTCCGCGGCGCGGGCGGCGGTACCCTCCGCGCCGGGCGACGCTTCTCAGCCCGAGGGCTACGAGCCGGAGCCGGTGGGGCAGGCCGCGCCGGTCAACCTGAACACGGCGGACGCCGAAGAGCTGGCGACGCTGCCCGGGATCGGCCCGGCAACGGCGCAGAAGATCATCGCGTACCGCGAATCCGTCGGGGCCTTTCAAAGCACAGAGGAGCTGATGCAGGTGGACGGGATCGGAGAAAAGACATTCCAGAAGCTCAAAGAGCTTGTGACGGTGGAAGCGGCAGAGTGAAAAATCCCGCCGGGGTCGGTTGCCCTACACCGGTTTTGATCATTTCACGGGGAAGTAGAACGCGATCCGGTGCGGAATCTGCGGATATATTTTCGGCAGAGGGGCTTTCCGAGGGGGTTAACGCCCCCGTGCGCGGCCAACAGTTCATTGAGTTACGGCAAAAACGAGTCGGAAGCGGCTGCGTCCTTACCAAGGATGCGGTCGCTTCCGATGTTGCATCGTGCGGATTTTCTGGGAATAACTTGCAAACTGTGGGTAAAATGGGTAAAATAGGGAAAAAAGCGGAGGGGGAGTAGTTTATGGCGGTGAGTCCCTTGCAGGATATCATGAATCATTACCTTTGGAATTTCAGCGCATATCTGTTGGCGCTGGCGATTATTCTGCTGAACGCGGCCCGCAGCGTGTATTTTTATTTGAGGAGCAAGCAACGGCCCCTGTACCCGAAGCGAGGCAGACTGGATCTTCTCATCAGCCTGCTGTGCGGCGTGTCGCTGGCGATGGGACTGATGTTTCAGGGAGTCCTTGCGGACAACAACGCTCCCGGAATCTACCATTGGTCGAGCTATCTCTGGATGGCCTGTCTTGTTTCGCTGGCGCTGTTTGCCGTTCAGATCGCATTCCACGTCAAGACTCCGTCCGTGCGCCCCGCAGTGGAGCCGACAGACGAAATTCCGCCGCTGCCAACCGCGCCGCAGGAGCAGCCCTCGGTTTTTCCGGAGGATTCCGCGCCGAAGGACGGGGAATGACGGCAACCTTTTCTTGTGCAGAGTGAATTGAAATCATAAGGTCGAGAGCAAATTTCGCACGATGAGTCTTTTGGATTTTTGCGATATTTCGGGATACAGAATTTATTGTAAATAAAATATTGGTCTACTTGTGCGCCGCTTCTTTGCATGACCAATTTCATCATCCTATTCTAAAAAAGTCAGTATTTTGCCAAGGGCAAAGTGCTGACTTTTTCTTTTCGTCAATAAACCGTTCACAGCGACTGGAATTTACAGAGTGTTACAATTTGCTTTCATGTAAGCGGCTATCGTTCCCCGCTGCCGCTCACCTCTGCCTCTGACATTTTGACGCACCGTCAAAAAGTCAGAAAACGAAAGACAGCCCTATATTTGCGTATGGAAAGTTCCCTAAGCAGATCTGGAAAAGCGAAAACACTAATCCGCGGTGTTAAGCTTTCCGGCCCTTGCCTTTCAGTTCGTTCGGGCGGCCTGAGGATACTCTGCCGGTTCAGATACAGATGCCGGGCGGATGCGAATTCTGTTAATGAACATTTAACCTTACAGTGATTGACGCTAACATGGTGCCATGATAGGATGACCTTAAATTGATGAAAGAGGTGCGTGGGATGCAATCGGTCAAAAGAAATATTCTTCTTACTCCCGGGCCGGCAACAACAACCGACACGGTTAAAATGGCGCAGGTCGTTCCGGATATCTGCCCCAGAGAACAGGAATTCGGGAGCGTCATGGAATGGATTCGCCAGCAACTGATCCGCATTGTACACGGGAATCCCGCAAAATATACCGCTGTGCTGTTCTGCGGGTCGGGTACCATAAATATCGACGTTGCGATCAGTTCGCTTTTGCCCGCCGGGAAAAAGATTTTGTTTTTAAATAACGGATTCTACAGCTCACGCGCGGTCGATGCCTGTCAAGCATACGGGTTGCCTTATGTGGAACTGGATTTTCCGATTGACGATCTGCCAGATCTGGAGCTTACGGAAAAAGCCCTTCAGGCCAATCCTGATATTGCGATTGTATACACCACTCACAATGAAACGGGAACCGGCATCCTGAACCCTGTCAGAGAGATCGGCGCGCTGGCTCACCGGTACGGCGCAGTGTTTGTGGTCGATACAACATCCACCTACGCGCTGCTTCCCATCGATATTGAACGGGACAACATCGACTTTCTGATGGCGTCCGCTCAAAAGGGGTTGATGGCCATGGCGGGCCTTTCGTTTATTGTCGGCAACGAAGCCATAATCCAAAAGACGAGGTACTACCCCAAGCGTTCCTATTATTGCAATCTTTATATGCAGTACCAATATTACAAAACGACAGGACAGATGCATTTTACGCCTCCGGTCCAGGCCGTTTACGCGCTCCGGAAAGCGCTCGAGGAGTTCTGGCAGGAGGGTGAGTCCGCAAAATACGCACGCCACCGCAGGGTATGGAAAAAAATCCATGAATGCAGCGAACGGCTCGGGCTGCGGGACATCATACGCAAAGAGCTCCAAAGCGGACTGGTCGTTACCTTTCAATATCCCGCAGACCCAAATTGGGATTTCGACAAAATCCACGACTATTGCTATGAGCGGGGATTTACCATTTATTCCGGCATCATTTCCGGTGCGAATACGTTTCGGCTTTGCAGCCTGGGCGCGATTGACGAGCAGGATATAGAAGATTTTTTCAGGGTTTTTGAAGACGCGCTGCGCGTTCAAAAGATCTGCGTACCGGTTCGGTACTGAATTGGAGAGCAAAGAATGAATACGAAAAAACGTTGTCAAACAGAGGGAGATACGAATCTGTCGGAGCTGCGTCTTACATGGCAAAAGAAATTTCTGAGCCCGAAAGCATCGGATCTGGTTGAAAGGGATCGCAGGGCTTTTTTCTCCCAGTCTCTTTCAACCCCCTGCCTCAACGCGGTGCAGAGCGCTGCCGGCATTTATCTGTATGATCTCGAAGGAAAGAGCTATATGGACTTCCACGGAAACAGCGCTCATCAGCTCGGCTACGGCAACCCCTATGTGATGAAGGCGCTGCACGCACAGCTCGAAGGCCTTTCGTTCGTGCCGCGCCGCTACACCAGTGAGACACCGGTTCGCCTTGCGGAACAGCTAATCGAGCTTTGGAGCGCAGGCCCCGCAAAAGTCCTTTTCGCGCCGGGGGGCTCCGAGGCGGTGGAAATGGCGGTCAAGCTTGCCAGAAGATACACCGGTCGCTATAAAACCATTTCGATGTGGGATTCCTTTCACGGGGCCACACTTGGGGCCATTTCCGTTGGGGGCGAAAGAGATTTTCGCTGCGGGATCGGTCCGCTGCTGCCCGGGGACATCCATATTCCCCCCTATAATTCCTTTCGCTGTGTGTTCGGCCACTGTGACGGCTGCGGCCTGAAATGCCTGAATTATCTTGAATATGTGCTGAAAATGGAAGGGGACGTCGCCGCGCTGATTATGGAGCCGGTAAGGGCCACAGACGTGCAGATTCCTCCCGTCGAATATTTTGAAAGAATACGGAGCCTTTGTGACCATTATGGAATTTTATTGATATTTGACGAAATTCCTACCGCTTTGGGAAGAACGGGTACCTTTTTCGCGCACGAGCATTTCGGGATCAGACCGGACATGGTGATTCTGGGAAAAGGCCTGGGTGGAGGCGCGGTGCCGTTTGCCGCCCTGCTGGCGGACGGACGTTTCGACTGCGCGGGGGATATTTCCTTGGGACACTTTACACATGAGAAAAGCCCGCTGGGAGCGGCGGCGGGATTGGCGGTAATCGACTGCATCCGGAAGGAACACCTGCTGGAGCACACGGCCGTACTCAGCGGCCTGATGGAGCGGCGCCTGAAGGATATGCAAGAACGTTATCCAATTATCGGGGATGTGAGGTGCATCGGCTTGCTGGGATGTCTGGAGCTGGCGTCAGGCCGGGAGAACGGAGAGCAGACGGCCCGCAAAGCGGAGCGTGTGCTGTACCAATGCCTTGAAAACGGACTGAGCTTCAAAATCTCGAAAGGCAGCTGCATCATTCTTTCTCCCCCGCTGATTATTACAGAGGAGCAGCTTTTCCGCGCCCTCGACATTTTGGAACAGGCCATAGCCTCGAAATGAAGGCCGTTCCGTATTTTTGAATTATGAATAGGGAGATTTAATGATGCAAAATAAAATTCAAGCGGTTGTTTTTGATTGGGCTGGAACAACGATCGATTATGGATGCTTTGCCCCGCTCGGAGCCTTTTTGGAAACATTTGAAAGCAGCGGCGTAGAGATTACGCTGGACGAAGCGAGGCAGCCGATGGGACTGTCGAAGATCAACCATATCCGCGCACTGCTCGGCATGCCGAGAATAGCGGCCTTGTGGAAGAAAAAATATGGAAAGCTTCCGGAGGAATCCGACGTCCGAAAGCTGTATCAGCAGTTTGTACCCTCGCTGACCGCAGTCCTCGGCAATTATTCTGAGCTGCTTCCCGGTGTCGTAGAGACAGTGGAAGAGCTTCGCAAAGCCGGCCTGAAAATCGGTTCCACAACGGGATACACCGACCAGATGATGGAGATCGTCGTCCCGTCGGCGGCGAAACGCGGATATGCCCCGGACTGCGTTTTCACTTCGGACGGGTTGCCGGCAGGCCGCCCTTACCCGTGGATGTGCTATCAAAATGCCATTCGGCTCGGCGTATACCCTATGCGCCGCATCGTGAAGGTCGGCGATACCGTCAGTGATATTCAGGAAGGGGTCAACGCCGGCTGTTGGAGCATCGGCGTCGTGGAAGGCAGCAGCGAGCTTGGCCTGCGTCTGGAAGAAAAGGAACTGATGAGTCCAAAAGCGTTTCAGGAAAAATGTGATGCTGTAAGAGCTCGTTTTCTAAGCGTGGGGGCCCATTTTGTGATCAATACCCTGAAAGAACTGCCCGCTCTGACGGAAAAGATCAACGACCTGCTTGCAGAGGGACAAAAACCCTGATGACGGGCGCGGATATGGAAGGGAGAGTGAGCTTGATGAGCGATGGCCATCTCGTGAAAACACAGCTTATGAAATTGAAGATCGCAGATTACGTGATAGGTTATATCCGTACTCACAGGCTGTCTACGGATGAAATGCTGCCCTCGGAAAACTCCCTTGCGATCCAGTTTGGCGTCAGTCGCAACGTCGTAAGGGGAGCGCTGGATCATTTGCGTTCTCAGGGGAAAGTATACGCACGCAAGGGGAAGGGCTTTTTTGTCGCGGAAAAACAACAGTTCATTGTCTATCAGCAGGATGTCAACGTCGGTTTTTCAGAAACATTTCAGGAGCCGGTATATCGCTATGAGAGTAAATTGCTGTCATGGACGCTGATCCGGGCCAAACAGGTCGAAAAAGAAATTTTCGGCCTTTCGGAAGATGACCAGCTTTACCGGTTAAAAGTGCTGCGGTCCGTCATGGGTCTTCCTCTGGCCATCTGCTACTCTGAAATTCCGCAAAGAATGGTGCCGAATCTGGAGCAGTACCTAAGCGATTTTTATTCGCTCAACGATATTCTCGTTGATAAATATGGCTACGAGCACCCAATCTGCAAGAGCGTGGCGGTGGAGGTGGTTCTGCCCACTGTTTCAAAAATTCATCTGCTCGGTATTGACGCCGGCATCCCCTTGCTCAAGGAAACCAATGTGTTCGAGGTGCCCGGCGGCCCTGTGGAATATTTTCAGGTTTACGCGCGGAGCGACCGGTTTAAGCTGAAAATTAATGTTTAGTGATCTTACGGCTAACACGGGAGCTTTCCGTCTGCGAGGGGTTTCCCCGTATCGGCGGATCAGAATTTTTGAGAGGCGGCATCCGCTCAGGATGCCGCCTCTCTTTGCTTGCCGGAAAGCCCCGGCGAAGGACGCAGGCGATACGCTGCCGCTGACAGATGCGAAAATAGATCTAGCTGGTTTTTTACATCGTTGGGTTGGCGCTTTAACATATAAACTCTATGATTGAAACATCGATAACAGAGCGTTATCGTGAACTGGCGCCTTTGGATCGGATATAAAAATGTTGATTACTGAAAGTGGGGTATAAAAATGCCAGGATTTTGCAAAAGGGCCGGCTGTCTGCTGACGGCCGCAGCCCTTATGATGACCTTTGCCGCCGGTTGCTCCGGCAGCACGGGGACGGCTCCGGCCGAGAACAAGATCATTACTTACGGACAGCCCGACGACTGGGCAAACTGGAAGGAAATGTTCGCGACCTTCAATCAAAAATATGGGACCACGCACACCGACACGGATATGTCGAGCGCTGAAGAGATTCAAAAGTTCGGCGCGGAAAAGAATAATCCAGTTGCGGATACGGCCGAAGTCGGCATGATGTGGGGACCGGTCGCCGTGAAGCAGGACGTTACCATGCCGTACAAACACGCGAATTGGGACAAGATCGGCGACTGGGCCAAAGATAAGGATGGAAATTGGTCCGGACTGTATGTCGGAGTTCCCGTATTTTTGGTGAATACGGATATCGTCAAGAATGTTCCGAAATCATGGAACGATTTGCTGAAGAGCGAGTACAAAGACATGGTCTGCATATCAAACCCGCAGACATCGGGCTCCGGACAAAATATGGTTTTGGCTGCGTCGTACGCCTTGGGCGGTAGCGTCACCAATCTTGACGCGTCCATGTCCTATTTTTCAAAGCTCCAGAAAGCGGGCAACATCAAGAATATCTCCGTGTCCGTCGCAACACTGCAAAAGGGAGAGGTTCCGATTTACATTGTCTACGATTTTCTGGCAAAAGGGTACCAGGAGCAGCTGAAGGGGCAGGCAAATTTCTCCATCGTATTCCCGGAGGAAGGCTCTATTTGGGCGCCGGGCGCGCTGATCATCAATAAATGGTCTCCTCACCCTGAGAATGCGAAAAAATTTGCGGATTTTGTATCATCGGACGAAGGACAGCTGATTTTTGCAAAAGGGTATGCGCGCCCGATCCGTTATGTGGAAGGCAACCTGCAGATCCCGGATGACATTAAAAGCAAGATGCTTCCGGACAGCTTTTACAAGAACTGTGGGAAACCGACCGAATGGGACAAGGTGCCGCCGGATGTGATCGCAGCCAGATGGACAAAGGAGGTTTTGGGGCAGTAATGGTCAGAATGGAAAAGGAACAGAGTCATAACAGCCGGAAACGGCATGCCGGGGGAAGCCTTTCGTACCTATTCGCATTGCCATATCTCATCGTTTGTGCCCTGTTTTTGGTTTTTCCTGTGATCTCCATCATCGTTCACAGCTTTGACAGTGGCCTGAACGGCTGGTTTTCCGTTGTGTGCAACAGCACTTATGTCAGGGCTTTTCAGGGCAGCTTCCGTCTTGCTATTTGGACGACGGCGGAGGCTGCCGCCCTGGGGGGGCTGCTTGCCCTGTTTTGGGCGCCAAAACTGTCCAAGCACAGCTGGTTCCTTGCCTTTATCAATTTTGGCGCCCACAACGGCGGTGTAAGCCTTGCGTTCTCGTTTATAGCAACGCTGGGGACAAACGGGATGCTGTCTCTGCTGCTGAAGCATATGGGAATCGGAATGCTTGCCGATTTTAAGCTGGTAAGCCTTTCCGGGTTGCACTGGGCCTATCTTTCCTTTCTGGTTCCGTTTATGTGCCTGATTTTTATGCCGGCCGTGGGATGCCTGAAACCGGAGTGGTTCGCGGCTGCCCGCACTCTGGGCTCCGGAAAACTCCGCTATTTTTGGAAAGTAGCCGGGCCGGTTCTGCTTCCCTCGTTTTTCTCCTCCACCACACTCGTTTTTCTTCAGGCAATGGGAACGTACGCCACCGCACAGGCCAT
>PPYE01662609.1_pt1 | contig 10157 bp, 6 predicted proteins | sample 1559881 | NCBI WGS metagenome assembly PPYE01 (sample SAMN08240022, study PRJNA423297) | Human gut metagenome, whole genome shotgun sequencing project.
GGGTGGGTTCGGGAATGTCCCCGGCCAGCCAGTCCACCCGCACGGTGTACTCGAACTCGTAGCCGGTGTCCCGCAGGCGCAGGCGGAAGGTGTACAGGCCGTTCTCGCTGGCGGCCAGCACGTTGCTGTCGGTGGCTTCGCCGTTCAGGCTCAGCACCTCCACGGCGGCGGGGTCGATGTTCAGGGTGACGGTAGAGCTCCCCTCCTCGGTGACAACGGTGAGCAGGTCGGCTTCGGCAGGCTTGGTCTTGTCGATCCAGGTCACTTCCGCCTCCACTTCGCCCTCGTTGCCGGCGGCGTCCACCATCCGGAAGGTGTAGCTCTCGTTGTCGGTAAAGGTGTGGGTGCCTTCCGAATCATCCAGGAAGGTCACCTCCTCGTCGGCCTGCACGGTGGTGGTCACGCTGCCGTTGGTCCAGTCGGCGGGGGAGTAGAGGATGGCGGCCGTGGGCGGGGTGCGGTCGATCCAGCTGACGGTGGCGTCTATGGTCTGCTCCCGGCCCAGGGAGTCGTAATACACAAAGGTGTGGGTGTCATTGTCGGTGAACTCGTAGCTGGTCTCGTCGGCGCGACAGCCGTCGGGCAGCACCAGGGTGGCGGTGACGTTGCCCTGGGTGGGTTCCTGGGGCTCGTAGGTGATCTCCGCGGGCAGGTCGATGACCAGGGCCGGGTCCTCGTAGAAGTTCAGCATCTTGCCGCTGAAGTACATGTCCTTCTCCCCGGCATTGTTGTAGTAGGTGGAGGTGGCCACGATCTTCAGGTAGCGGCCCTGCACCGGCTGGTCGATGTCGATGGTCTTGAGGCTCTCGTCGTTGGCCAGATCGGTGAAGGTCTTCACCGGCGTCCAGTCCTGCCCGTCCATGCTCACATAAACGGTGCCGTCCTTCAGCCGGCCGTTCTTGCCCCCGGGCAGGTAGGTCAGCCGGGTGATGGCCCGGACCTTGTCGAACCTGACGATGTAATACTTGCCGGTGTCGAAGGTGTTGAACTTGGTGTGTCAGGCGGTGTAGGCGCTGCCGTCGATGAAGTTCTTGGCAGCGTGGTCGGCGCTGGTGCTGTTCTGGCTGGAGTAGCCCTCCATGGTCACATACCGCAGGGGCAGGTACTGCCGGCCTTCCTCGTAGCTTTCGGGGGTGAAGTGGTAGGTGTATTCGGAGCTCTGCAGGTAGACGCCGTGGGCCTTGTAGCGCACGGTCACGGCGGCGTTGCCGGTGAAGCGCACGGTGCTGTCCAGCCCGCCGGGATAGTCGGCCCAGTGGGCGCCGCCGTCGGTGCTGTATTCCAGGGCGTTGGTGTCCCCGATGAGCAGGTTTTCATCATCGTTGGCGTACAGGGTCTTGGCCGTCAGGGTCTTGCCCGCCTTGATGTCGATGGTGTGGTTCACGTTGGTGCCGGTCAGACCCACCTTGATGTCGGTGTCGGCGGTGATGCGCTCGATCTGGTCCGGGGTCAGCTGGATCTTGTGCGCCGGGGTGTACTCGATCTCCGAGCCGTCGGCGGCGGTGAAGGTCTCCCAGTTGTGGCCGCCGTCCAGGGAGACGCGGACCATCAGTTCGTAGGTGTCGTAGCTGGGGTCCAGCACCACGCAGCCGGCGTTGTCCCCGTCAAAGGAGAAGGTGGCCAGTTCCACGCTGTCGGAACCCAGCAGAGAGTTGGCCACGGCGCGGCAGGCGTCGGGCTGCAGGCTCTCGCTGGCGGTGGCGGCGGCCGCCTGCTTCAGGGCGTTGGTCTTCATGGTGTTCAGCTCCACCAGCACCGAACCGGTGGAAATGTGCTTGGTGATCTGGCCCAGCAGGTCCACCATGGGGGCGGGGTAGTAGGTGTAGGTCCTGATGACCTGTCGGGCCAGGTCGGCCCATTCCGCCTCGGTGGTGTTGGGGTCGGCGCGGTAGGACTTGACCTTGCCGTACAAAGCGTCCAGGTTCAGGTCCAGGCATTCCAGAGAGCGGTCCAGGGCCTGCTCGTGCTTGTCGCTGCCGGCGGGATAGACGTCCGCCACCATCTTGTACAGCCAGGACTGCAGGAACTGGTCGTACCGGTTCAGGGCCGCCTGGGACAGCAGGATGTAGGAGGTGTTGTTGCCCCCGTCCACCTTGTTGTAGTCCATCTGGCCCCAGCCCAGCAGGATGCGGGCCTCGGCGCCGGTGTTCCAGCCCCAGCGGGTGTAGGAGGAAGCCCAGCCGGAGATGTTGTTCCAGATGCTCCAGATGCCTTCGCCCTTTTCGTTCTGGGTGTAGAGCAGGTACGCCTCATGGCTGGGCTGGTAGGTGTTCACGGCGGGGATGCCGTGGGTCTCGTTGATGGACAGCCCCATGCCGGAAATACCCCAGCAGATGCCGCCCGCCTCCATCATCATCCACAGGTGGAAGTAATCCTTGGCTCCGTAGGTCACGCCGTAGCGCAGAAAATCATATTTGGCGTCCCAGCTGTCCTTTTGGGCCGGGTCATAGAACTTGGCCTGACTGTAGCTGATGTTGTAGTAGCGCACAAAGGTATAGGGGTTCAGCCGCTTGGTCAGGTTGTCGGGATATTTGCTTTCCACATATTCCCGCAGCCACAGGATCTCGGCGTCCTCGGTCTTGGAGTCCATGACGTAGCGCACCAGTTCCATGGGATAGGTCTTGAACTCATCCTTGCGCACAAAGTAGCCTTCATCGTACAGCTTCTTGAAGGTGGTGTACTTGACCACCGGGTCGGAGGGGTAGGCGTTGTCGCCGAAGCCCACCATGTAGGTGACGATGGTCTTGCAGTAAGCCACGGCGGTGGCCAGCATCATCTTTTTATACACCAGGGCGTCGCCCTCGTCGCCAATGTCGTTTTTGGCTGCGGCGTACAGGTTGCCCAGGGCGGTCAGGGTCTTGTAGCCGGAGCCGTTGTACAGGTTGCCCGCTTCCAGGAACAGCTGCAGCGAGTCCACATCCCCCCGCAGCCAGTCCAGGGCGTCCTTCACGTTGGGCTGGGCCTTCACCGCGTTCTGGATGGACTGGTAGCCCACCCGGGCCACAAAGGCCCGCTCCAGGATCTCCTGACGGTGCAGGGAATAGTTGTCCTCCACCGAATTCAGGGAAAGCTCGGCGTCGTACTCTTCCAGCGTCTTGAAGCCGGTGTACAGCTCGCTGCGGATGTCGTAGCCTTCCTTGAGCAGGCGCAGGTCGCCGTACACCGCGTGGTCGTTGCCGGTGGCGCCGTTGGCGTCGGCATACAGCCGGATGTACCGGTATTCGCCCACCGGGATGCACAGATACTCGGCGTTCTCGCCGGGGGTCAGCACGCCGGTGCGTTTCAACTCGGTCCACTCCCCGTCCAGGTCGTTGGAACCGGACACGGTGAACCACACGCCGTTGCCCTTGCCGTTCTGGCTGTAGTCCACACCGGCGTACAGGGACAGCAGGGGATAGGTATCCTTCAGCTCCCCGATGTCGTAGATCAGGGTGGAGGTGGCGTGGACGCCCATGCCTTTTTCAAACTCGGTGGGGGTGCCGTTCACCAGCAGCTGGATGGTCTTGCCGTTGGGGGCCAGGCTCTGCATCAGGCTGCCGTGGCCCGCCTTGGAACCGGGTTCGTAGTCCCGGTCGGACAGGAAGACGTAATCCGGGGTGCCGTCGGTCTCGTCGGCGGCCTCCTCGCCAAACAGGGCGATGCCGTCCACCTCATCGGCGGTGTCCTCCTCCCAGGTGGGACCGGTCACCCCCCACAGGGCGGAAAAGTCGTCCTGCATCTCCTCCGGGTTCAGTCCGGCGGCACCGGCCATCTCGTCGGCGTCCACCACCGACTCTTCGTCCAGGGTGGGCAGTTCCCCCTCGTCCTGTGCCTCCTGCTCTGCGGGCACTGTCTCGGCGCCGGTGTCGGCAGAGGCGTCGTAGGCTGCGCGCACCGGCGCCGCCATCATGGCGCATGCCAGCATCGCCGCCAGCATGCCCGCAAAGGTTCTCTTCATTCTCATCTTGAACCTTTCGTGATTCCTTTTTATACCCCGAACAGGCCTCCCGAGGGCAAAAGAAAAGCCGCTCAAAAAACGGAAAAAATTTCGCATTTGGGCGGATTATCCGGGAATATTTTGCTGCCTGTTTTGTGATATGGATGCATCTTATCACAATAGTCATAAAGCGTCAATTGCCTGCGCAACAATTTTTTGATTGTGACCAAAAACCGGGGCGGGAAGAGGGCTTTCCTGGGCAAGTTGGAGAGAGTACGCCTGAACACAAAGAAACGGACCCGGCAATTTTTTTCAAAATGCACAAGGCAAAATGCACAACGGCATACGTCCTGCCATGCCAGGGAACACGTCCTGCACACAAACCGGAACGTCTGACGCAGGGGTGCGGCGTCCGGGTGCCGTAAAGCGTTGGTGCATCGTAAAAATTCGTCGGTTTACCAATGGACGGAGGGCCCGAAAGGGAGTATACTGCCAGTATCGGAAGGGCCTTACGAAATACAGAGGAAAGGAGGTACACCCGGATGGCAACACACAAGCAGAACAAGCTGCCGGTCAGCAGACACTGTACCAAGGCGGAACTGATGTGCACGCTGGAGAACGTTTATCGCAGATTGCAGAAGCAGGGATACACAGAGGATCAGCTGGAATACCTGTTTTAGCCGCTGGACGACGGGGAAGCCCTGCGCATATGCGAGCGGAAGATGCTGCGGAGAATGATGGAACGGAACGAGATCTGAGAAGCACCCATCCCTTTTCCCCCAACGGTTTTATATAAAGAGAAGGACGGAACGAGCCCCCCCTACTCGTTCCGCCCTTTTTTGTGTACGGGGCAGGGAACAAGACCGGCAGAAACGCAAAAAAGGCGACGGGGGCCGAGCCGGAAATGGGGAAACCGGGCTTGCGGATTTTTCTCCATGGGCAGTCTCCGGGGCTGCTGCCGGCTTTCACCTTTCCCATCGGTTTGATTGACGAGAAGAAAGGTGCAAAGATTAGGACCGATATTTTTCTGGAAGTCCTCCGGCAAAAGGAAGAAATCCCCCGGCCGGACACTCCGCCGGAAGGATCCTGCCTGTGCCGGCAGGCGAGTTGGCGGATACCGGACAGCGGATCGGCAACTATTTCTCTCCGTGCCCGGATGCCCGCTGTCTGCGCATCACCAATCTGCCCTCCGCGCATTTTGACCCAGAGGGGTGCAGCCGGAGCGCCAATCGCTGGGCTCTGCTCCCATTGGATGGTTGCTGCGGACTTTCGCAATCCCCAGCATCATTTCCATGGTGGTCAGTACTCTGTATAATATCGTGGATCAAATTTTTATCGGTCGTGGGGTGGGGTATCTGGACAATGGTGCCACCAACGTCATTTTGCCCATTACCGTCATAGCACTGGCACTGGGGTTGATGATCGGGGACGGTGCCACCGCCTATTTCAGCCTTTGCCTCGGGCAGAAGGAACTGAAAAATGCGGCGCAGGGAGTGGGAAATGCCCTCACTCTTACCATAATCGTGAGCGTGGCCCTCACGGTGGGTTCTTTCGTATGGCTGCAGCCACTGTGTGTCCTCTTCGGCGCCACCGAGACCATTCTGCCCTATGCGCTGGAGTACGGGTCAGTCATCGTGCTGGGGTTCCCATTTTATATGTTCAGCATGGGATTCAATTCGGTGGTACGGGCGGACGGCAGCCCGGTCTATGCCATGATGGCCACCCTCAGCGGAGCCATTCTGAATACCATTCTGGACCCGATCTTTATCTTTGTCTTTCATATGGGGGTGACCGGCGCGGCCATCGCAACGGTGCTGGGCTAGATCGTATCCAGTATTCTGACGGTGGTCTATTTGCGCAGGTTCCGGTCTGTCCGCCTTACCCGGAAATGCTTGATTCCACAAGGAAAACTCTGCCTGAAACTGTGCAATCTGGGCGTTTCCAGCTTCTTCCTGCAGCTGGCCGCCACCATTGTCATTGCAGTGATGAACAATGTGCTGGTCAAATACGGTGCTGATTCCCGGTACGGTTCGGAAATCCCCATGACCACCCTCGGCATTACCATGAAGATCAACCAGATCATCACCGGTATTGTCATCGGCATTGCCGTGGGTTCCCAACCCATCATCGGTTACAATTACGGGGCCGGGAAGATGGCCCGGGCCAGAAAAACCTATTTTCTGGCCGTGGGCTGCTCTACAGCGGTGATGGCGCTGGGCACGGCCATTTTCCAGCTGTTCCCGGAGACCATTATCAGCATCTTCGGGTCGGAATCAGAACTTTATCGGGAATTTGCCGTGAAAAGTCTGAAAATTTTCCTCTTGCTGATCGCCCTGAATGGATTCCAGCTGTGCACCGGTGTCTTTTTCCAGGCCATCGGCAAGCCGGTGCAGGCTACCCTGGTATCGCTGTCCCGTCAGGTGTTGTTTTTGCTGCCGGCACTGGTGATCCTGCCCCGTTTCCTGGGGGTGGAGGGCGCTCTGTGGGCCGGCCCGGTGGGAGATGCCTGTGCCTTTGTGCTGGCTTTGACCCTGGGGTTCCTGGAACTGAGAAAACTGGATTCCCGGTCCGTCCGTCTGTAACACGATTATTCCGAAAGAAAGGAGCTGCCGACCTGATCGGGGTGGGACGGGCCATTTTCCGGGATTCCCACTGGGCTGATTGATTACAAAAACAGAGGCGGCGAAGGCGTGTTCCTTCGCCGCCTCTTTCTGTGGCCGGTCTGTGGGATCAGAAATCATTGGCCCGGGGCTTCGCCGAATTTGGCGTTTTATTTAGGGCGTTATCCGGATGAGCAAAAGCCAGAAAAAACAAAAAAGCGATAGAACGTAAAAGTTCTATCGCTTGTTGGCTGCCCCAGTCCGACTTGAACGGACGACACCCTGATTAACAGTCAGGTGCTCTAACCAACTGAGCTATGGGGCAATATTTGAATCAGCGTTGATAAGTATACTGCGGGAAGTGGAATTTGTCAAGGGATATTTTCAAAAAAATGCAAACTTTTTTCCGGCGGGAAAACTTTCCGGAAGTTCAAAAAGTTTTTTACGCCCCGACACACTTTTGCAACTTTTGCATCCCGGGGCGGCTATACTCATCATGCGGGGCGAAACCCGCGGGGCTGCCGGCAAAGCGGCAGCCCGGGGTCCGGCGGCGCAAAGGAAAGACCGGCGCCGGCCCGGAACAGACGGATACATATGCCCGCGGGGCGCGCAGCCGCGCGGGGAAGAGCGCACACCACACCCGGGCCCAGGAGGCCGGGAACGGAACCTGACGAACAGGACAGCGCTTTCCCCGCAGACGGCCGCAGGCGCCCCGGGCCCGACGCCATGCGTCTTTACGCCGTCATGAGACCGGGACGGACCCGACCGACAACAGATTCGCCGCATCCCCGCCGTGGGGGCGGCTGTACAAAACGGGAGGGGTGTACAAGATGAAACGACATCTGCATCTTGCCATGGGACTGAGCTCTGTTCTGCTGGCGGCCTGCTGTCTGGCAGGGGCCGGTCTGGCCTGGCTTCGTGCCGCGGTAGGCGCGGTGGCACGCACCGCCCTGCTGTGCACGGTGTCCGAACCGGCACAGGCGCCCGCCGACTCCATCACCATGGCTACCAGCCGTACCTCCGAAACTGCGCTGCCCCGCACCAGCTACTGGTTCGGTCCCACCCTGGGGGTGGACCGGAGCCCTGTGCTGCGGGAACCAGCCCGGGCACCGGCCTTTGATGCCGCAGCCTGGAACCCTGGGCCACCGGGCACCGCCCGGGCCGGACCCGTCCCGCCGCCTTTGATCGGAACCCGAATATGACCGCTGTGCCCTGAATCCGGCAGCGCCGGACGGCACCGCGGGGAAGGATGGACCATGAAGCGATTCCTGCACACCGCGGCGCTGTGGGCGCTGCTTTTGCTGGGAGCGGCCCTGCCTGCCCGGGCGGTCGAGTCCGCCGTCTCCCAGACCGAACCGACCCTGTGCCTGACCCAGCAGATCACCTGCGGGGAGGACGGCACCTATACCCTGACCCTGCAGGCCTGGGCCGAAGCGGGCACAAAGACAGCCCCCGGCCCCGACACCCGGCTGCGCTATACCCTGGCGCCCGAATATACCATGACCGATGACACCGATGTCCAGGTGTATGCCGTGGACAAGACCCACAGCGGATGGGGGCAGGTGAAACTGGACCTGTCCGGCCTGCAGCTGACCACCGATGCAGCGACCGGCACCCTGACCGTGACCGGTTTTGACTATACAACCAATGCCGTAAGTGAGAAACCCCGTCTGGACGGGCAGGGGCGCACCACCTTCGGCCGCAGGCTGGTGGTGCGGCTGTCCGGGCTGAAACCGGACTATGCCGCCACCTTCGGCGGCTGCGGGGTGCGGGCAGGCACGGGCGGCCTGTACACGGCGGAGGACGGGGACACACAGCCGGTGTGTCTGGCGTCCTTTCCCGCCGCGGCGGCCGATATCCCCCTGCGCTGTACGTATGCCCCCGCCGACCAGACCCTGACCGCAGAACAGGAGGTGAATTTCGGATACATGATCAACCCGCCCGGCGGCAATGCGGGCAACATCCCCGACGGCAAAAACAACGCATGGTGCACCGTGCGGTATACCGTCTCGGACGATACGGGCCCGGTGGCCGAGTACACCGTGCCCGCCGCCGCGGCCATGTCCGGCGGCAGCTGGACCCTCTGGCCTTCCCGGACATACCACGCTCCCGGCCGTTACACCGTCACCGTGACCCTGTGTGCGGTGTATGAGCCGGCGGGCACCTCCGCGCCCCAGGGCAGCGCCCGACGCCTGGTCCTGCAAACCGACGCTCTGGCGGAAAAAAAGGCGTCCTGACCGGACGTCCGGCCCCGGGTTCATATCCCGATCAGCCCTTCCCCACCCATGTCGGGCGCCCGACATGGCGGGGAAGTTTTTTGTTGCGTTCGGTCAAGGGCCTTGGTATAATAATACCATATGTAAACGAAAAAACGCCGGGGAGTGCGCTGGGGGGCGCATCCGGCGGGAAGTACATTGAGGAAGGAACGGGGTGCGTTACCGTGCCAAAGATCGACGTCAGCAAATTCATTGAACAGAGCGGCATCCGCAAAGCCCGCTTCGGCGGATATGAGACGGTGGATGTGCGGCAGGCCATGCAGGCCCTGTGCACCGAATACGAACAGCGGCTCAACCGGGCCGAAAGCCATGCCAAGGCCCTTGTCCAGCAGAATACCGCCCTGGAACAGCATTGCCAGAACCTGACCGCCCAGAACCGCCGTCTGGCGGAACAGAGTGCCGCCCTGGCCGGCAATACCCAGACCTATTCCCGCCAGCGCACCGAGCTGGACAACCGTCTGGCCAGCCTGAAGGAGAAGTACCATTCCCTCAGCGATCATTGCGCGGTCCTGCAGCTGAAAAACAGCGACCTGACCAAGGAAAACGAGGAACTGAAGGAGGCGGCCGCCCAGGCCCGGGCGGAGCTGCGCATCAAGGGCCGGGAGCTGGACGACGAGAAGGCCGCCCAGGTGGCGGCCCGCCGCCAGCGGCTGGAAAAGGCGGAGGATGAGGCCGACCAGATGGTGGAGGAAGCCCGCAAGAAGGCGCAGAAGATCACCGATCAGGCCAAGCTGGAAGCCCAGGCCACCGCCCGGGCTGCCCAGGCCCAGGCCCAGGCCCAGGCCCGCCGGCTGGTGGACGCCGCGGCGGCGGAAGCCAACGAAGTGCAGAATGCCCATCAGCTGCGGCTCAACAGCCTGCGGGACGAAGTCCGGGTGCTGGAACAGCGCCGGGACAAGCTTATCGAATTCCTGAACCGGATGGCCCGGGAGCTGATGCAGGTGGAAGGCACCGCCAAGAGCGAAGGTGCCGCCGCCGAAGCGGTGCCCGCGCCGGCGGTGGATGAGCTGCCCGACCTGCATGAGGTGCCCACGCCGCCGGTGGAACTGGACCTGGGACCGGAGGCCATCGCCCGGGCGGTGGATGAACTGCGCGCCCAGGCTGCCGCCGGCCAGGAGGACGACGAAGAGGAGGAATCCGCGGAGCCCGCTCCGGACGAAAACAGTGTGGCCGCCCGTGCCGCCCGCAGCTTCCAGCTGGTGGCGGAGGACGAGGAGGCGGAGCCCGATGCTTCCGAACCCCCCGCCCAGCCGGAACCGGAGACGGCAGAACCCGCAGAGCCGGAGCGCCCCGCACCGGAAGAGCCGGAAGCCCCCGCCGCCCCGGCGGAGGAACCGGAACCCGCCCGTCAGACAGGTCCGGCCC
>PPYE01235266.1_pt1 | contig 10155 bp, 10 predicted proteins | sample 1559881 | NCBI WGS metagenome assembly PPYE01 (sample SAMN08240022, study PRJNA423297) | Human gut metagenome, whole genome shotgun sequencing project.
TTATTTTGATGACAGATCACTCTATTCCATGGGAGACCTTCCTTTATTTTGATAAGCAGTATCTGGACAACATAATCTTAACAATAAGGAGCTTCCCGTTATTTTGCCTGGATGATGTATCCCCTACCGAGAAAGATGTTACGCTTAGCCCATAGGTTCACGGTTTGCCTTCATTTTTCTTCGAATCGTTCCTTTTCAGGGTTCTTTTCCTGTGTTATAACAGAAAACAATGACAGACCCCAGACTTACGGGGCCATCCCAAAACACAACAAAAAGGAGACGATTTCATGCACCTGCGGGCAGCTGTCATCAATGATCTTTCCGGCCTGGGTCGCTGCTCCCTTACGGCGGACATTGCCGTTCTTGCCGCCATGGGTATAGAAGCCTGTCCCCTGCCCACAGCCGTACTTACAGCCCAAACGGGCTATGAAGGATATCATTCGGTTTCCTTTGCATCCCACATGGAAGCCTATCGGCGCCACTGGAACGCGCTCGGGATCACTTTTGCCGGGATTCTCTCAGGCTATCTTGCGTCCCCTGAAGCAGCCTATCAGACAGCTGAATTTGTTGACACGTTTCACCATACAGGCGTGACCTATCTCTGCGACCCAGTCCTAGGGGATCAGGGACGCGTCTATAAGGGTTTTACGGACGCTTCCATCAAAGCCATGCGGAGCCTTGCGGAAAAGGCCGATTTCCTCACGCCGAATCTTACAGAGTTCTGCCTTCTTACAGGTACAGAAATGGATGCCATCATGAACCGAGAAAAAGAAGATAAAGATGCCCTTTTCGCCATTCTTACTCAAAAAGCTGCCGCCTTTTCCCAGACAGATCTTGTCATTACAGGCATTCCCCTAAAGGGTGAAAAAAGCGGAAAGGAAATCTGCAACCTTATCATTTCCAAAGGCAGCAGCCACCCCGTGATATTCCCTCATCTAGGCGGCTCCTATTCAGGAACGGGCGATCTTTTTGCGGCCGTACTCCTTGCGGCACGCCTGCACAAAGAGGGTCTCGTCCCCAGTGTCAATAAAGCAGGCCAGTTCATTGCAAAAGGCATTACTGCTGCACAAAAAGAGCATACCCCCGGTAACGCCGGCATTGATTACGAGCCTTTTCTCCCTCTCTTACGTTCCTCAAAGGAGGATGGTCATGATTCAGCCCATGCGTGAAACGCGGCTCCGGCTCCTTACCCTGACTGGAATCTTTGCCGCCCTTATTTGTCTTTTTACGGCCTATATCTGCCACATCCCTGTTGGTCCAAATGGCGGCTATCTCCATTTTGGCGATACGTTCATCTATGTGGCCGCGTCCCTCCTGCCTCAGCCCTATGCTCTTCTTGCCGGCGCCATTGGCGGCGGCCTGGCGGACCTATTGACGGCTCCCATGTGGGCACCGGCAACGATCATCATCAAAATGCTCATTACCCTGCCCTTTACGTCAAAGGCCCCAACGCTTCTTTGCCGCCGCAACAAGATTGCCCCTTTTCTTTCCTGGATCATTTCCACCATAGGCTATTATCTGGCAGAAGGGCTCATTTTTGGCAGCAAAACCGCACTTTTGACCTCCATCATAGGGAGCGCCCTTCAATCTGGCGGCAGCCTCCTATTTTATGGGTTCATAGCCAGCCTTCTTGATAAAAGCGGCGTCAAGACAGCCCTATTTCTTCCTTTGGAAAGGAGTGCGACCCATCATGGCTCAAATTCTCTACACGTATAAGGACGGTGTCTACGCCAACCTCACAAACAAGTGCAACTGCCGCTGTACCTTTTGTATCCGCTTCCAGCATGACGGCATTGGTGATGCGCCCACCTTGTGGCACAAAGTAAACCCTACCTGGAACCAGGTCAAAAAAGCCATTGACGCCTTTGATTTCACCGGTTTTCAGGAACTTGTTTTCTGCGGCTACGGAGAGCCGACCTGTGCCCTTCCCCTCTTGGAACAAACGGCTCGTTATGTACGCCGCCTCCATCCAGGGCTCAACCTTCGTCTCAATACGAACGGTCTTGGCAGCCTAGAAAACGGCCGCGACATCGTACCAGAACTGGCAGGGCTGCTTGATTCCGTTTCCATCAGCCTCAACGCACCGGATGAAAAGGAATATAACCGTGTAACAAAGCCCACCCTCACCGGTGCTTATAAGGCCATGCTGGACTTTGCCAAAGCCTGCAAAAAGAGCATTCCCGATACGCGCATGACCGTTGTTGATGTCCTTTCGCCCGATGCGAGAGTAATGATGATGACGCAGTCATGCATAAGGTCAGGAATCCACAGCGTATCTTCATGGACAGCCATGTTTCCCGGTTCAATGCCTTTTTCCTGGTACAGGATGGAATGGATTCCCCGTTCAAGATTGATGGCCCCAACGGACGCGGTCTGCCAGTCCGAGCAGGAAAGTACGCGGCCGTCCTTTGACAAGGCAAGGCCATCATAGAGGCCGGGTACGTTATAGCAGATTTCAAGCTTTGGATGGGCAAGAAAAATATCCCGGACACGGTAGAGCACATTTTCCTTTGTCAGTGTCCCGTAATCCTTCGGGATAGATGCCACAAAAAGTTTCTTTCCCCGAACAACAATCCCATTGGGACTGGGAACACGGAGGAAGCGTTCCAGCCGTTCCGTCAGAATAGCTTTTCCGTCATGGATATCCATGCGGCAGACGGTATCTTCGTCCGTCACCGCAATATAGAGATAGCGGTCATCCATGGCCGCGGCGTTGACCACCGTACGGTCCGTTCCAAAAGGAATGATTCGTACAGCCGGCCCTTTTTTCGCAGGTCGTAGATCCTCATCGCCCCATCTTCGCAGACAAAAAGATAGCCATAGTGATAGGCAAGGCCGCGTGGTGAGGTACGGTCGCTTTCTGCTCCAACGACGGGCGTCCTTTTACCGTCTTTTCGTAATAAATATAGGCCTTCCGTTCATCCTTTTTGGGATGCATGGCTTCTGAACCATAGTTTGATACAAAAATCCCGTCATTATATGGGTAGACCGACTCGGCGTGACGAATGCCCGTTGTGATATGGGACACGCGTGCCGCGTAATAAGCTGCCGCCTTTTTTCCTCGAATAGGTACAGCAGAAGGCTCTTTCCGGCTTTCCTGCTGACCCGTTTGGGATGCTGCAAATCCGTATTTTTCCATCATAGGAACGGTCAGCAGGAAAGCCATGCCTAACACCCGCAGCCAGTTGAGATTTCGTTATATTGAGTTTTCTCCGTTTCGAAAGGAAAGGCCTGCACACCGATCTGGCAGCAGGTCCCTATTCCTCATTCCTGATTATTTTTCGTCAGCATGGACGTCATAGTTAGCAAGCAGCATTTCCGCGACTCCCGGTGCATCCGGATCGTGACGGCCCTTTTCTGTATCAAGGGCGCGCATGACCTCCATTTCAGCCTCTGTCAAGGTAAAATCAAAAATATCCATATTGCTCTTCATCCGTTCCGGTTTCACGCTTTTAGGAAAGATGATGACCCCTTCCTGGATTTCAAAGCGCAGAATGACCTGACCGCTGTTCTTGCCATGGGCGGCAGCAATCTTTGTAATGGCCGGATCACGCAGCAACTCCGCATTGCCATGGCCTAGGGGCCCATAGCTTTCAAGAGCCGTTTCCGTTTCCTTGAGAAGTTCCCGCAATTTTTTTTGCTGAAAGTAAGGATTGAATTCAACTTGGTTTACAGAGGGCTTGACCTCAAATTGGGGCACGAACTGGTTCCAAATCTTGGGGCTCATATTGCTGACTCCAATGGAACGGATTTTCCCATCCTTTTGGGCGTCTTCCATGGCTTTCCACGCACCAGGAACATCCCCATAGGGCTGATGGATCAGATAAAGGTCGATATAATCAAGGCCTAGTTTTTTAAGGGACGCATCAATCCCCTTACGGGCGGCTTCATATCCATGGTCCTGCAGCCAAAGTTTACTTGTCACAAATATTTCTTTCCTGGGAAGGCCGCTTTCGCGGATGGCGCGGCCCACTTCCTGTTCATTGAAGTAGGCGGCAGCGGTGTCGATATGGCGGATGCCAAGGGCAAGGGCCTCCCTGACAGCTTTCACTGTACTGCCGTCATTTGGAATCTGAAAGGTTCCAAACCCGTAAATAGGGATCTTCACGCCATCATTAAGAGTGACTGTTGCGATTGCCATTTTTCTCACCTTTCCTTTTCCTATCGGACGAAACTAGGCCGTCCTTTCATTTTTTAGTAGCCAAAAGTTTCTGCCGCTTTACGCATGTTTTCCCGAATGGGAACCGCAAAGGGGCAGCGCGTTTCGCAGGCACCGCAATGGATGCATTCACTGGCATGATGAGTCAGTACCTTATAATGTTCCCGCACTGTTTCAGGAACAAAGCCTTCCGCTGCCGTAAGGTTATAGAACTTTGTTACATCGGCAATATTGATTTCTTGCGGGCAGGGCAGGCAATGATTGCAGTACATACAGTGCCCTTTCCAGCTGATATTGGGGAAACTGGCAAGTGCCTTGGCGTAATCCCGTTCCTCCTCAGGAAGCGTTTCATAGCGGACACTTTCCCTAAGCTGCTCCACACTGCGTGCGCCGCAGCAAACCGTGGCGGCAGCGGGCCGGCTGAGAGCATAGCCAATACACTGGGCTGGCGTCAATGCGACCGCCGCCGGTGATAATGACGCATCAAGGAGGTCCCCGCCGCCAAAGGCTTTCATGACTGTAATGCCAACGCCCTTTTCCTCACAGCGTTCGTAGAGGCTTTCCCGGTCCGGGTCCATATTGAGAAGTGGATGGTCGTAAGCTTCTGCAGCCCAGATCTTTTCGACATTTTCATCAGCCGGCTGCAGGTCATAACAAGGATTGACGCTGAACATGAGGACTTCGATCTTTCCTGTTTCCACCGCTTTTCGTGCCACGATGGGATTATGGGACGAAAGCCCAATATGACCGATTTTTCCTTCATTCTTAAGGGTTTCAGCATAGTCCAGGACGCCCTTATCCAAAATATCCTGCCAGTCTGAAAGGCTGTCACAATAATGGATGAGCCCCACGTCGATAAAGCTCACGCCAAGAAGACCCAGCATATCGTTAAATCCGGCTTGTACTTCCGCAAGGTTCCGCGTCCGCAAGTACTGCCCATTTTTCCACACAGAGCACAAATGCCCTTGAATAATGAACTTATCGCGCCGCCCCTTGAGGGCTTCCCCTACCGCACGTCTCATCTCAGGATTCGGAGCATAAAGATCGAAATAATTGATTCCCGCTTTTTCGGCTTCATCAAAGAGCTTTTTTGCCATGGTGCAGTCTTCTTCGAAAAAACCTTCACAGCCCATGGCAATTTCACTCACCACAAGCCCCGTCCTGCCAAGTTTCCTGTAATGCATTTACTGGTTCCCCCCGTGCTGCTATTTTTTCCTTTTCTTTTATTATTTTAGATAGGGTCTTTTTGTTCAAATACCTTTTGTCTATCGATGTTCATACGTTTTAGGTATTATCGGTGAAATTGAGACTGAAAAAGGCATATTTTCCTACTATTTTGCCTTTTTCCATTATTTTTTTATCGTTTTCCGGTTTTCTATCGAATCTTGACACATTTCCTGCTGCAAGATACCATTGAATAGAAATGGGTTTTGTATCCACCCCACTTCATAACCCAATTCTAGTTTAGCTTAAAAGGATGTGGTTCCATGAACACTTTTTCATCTCAAAAAAGACTCCTGCGAGCCCTTGTCATTTCCACCCTCGCCCTTGTACCGACCCTTTCCGTCCAAGCTGCTTTTGGGACGGGGACAGAAAATAGGATGGCCGTTCTCCATGCAGCTGCCAATTACAATCCCCATGAAAAAGACGCCGTCATTCCCTCTGACGCAAGCATTGTGAGTGTCACGGGCGGAAAAATCCGCGGATCCCTGCAAAATGGCATCTACCAATATCTGGGTGTGCCCTATGCAAAAGCACGGGAACGCTTTGTAAGAGCAGACCCTGTCACGCCTTGGAAAAGAGTCATGGACGCAACTTGTTACGGCGCCATTTCTCCCCAATATCTTTTCGGCACGGCCAAACCCGTTACGGATGTGCCTGTTTCCAATAACTGCCAGAATCTCAATATCTGGACCAAGACCCTTGACGTGGCGGCCAAAAAACCTGTCATGGTCTGGCTTCACGGCGGCGGGTTCATTGGAGGCAGCGGCAATGAAGGCTGGTATGATGGGGAAAACCTGAGCCGTTATGGCGATGTGGTTGTCGTCACCGTCAACCATCGTCTCAATGTGTTGGGGCATTTGGATCTTTCAGCCTATGGGAAGAAATACAAGGATTCGGCCAATGTAGGCAGTATGGACATGGTGGATGCCCTGCGCTGGATCCGTACCAACATTGCAAAATTTGGCGGAGATCCCTACAACATCACGCTCTTTGGACAGTCCGGCGGCGGCAGCAAAATTTTGGAACTCATGACTGCCCCCTCAGCGAAGGGCCTTTTCCAGAAAGCCATCGTCCAAAGCGGAACCTCTGATACAACTGGCATCCGTTTTACGCCAAAAGCCATCAGTCAGGAAGTCACGGAAGAAACGCTGAAGAATCTCGGCCTTACTGGACGTGACATAGAATCCTTGCAGACCATAGACGTTGAAAAACTCTGGGACGCCTCTGACCGCGCCCTCCAGACCGTGGCAAACCGCCACAAGATTCCAAGTCCCCTTGGCACCGGCTATGCGCTTCAGCTCCAACCTGTATCAGGAACGGATTTTCTGCCCACGGACCCTGTCCTCAAAGAAGGGTTTGCCCCCACAGGGAAGAAGATTCCCCTCCTCATCGGCAGTACCCTCAATGAATGGACGACCATCTTCCCCTCCACAGCTCATCCCCATATGACGAAGGAAGAAAAAGCCCTCTACGAAAAAGCGTATCCCAACGAAGCTCCTGAAACGGCCGAACTGGTGGACATCCTGTTCCGGCCGACGACGCAGCTTGTCATGGATCATAAAGCCGATCAAAAAGGCGCTCCCGTCTACGCCTATGTCTTTACCAAGCAGATTGGCCCTTATGGCGTCTATCATACCGCAGAAATCCCTTACGTCTTCCATAACACGAAAGATGCTTCGTCCCTGGAAGAGCGCATGACCGCCCTGTGGTCAAGCTTTGCCCATACAGGCGTTCCCAAAGCAGACGGCGTTCCCGAATGGCGACCCTATACCCGGGAAAATGGGTACACCATGATCCTCGATGACAAGACCTACTTGACGCAGCATCATGATGCAGCCCTTTTAAAAGCCATGCGTCAGGATAAAAAGTCATTCTCACATAGAAATAAAAGTTCCCTTTGAGCCTCATCAGCCCAAAGGGAACTTTTTTAGTCAAATTTACGGTCGTAAAGGTCGCTCTTTGTGAGGAATTCTTCAACTGTTTCAAAACCGAGCTGTTTTAAGAGTTCAATCACATAGGGGTTCTCGGCCGGCGTTTTGTACGTTGATTCATCGCTGTCCACACCGCCAGCATAGGCATACCGAATGCCCGCTCTAGACGCGTGTGGTACATTATCTTCTTCCAAGTGCTCAAGGTCAATATCAGTCGTCGTAAACAGGTCCCGCAATTCCTCGTAAGTGAGGACATAGTCGATGGCCCCCTTAAGGTCCGGCTCCTTGATTTCGGCTTTTTTAGCCATGCAGGGCCCAATAAAGACCGTCTTGGCATTGGGGTGCAGCACTTTGACCGTACGGCCGCCAGCAATCATAGGAGAAACGGAGCCCGGTACATTGGGCATCAGTTCATGATAAAGACGGCGGATCATGGCAATCCACATAGGGCAGCAGCAGCTCGTCAGCTGGAAGTCCCCTTCTTTATTGACGTTCTTGTTAAATTCCAGCGCTTCCTTGAGCGTCAGGATATCGGCAAAGACAGCCACTTCGAGCATCCCCGAAAAGCCCAACATCTTTAAGGCCGTGCGCAGGCGGCCGGCCGTGACCTTGGAACCAAACTGACCGGAAAAAGCCGGTGCTACAAGGGCGTAAATCGGCGTTTCCGCTTTCTTGAGTTCTTCCACAACGGGGATGATATCTTTCTTGGTCTTTAAGGCGTCCAGTTTACATGCGTCGACGCAGGCCTGACAGCCTACGCATTTATCATTATCAATGGAAATCCCGTCCTTGCCTGGATGCAGGGCATCCCAGTGGCAGACCTGGGCGCAGCTGCCTTGTTCCTCTTCAGAGCAAGTGCAGTCCTTGGCGCGCCAAACAAGACTCGTTTCTTCCGGATGGGCCAGGCATTCGATCATCTTGGGATCGGCGTCCTTGATGTCCGTAACGTCCTTTCCTTCCACAGCACGAGCGAGCATTTTTTTGTACAGTTCATCCAGTGTAAGCATATTGACTCCCCTCTAAAATACGGCATGCTGCCATTTTTGCGGAGCAGTGAGCGGTGCATTCACATTCACACTCCACAGCCTCACGTTGCTTTGTATTACATTATATACAATTTAGACAATCTTTGTCGACCATCCTTCAATATTCCAGACCTCGTCAATCCAGTCTTCATAAAAATCCGGTTCGTGGGAAACAAGGATCAAGGTTCCCTTATAGTCCTTGAGGGCACGCTTTAGTTCTTCCTTGGCCTCCACATCAAGGTGATTTGTCGGTTCGTCAAGGACGAGCAGATTGGCCGGCTGCTGCATGATCTTGCAGAGCCGCACCTTGGCCGCTTCACCGCCCGAAAGGGCCGTCATCTTGGTCGTAATATGATCATTGGTGAGGCCGCAGGCGGCAAGGGCGGCACGGACTTCGGCATTGGCCATGCCCGGGTATTCCTGCCACAGTTCCTCAAGGGCCGTGTTCTGGTTGCCCTTTGCGCTTTCCTGCTCAAAATAGCCGACGGAAACAAATTCCCCTCGTTCCACGGTTCCTGCAATGGGCGGAATCATGCCAAGCAAGGTCTTTAACAGGGTCGATTTCCCAAGGCCGTTCGTCCCACGGATGGCAATCTTTTCGCCCCGCTCGATCTTGAGGTCCACCTGTTTTGTCAGGGGATCGTGATACCCTAGGACAAGGTTTGTGCCTACAAGGACAAAACGAGAAGGCGCCCGGTCTTCCTTGAACTGGAAATGGGGTTTGGGTTTTTCGGCACGTTTTGTAAGGACTTCCATCTTGGCCAGTTTCTTCATTCGGCTATTGGCCATCCCCCGCGTCGCGACACGGGCCTTATTACGAGCAATGAAGTCCTGTTCTTTTTTGATTTCTGCCTGCTGCCGTTCATAAGCGGCATCCAACTGGCGCCGTTTGATGGCCACCATTTCCTCAAATTTTTCATAGTTTGCCGTATAACGTGTGAGACCCAGGTTATCGACATGCCAAATGACGTTCGTTACGGCGTTAAGAAATGGCACATCATGGGAAATGACAATAAAGGCATTCTCATAGTTTTGCAGGTAGCGCGTAAGCCACTCAATATGTTCCGCATCCAGATAATTGGTCGGTTCGTCAAGAAGCAGGATGTCAGGATGTTGAAGGAGGAGCTTTGTAAGAAGCACCTTCGTGCGCTGACCGCCCGAAAGCTCATCGACCTTATGATCAAGGCCAATATCGCGCAGTCCAAGGCCCGCCGCGACTTCCTCGATTTTTGTATCAAGGTTGTAGTAATCAGCCGCCTCCAACCGTTCCTGGATTTCGGCCGTATCCGCCATGAGGCGCTCCAGCTCGTCCGGTGAAGCCGATGCCATCTTATCGTAAGCGGCAAGCATTTCCTTTTCCTCATCGACAAGATCCTGAAAGGCCGTGCGCAGCGTTTCACGGATGGTCTTTCCCGCCTCAAGGGCCGCGTGCTGGTCCATGTACCCAACCTTCGTACGCCGCGCCCAGGTGATTTTGCCATCATCAGGGGACAGTTTTCCCGTAATGATTGACATAAACGTCGACCTGCCCTCACCGTTGGCACCGACAAGGGCCACGTGCTCCCCCTTTTCAAGGCGGAAGGAAACATCCTCAAAAATCTCCCGACCGCCATAGCTGTGGGACAGATGGGCAACATCAAGTATACTCATGGGTCTCTCCTTTTTGGTCTCGTAGCAAAGTAGTCCCGCCTATTTTACCAAAAAAGGCGACAATTGAAAAGAGTCGTTGCCGACGCATCTTGTTCACGCGGATATAGCGATTCGTGTATGCTGTGAATTCAGGGCAAAATCGGCCTGATTTGATGGGGAAGCGGGG
>PPYE01312260.1_pt1 | contig 10154 bp, 7 predicted proteins | sample 1559881 | NCBI WGS metagenome assembly PPYE01 (sample SAMN08240022, study PRJNA423297) | Human gut metagenome, whole genome shotgun sequencing project.
AAAAATGAGAATTACGGAAACATCATTGAGAAGGCCGGTGACGGTCACCGTTCTAACGTTGGCGCTGGTGTATTTCGGGTTGTTCTCCTACGCTCGCATGGGCGTGCAGGAGACCCCCGACGTCGATCTGCCCGTCGTCATGGTGACGACGACGATGACCGGAGCCACCGCCGCCGTTATGGACAACGACGTCACCGACGTGCTGGAAGAGCAGATCAACACCATCTCCGGCATCGAGAGCCTGAGCTCGTCCAGCTACATGGGCGCCGCCGTCACGGTCGTGGAGTTCGATCTGGCCCGCGACATCGACGCGGCCGCGGCCGACGTGCGCGACAAGGTCAACGCCGCGCAGGCCGATCTGCCCGACGAGGCCGATCAGCCCATCATCGCCAAGTACGACATCGGCGATTCGCCGCTGGTGATGTTCTCCATCACCGGCGAAGCGTCTTACAAGGACAAAGTTTACTTTGCCGACAAGGTGGCCAAGGTGCAGTTCCAGTCGGTCAACGGCGTCGGCAACGTCAGCATGCCCGGCCTGCGCGACCGCGAGATCCGCGTCTGGATCGACCCGGTGCGCCTGCGCTCGCGCGGTCTGGTCGTCAGCGACCTTTCCAACGCCATCGCCAGCAAGCACGTCGAGCTTCCCGCCGGCAGCCTCAGCATCGACCGCTTCAAGATGGACCTGCGCATCGAGGGCGAATATTCCTCGGTGGAGGAGCTCAAGAGCCTGCCCATCACGACGCGCAACGGCGTGGTGATCCGCCTCGGCGACGTCGCCGACGTGGAGGACGGCTTCGAGGAAGAGGACAGCGAAGCCTTCGTCGACGAGCAGTCCACCATCGTCATGGGCGTCATGAAGCAGCGCGGCGCCAACGAGGTGGAAGTGTGCGACGCCATCGTCGCCAAGTTCAACGAGATGCAGGGACTGGTGCCCGAGGGCATCACGATGCAGCAGATCTACAACAAGTCCGACTTCATCCGCCGCTCCATGAACGGCGTCGGCAGCGACATCATCCAGGCCGTGATCCTCTGCTCGCTGCTGATGCTGTTTTTCCTGCAGACGTTCCGCGCCACGTTCGTGACGGTCATCTCCATGCCCGTCTGCCTGATCGGCAGTTTCTGCGTGCTGTCGTACCTGGGCATCACCATCAACAACATGTCGATGATGGCCATCTCGCTGGCCGTCGGCATGGTCGTCGACGCCACCACCGTCGTGCTGGAGAACATCTACACGCACATGCACAAGGGATTGCTGCCCTTCGACGCGGCCCTCAAGGGCACGAACGAAGTCGGTTTCTCCGTGCTCGGCGGCGCCCTCACCACCATCGGCGTGTTCGCGCCCATCGCCACGATGGGCGGCATCATCGGCCGCTTCTTTTACGCCTTCGGCATCACCGTCGTCGTCACCATTTCGCTGTCGCTGATCCTCTCGCTGACGCTGACGCCCTTTGTCTGCTCGCGCATCCTGCGCATCACGCCGCCCGGCCGCGCCGCGCAGTTCTGCGACGCGCTGCTGCGCTCTCTGGAGCGCGGCTACCGGCGCCTGCTCACCGCGGCCGTGCACCACAAGACCGTGACGCTGGCGACCGCGCTGGGCATCTTCGCCTTCGGCGTGTTCGTGGCCGGCAAAGTCGGCTCCACCTTCTCGACCAACGACGACCAGGGCATCTTCATCATCAACTGCGAACTGCCCTCCGGCACGGAGATCGAAGAGACCGGCCGCGTCATGCAGAGCATCGCCGACGTGGCGCGGCGCCATCCCGGCGTCATGCGCACGATCGTCTCCGCCGGTTCGGGCAGCGGCAGCGAGTCGAACAAGGGCAGCATCTACGTGCAGCTGATCGCCCGCAAATTACGCGAGGCCCAGGACATCGTCATGAACGATGTGCGCAACTCCGTGGCCGGCTTCCGCGACGTGACCATGAACTTCACCACGTTCGGCGGCAAGGACGTGGAAATGGTCATGTCCGGCGCCCCCACGGAAACTTTGGCAGCGCTCGCCCAGAAACTTACGGCCGAGATGAAGACCATGAGCAAACTGCGCGACGTCGAGACCGACGTGCGCCTCGACAAACCCCAGCTCAACATTTCCATCGACCGCAACATGACCGACGCCATGAACGTCGACGTGCGCTCGCTGTCCACGGAGATCCAGGCCTACTTCGGCGGCGTCAAGGCCGGCGTGTTCAAGGAAGGCGGCTACCGCTACGACATCCGCCTCATGGCCCGCCGCGGCCAGCGTTCCAGCCTCGAGGACCTGCAGATCGTTTCGTTCAAGAACGGCGCCGGCGAGATCGTTCAGGCCCCCGGCCTGATCACCGTCACCAAAGTCATGGCCCCCAGCGTCATCAAACGCTACGGGCGCCAGACCGCGCTGACCATCTCCGCCAACGTCACCAGCGATTACTCCATGGGCGAAGCCATGGTCTACATTCAGGAGCTCGGCAAAAAGTACATTCCCGAAGGTTCGGGCATCACCCTCCAGCCCTCCGGGCGCACCAAGAACATGCAGAAAGAGTTCGCCCGCCTGTTCACGGCGCTGCTCATCGCCATCTCGCTGATGTACGTGATCATGGCCGTGCAGTTCGAATCGTTCCTGCATCCCTTTACGGTCATGTTCTCGCTGCCGCTGATGACCCCCGGCACTTTCTGCCTGATGTACGCGATGAACGTCAAACTCGACGTGATGGCCTACATGGGCATCATCCTGCTCGTCGGCATCGTCGTCAACAACGGCATCATCCTTGTCGACTTCATCAACCAGAACCGCCTGAGCGGCATGGACAAAGTCAGCGCCGTCATCGACGCCGGCCCGCGCCGCCTGCGCGCCATCCTGATCACCTCGCTGTCCACGCTGATCGGCGCCATCCCCGCGGCGCTGAAGCTGAGCGAGGGCTCCGAGTCGCGCCAGCCCATGTCGGTGGCGATCTTCGGCGGGCTGTTCACCTCCACGATGCTGACGCTGCTGGTCGTGCCCGTCGTCTATCTGGTGCTGGACAACGTCAAGGAACGTCTGGGAAGCAAACTTTTCCAGAAGGCGCTGCCTTAGTCAAGAGAGGAGAACCGAACATCATGAAAAGAATTCAGGCTGCCGCGCTGGCGCTCTCGTTTTCGCTGCTGGGATTTCCCGCGCTGGGCGCGCCGGCGGCCAGTTCCCTTCAGGCGCTGCGGAACGCCGCGCATCCCGCGGCCAGCGTCGCCGGCGACTCGGAAGCGATCATCCTCACCATGGGGCGGGCGCTGAACATCGCGCTGGACCGCAACTTTACCGTGCTGACGGCGGAGCAGAACGTGGAGAGCGCCAAAGGGCAGAGCAAGGCGGCCGGCGCCGCGCTCAACCCACAGCTGAACCTTCAGGGGCAGGGAAACGCCTACGACAACATTCCGAGCTATCCCGACAACGAACTGGTTGCGCGCGTCGCCGTCAGCCAGAGTCTTTATTCCGGCGGCAAAAATCAGGCGCTGGCCCGTCAGGGCAAACTCGGCGTCAAACAGGCCGAGCAGGATCTGCGCAACGCCCGCGAGAGCGTGGCGCTGACCGTTTGGAACGCCTACTGCGAAGTGCTGTACCGCCGCGAGGTGCTGCGCAACACCGAGAACGCGCTCGACTACTACAGCAACGCCGAAAAAGAGCTGAACGAGCGCGTCGTCTACGGCCTCTCCACCAACCTCGACCTCACCCGCGTGCGCCAGCAGAAGGAAAACGCCCGGGCAAGCAACATCGCCGCCGGGAACAATCTCGAGGCGGCGCGCATCGAACTGTGCCGCCTGCTGCGTATGCGCCCGGAGACGAACCTCGCCCTCTCCGGCTCGCTCGAGGATAATCTGCCCAAACTGGAAGACACCCGCAAAATCCCCGCCGACGTCGAGGCGGCCATCCGCGAAACGCTCGAACGCCGCGGCGATTATCAGTCGCTGCGCTACGCCGCCGCCTCGCGGAAAAACGAGATCGCCGTGGCGAGAAGCGGCCTGCTGCCCACGCTCAGCCTCAGCAGCGGCTACCGTTTCGGTTACACGTCGAACGGCCTCGGCGGAGTCTCCGACAAAAATCAGTGGACCGCCTCGCTGACCCTCGACGTGCCCGTCTACGACGGCGGCAGCACCAGCGGCAGCGTCCGCGCCGCCAAAGCCGGACTGAAGGCCGCCGAGCACGCCTTGGACGAAAAAGAGGACAGCATCAAGGCCGAACTTGCCGACAGCTGGCTCAGCCTCCAGAACGCGCTGGAAACCCTCAGCGCCGGCCGCGCCAACCTGCAGCTGGCGAAAGAGAGCCTCGATTACGCCGAGTCGGGCTACCGCGAGGGCGTCAACACGCAGATCGACGTGCTTCAGGCCCGCAGCGAGCTGACCGACGCGCTCCAGCTGCTGGCGCAGTATCTCCGCGACAGCCGCGAGGCGCAAGCCAACCTGTGGAAAGCGCAGGGCATCCTCATCGAGCGCGCCCTGCTTCAGGAAAATCTTCGCGACAGCGCCGCCGCTCCGGCGAAAAGCGCCGGCCTCCGCGCCGATTCCCGAAAGAAGACAAAGTGAGGTCAATGCGCATGAAATTTACGAAACTCAAAATCTATCTTCTGCCCGCGCTGCTTGCCGCCGCGTGGTTCGGCCCCCGCGCCGAAGCCCCCGCCAAACAGCCGGATGCCCCGGTTTCCGCGCCGCGGCCGCGCGTCGAAGTGGCCGTCGTCAAACGCCTCAGCAGCGTGCAGCAGGGCATCAACACCACTTCCACGCTGCAGGCCCTCGAAGAAGTGATCCTCAACCCCAAAGTCACCGGGCGCATCGACAATCTCGTCGTCGCCAAAGGCGACCTCGTCGAAGCCGGCGACACGCTCGTCGTGCTCGACAGCCGCAACCAGGAAGCCGAGTACAATTCCATGCAGGCCCAGGTCGCCGTCAGCAAAGCCGAACTCTCCCAGTCCGCCGTCACGCTCGCCGACGCCAAGCGCGAGCTCGACCGCTACGGCCGCCTGCGCAAGTCCGGCTACGCCACCCAGCAGGAATACGACACGCGCAGCACCACCTACCAGGCCGCCGTGGCCGCCAACGCCAAAGCCGCCGCGCAGGTCAAGCAGGCCCAGGCCAATTTGGACGCCCAGGCCGTGCTGCTCAGCGAGTACCAGCTCAAAGCGCCGATCAAGGGCGTCATCCTCGACGATTACGACCTCACCCTCGGCGCCCTCGTCAAAGACGCCACCAACGTGCTGCGCATCGGCCGCGTCGACCGCCTCAAGGCCCGCGTGGACATCCCCGAGCGCGACATGGGCCGCCTGCGCCTTGGCATGGACGCCGTGCTCACCTTCGAGAGCCTGAGCGGGCAGACCTTTTACGGCACCGTGACGCTGATCGATCCTTACATCAACACCTCCACCCGCACCATCGGCGCCGAAATCACCGTCGATAATCAGGCCACCGGCTTCAAGCTGCGCCCCGGCATGTTCGCGCGCGTGCTGCTGGTCGAGACCAGCGAAGAGAATCCCCTCGTCATCCCCACCGAAGCGTTGCGCGCCGACGGCTCCGTGATGGTGATCCGCGACGGCAAAGCCGCGATCCAGAAAGTCGTCACCGGCGCCGCCACCGGCGGCATGGTCACCGTCTCCGACGGCCTGCAGATCGGCGAAGACGTCGTCGTCTCCGGCGGCAACAACGTTGCCGAAGGCACCGAAGTCGATTTCGTGATCACCGCCGAGTAGACCGAAACGACTTCCGCCGCCAAGCGGCGGCGCACGGCAGAACGAGAACCGCCGCGAAGACGCCGGGAAAAACGGAACAAGCCGGCCGCTTCGCGGCGCAAAGAACGAGGGCGGATGACTGGAACCAATCCAATCATCCGCCCTCGTTTTTGTGTTTTATGTTTGCTTGAGCCGGGGCGTCTGAAAACGGCGATTATTTGTCGAAAAGATCCGCGTGCGAACCCGTTCGGACGAGCCCGAGGACGTCGCCGCGGATTTCGTAGATCAGGGCCCAGTCCGGTTCGAGGTGAAGATCGCGGCTCCCTCTCCACTCGCCGGTCAGCCCGTGATCCCGAGAGCGCGGGGGAAGCTCCTCCTCCGCCGCGAGGATGAGGATGGCTTCTCGCAGTTTTCCCATGTCGGCGCCGCGTTTTTCCATGCGCTTTCGGTCTTTGCGGAACTGGGCGGTGAATTCGACGTGCAGCATCTCAGATGCCCATGTCACGAAGCGCTTCTTCCGCGGTGTCGAACCGTTTCGTCTTGCCGGCGCGGAGGTCGCGGATGGCCTGACGCGTGCGGGCGTTGGGCGTCAAGGGCGCGGCGAGGGGAAACGGAATCCCGCGTTCGGCGACGACTCGCTTGAGGTAGACGTTGATGAGAGTGGACAGATTCATGCCGAGCTCTTCGGCGATACCGGCCGCGTCGGCCTTCAGCTCGGGATCGACTTTGATCTGAATCGAGCTGTCTTTGGTGGCTGTAGCCATGATCATCACTCCTTTATGATGATATTATAGTGATTTTATCAGTATGATGTCAATATTAATACGCTCGAGCTGCGGCGGCGCACGGAGAACGAGAACCGCCGCGAAGACGCCGGGAAGACAAAATAAAAGGGTTCGGTGATCTTGTTGGTCACAGAACCCTTTTTATTTTGAAGATTTATGCTGACTCTTGATTTTTTCGTCAGAGCAGGCAGGAAACGCCCTTCGTCTCCAGCAGATGCAGCAGTTTCCGAGACGCGCCGTCGGGCTTCTTCACGCCCGCTTCCCATTTTTGAACCGTGGAAAGGCTCACGTTCAGCAGACTTGCAAATGCCGTCTGGCTGAACTTCGTACTGGCACGGAGCGCTTTGATCTTATCGGGCGCGTACGTAGGAACTTCGCTGCGCAGCGCCTCGATCTGGCAGAAATCCCTGGTGGACATCGCGCCGTGTTTCCGAAGATCTTGGGCCATTTCATAAAGTTCCCTCATGGCGATACTCATATTTTCACCTCCGCTATCGTTCCATCCAAAAGCATTTCTTCCAATTTCCTTTTGCCGATCGACAGATACGTGCGAGCCACGATCTTGTAAACGTCGAGTTCCTGATCGCTGATAGTGGCGGTTTCATTTTTTGCGAACCCCCTCAGAAAGAAGAAAGTCCCTTTGAAATGCGTTGCGATAATCGCCGTGCGCCGCCGCGTTTCCCCTTTCCCGTTAAAGGGATCCGCTTTTTATACACCCCTCCGCCAAGATTGGCGTCGATCAGCCCGCTTTCCATTTCGAGAACCGCATTTACGAGACAACTGTCCGCTACGTTGTTCTTTCGCGCCCAGCGAACGAAAGTTTTGGTTTTATAGATGGCTTTCATGTCAATACTATAGCACCGAGTGCGCAATAATACAACAAGCGTGTTCCGCACGAGACGCTTGTCGCGCCGCGGCAATGTTTGTTTTAAAGTTGTTATCCAGTCAATAATTACATATTTGTCTGAGTTACAGGCATTTTAACATGTATTGTCTATTGCCCGTAAACACGTCTTTCGTAAAATGGCAAAGTAAAGTATGCGTGAGAAGTGTGGAACGAAGGCAAGAGAGGTGGCGCGCATGGCCAAGGTACGGCAGACCACGTGTGAAGAGCGGCTGGAGATCGTCAACTACTACCTCGACAACGGCGCCGACTGCCTCAAAGTGATCCGCAAGTACGGCGTCAGCTACGGCCAGATTTATTCTTGGATCAACAAATACCGCCAGTACGGCGCGGCCGGCCTGCAGGACCGGCGCGGCACCGGGCGCAGCCTCGGCGAAGCCGACGAGCTGGGCGAGACGGAAAGGCTGCGGGTCGAGAACCGCCTGCTCCGGGCCAGCATCAAAAACCTCAAGGAAGAGCGCCATGTGCTCAAGAAACACCTCTCGTACCTCGAGCGGCGCATCGCCGGCGGACAGGCCGGAGACGAAGGGCGTTCCGCATGATCGAAAGCGTGTGGCGAACCTCCCGCCGGGAGGCTCGTGCAATATAAAACAACATTTCACGGCCGTATCAGGCGTGAAACGGGACGGAACGGGCGCGCGCGCCGGGCGAGGAAACGTGGAAACTCCCCACAAACGCGTTTCGGAACGATCCGTCTTTCGCCCCGAACGGCCGGGAAACGGCGCCATGAGGCGCCGCACATCATTGTTCCGTGTTTGAGGAGGAGTTTTGAGAATGAGTATGAAGAAAATGCTCGCCGTAGTCGCCGCCGCGTCGCTGGTGGCCGTAGCCGCGCCCGCGTTCGCCGCGAACCCGTTCAGCGACGTGCCGATGAACCACTGGGCGTACGACGCCGTGGAGCAGCTGAGCGCGAAGGGCATCCTGGAAGGTTGTGGCGCGCATGATGGCCGCGGGCGGCCTGAGCGGCGAAGACCTGGAGAAGCTGAAGGCGCTGGTGGTGGAGTTCCAGCCCGAGCTGGAAGCCTTGGGCGTGAAAGTGGACGGCTTCGACAGCCGCCTGAGCGCTCTTGAGAAGGGCGTGGGCGGATGGAAGATCACCGGCCAGATGCGCTTCGACTACAACGCGTGGGACAACGACGGTGCTGCGACCGGCGCCGGCGCTGACGGCTTCACGATGAACCGTGCCCGTCTGTTCCTGCACCGCGACCTGAGCGACGGCGTCAGCTTCGACGCTCGTTGGCACAGGGGTAACTTCGACCGCTGGTGGGTCACCGCCAAGGACTTCATGGGTCTGGAAGGCCTGACGATGCGCGGCGGTCAGTTCTACCTTGACTGGGAAGACGAAGACGGACTGTACGACGACAACGACGCGTTCAACATGGACGCCAACTATCGCGGCTTCGACCTGAAGTACAACCGCGGCATGTTCACCGTCGAGGGCTTCGCGGCCTCCAACCAGGGCGGCAACATCTACGCTGACAACGCCAGCGACGAGTACTACGGCGCCCGCCTGAAGTTCGACTTCAGCGAGAAGTTCTGGCTGAGCCTGAACGGCCTGTGGTACAACGTGGGCGACAATGCGAACTACAAGACCTACTGGGCCGGCCTCGGCTTCAGCTTCATGGACGGCCTTGAGCTGAAGGGCGCCTACTACATGGAAGACATCGACGGCGCGGCCATCGACGATCCCAAGGCGTGGAAGGCCATCCTCGACGTCAGCCAGGACGTGCTCAAGTTCACCAGCCTGTGGGTCGAGTACGCCCAGTTCGATCAGGGCTTCTACATCGACAGAAGCCCCTGGTCCTTCAGCGACGTCCTGTGGCCGGGCGACATCTCTGCGGGCGTTACCCTGCCGGACGACGCCGACGTCCTCTTCGTCAAGGCCAAGCAGAAGTGGAACGACAAGTGGAGCACGATTGAGCGCTACGTCAAGTACGACATTGACAATTTCTGGGATGCCAAGGAGTGGTCCGTGGCCATCGGTTACCAGTACAGCCCCAACCTCTACTTCGAGCTGGCCTACGCCGACATGGACGGCAGCTTCTTCGATCCCAACTACGACAACAACCAGATCCGCTTCCGTACGCTGCTGAACTTCTAGGCGAATCTCTGCACACGAAAAAGGCGGGGCTGCTTCGGCAGCTCCGTTTTTTTTGCGGCTTCCGTTCCCATGCGGGGATATCGGACGCAGCGGATGTGACGGGGCCGCGTTTTTGTTGTATGATAGACAATCATCGGTGGCGTCCCCGGGCGCGAAAAAACGCGAGGGAACGTCGGGCAGGTGGAGCCATGGATTTTACGAAGAAAGAAATACAGAGCGCGTTCTGGCAGCTTCTGGAAGAGCGCCCATTCGGCAAGATCACGGTGAAAGCGGTCGTCGCGCGTTGCGGCGTGAACCGCAACACGTTTTACTACCACTTTCAGGACCTTCACGATCTGCTCCGCAAGTCCGTGCTGAGCTGGCTCGACGAGCTGTTCGCCGACGAACCGGGCGCGGCGGCGGTCGTCGCCAAATTGTCGCAGCGCCGGACGGCCATCATGCACGTCTACAAGTCGCTGCCGCGCGAGACGTTCATCGAGGAATTGGGATTCTGGACGCGCTACGCCGTGGCCCGCCGCGTCGGCGCCGGGGAAAGCCGGCTTTTCGCGGAGAAGGAGAACCGGGAACTGCTGCTTTCCGTGTGCCGCTTCGCGCTGGTGGGGTTCCTTCTGGATTGGCTGGAAGGGGACATGGGCTCCGATTTGGGGAAAAATCTGTCGCGCTGTGCGGAACTGCTGAAAAATTTCTCCCTCCCTCCC
>PPYE01560856.1_pt1 | contig 10152 bp, 7 predicted proteins | sample 1559881 | NCBI WGS metagenome assembly PPYE01 (sample SAMN08240022, study PRJNA423297) | Human gut metagenome, whole genome shotgun sequencing project.
GTCCTGTGTGAGCGCGAAAGTCTCGTAGGAATATGTAACAGCGCCGCCGGAGTAACCCGCGTCGCGGTCGTAGCTGCCCAGTCCCTGGAGAGACATCTTGGGCATCTTGATCTCGTTGCCGCCGTTGTAGATGACCTGGGAGGCGTTTTCCTCCATCCAGCCGGAAGTAGAACCCTCCAGTACCTGCTTGTCAAGCTCCTTCTGAAAAACCTTTGCATAAGTAATTGTGTTTGCCATAATAGTAAACCCTCCTAAAACAGTAGTTGATCCGTCCCCGGCGGAGCCAGCCCGCTGCCGCGCCGTAAATTTCCCGGCTGACCGCCTCAGTTGCGCCGCGCAGCCTTCCCCGGAGAACTGATTGAAATTATATGTGAACCCGCCACCCGCCCTCGGCATTATGCCGCGTTTTGATCCAGCCTGCGTCCTGCGGCTCTGAATTCCGGTAAGTCCGTGACCTTCCGCACCGCAAAGCTGTTGTGTTCAGTTGACCGCGCCTGTCCGGCTGTGTTCTGCGGTAAGCCCGCTGCTTTCCGTCGGCTGCGGCATTTCCTTGATGTAATGAGCAGTGATACGACCGCTTGATACGCGCTGTCGAACCCGCTCGAATTTAATCAGCGGCCGTCATTTTCGCGCGAAAATGCTTCTGATAGCCGCGAATCCATCACTGGCTCCCCTGCTCTCCGCCGAGAACTGAGGAACGCTGCGCCTTACAAGCCTGAGATGCGGATACTCGCGCAGGACCTCCGCCGCAGCGTCGTCAGGCTCCGTGCCGTCGGCAGACATTATACCCGCCGCAAGCTTAACTCCCTCGCAGAGCCTCTCCGGAGCCGCGCCGCCCGTCAGCAGCGCAAGTTTCAGCCTGAGTTCCATTATCTCTGCGCGAAGCTGCTGAAGCTCCTCAGCCTGGGAGCCCTCACCGGGAGCCGCCTCAGTCTCAGGCTCCTCTACAGCGTCTGCGGGAATCTCAGCCGCTGCGCTTTCAAGCTCCTCCTGAACAGTGATCTCATTATCCATCGTTGTCCTTCCTTTCCATCGCCTGAGCCTCCTCAAGCGATATTCCGTAGATCTGTGAAAGCGCACGCGCCTTGGAAATAAGTCCTGCACTGTATAGCTTCACAGCCCTGTCAGTTCTTGTGCCGTCGTCCTCTGCAGCACCGTCCGCGAATATCGCGGAAGCGCTCTCGCATACGTTGTCGGGAAGCTCTCCCGCCATCTTGCCAAGCCGGCAGATAAGCTCCGTCATTCTGCTGAGCGCGTCGCCGATCCTGCGGCGGTAAAACGCCTGCGTACGGTAAGTGCGGCTGTTTCTGCTGACTACCTCGGCGGCGGTCTTTATCGTGCCGTCCTTGAACGAGAGCGCTCCCTCGGAAAGCCCCGCCTGCATACACAGCAGGTCGAGAAGCTCCCCGAGCGCCTGCACATGCTCCGTTACCCTGAGTTCCCCGGTGTTGTCGGTGATCTTTAGTTCCTCGGCGTCAGACGTTGACATTGCCTGGAACACCTCGTCGTTCACATCGAAGTAGTGCTTCTTGTTGCCGGCGGCGTCCCATTCTCCGCGCACCGCGTAAGCCGGAACGATAATACGCTTCTTACCGAGGACGAACTCCCTTGAAAGACTGTCGAACACGATGTCGATGCTCTTCAGAGTATCCTCCGCGCCGTCGAAAACCGAGCTTCCCAGCAGCGGGCATTCGCCGGAGCTTGCAGCCCGTCTGGAGCCTGCGCTGAGGTAAACGAACAGCGGAGCTGTCAGTCCCTTAACGCTGCTCTGACCGCTCAGCCCGGGAAGCACGGAGCTCATATCAGCCTTGCCGCCGTCCTCGAGGAACAGCCGGTTCTCGATAGTGAGCTGATCTCCGCTCAGTTCCTGGGATTCAGCGAGAATGTAGTTCCTCCCGCCGGAAACTATCCTTGAAGCGAACGCTCCGCCGGTGATTTCACGGGAGTTCCACGCTGTCGGCAGGAAACAGTCCGCGGTAACGAGATCGACCCTCACTCCGGGAACCCCGTCCGGCGCACTGTCGTCGTAGTACACCTTTATCACACCGCCGCCCAGCGCAAAGACCTTCTCCAGAAACACCGGGAATCTCTCGGAAAACCGGCTCTCAGTGAGAACCCGGTTCACGAAGCTCTCGGTATCGCTGTCGGAGTAGCACATTGAAGTACCCTCCGTGAAACACAGCCTGGCGAGTTCCCCGCACAGCGCCCGGGCCGCTCCCAGTGAAGCAAGCTTTCTGGTGCCGCCCTGAATGCCTCCCCTGCGGGCGTAGCGCCAGTCGCCGCCGCCGTTGTAGATGTCCTCCCAGCGCTGGATATCGGCGTAGCAGCCCGCAATGTCAGCCGAACCGCTGTTTCTGCCGGAGCGCAGCAGCCAGTCCTTTAAGCCCAAATCACATTCCTCCTTGATATTTATTTACCGGAAGTTCCAGTCTTTTTTCCTGTTCCTTCCCGCAATATGATAATACCCCCTGCGTTACTGCAATTCACTGCAAAACAAAAAAGACGGCTGAACATGCTGATTTGTTTTAAAGACTGTGATATACTATAATAGATTGTGAAAAATAAAAACGATAGTATGTTATATTCTTATTAACAACATACAAAACCCATCGGCGCAATCTGGTATTACGAAATAATACCATTCTGAACATTGAAAGATAACCAGTTCTGGGTATAATAAAATACAAGAGAGCGCTCAGAACAACAATACCAGAAGGAGACAACAACCATGTCAGACAGACTTGAACTTAATAAGAATCTCGCCCAAATGCTGAAGGGCGGCGTAATAATGGACGTAACAACCCCGGAGCAGGCGCGTATCGCCGAGGCCGCAGGAGCCTGCGCAGTCATGGCGCTGGAGCGCATTCCGGCGGATATCCGCGCAGCCGGAGGCGTATCGAGAATGAGCGACCCGAAGATGATCAAGGGCATTCAGGAAGCAGTGTCGATACCTGTAATGGCGAAGTGCCGAATCGGTCATTTTGCAGAAGCTCAGATACTCCAGGCTATCGAGATCGACTACATCGACGAGAGCGAAGTCCTTTCCCCTGCTGACGACAAGTACCACATAGACAAGACGAAGTTCGACGTTCCGTTCGTATGCGGAGCTAAGGATCTCGGCGAAGCGCTCCGCCGCATAAACGAGGGTGCCTCCATGATACGCACGAAGGGCGAGCCGGGCACCGGTGACGTAGTGCAGGCAGTACGCCACATGCGCATGATGCAGAGCGAGATCCGCAGGATCGGCTCAATGGCAGAGGACGAGCTGTACGAGACCGCAAAGAGCCTCGCAGTGCCGTTTGAGCTTGTGAAGTACGTACACGACAACAAGAAGCTGCCGGTCGTAAACTTCGCGGCAGGCGGAGTTGCGACGCCGGCGGACGCTGCGCTGATGATGCAGCTCGGCGCTGAAGGCGTATTCGTAGGCTCCGGCATATTCAAGTCCGGAAACCCGGAGAAGCGCGCTGCGGCGATAGTAAAGGCAGTAACCAACTTCACCGACGCGAAGCTGCTCGCAGAGCTTTCCGAGGATCTCGGCGAAGCAATGGTAGGCATCAACGAGCAGGAGATCGCACTCCTGATGGCGGAGCGCGGCAAATGATGAAAATAGGAGTATTAGCGCTTCAGGGCGCATTCATCGAGCATGAGAAAATGCTCGCCAGCCTGGGTGCTGAGAGCTTCGAGATACGCCAGCTCAAGGATATCGGCCAGCCGATGGACGGTCTCATAATCCCCGGCGGCGAGAGCACCGTACAGGGAAAGCTGCTTCGTGAGCTTGGGCTCATGGAGCCGCTGCGCGGGCTTATCAGCGGCGGGCTCCCGGTATTCGGGACATGCGCGGGGCTTATCCTGCTCGCAAAGTCGATAGACGGCGGAGAAGCTCCTCACCTCGCGGTGATGGACATAACCGCAAAGCGCAACGCCTACGGCAGGCAGCTCGGAAGCTTCGCCGCAAACGGCGTATTCAAGGGGATAGGCAGCGTCCCGATGACGTTTATCCGCGCTCCGTACATCAGCAGCACCCAGGGTGCCGAGATACTCGCGGAAGTCGGCGGAAAAGCCGTTGCTGCACGTCAGGGGAATATGCTGGTCACAGCTTTCCACCCGGAGCTCACCGAGGACACATCGGTACACAGCTATTTTCTGGACATGGCGGCTGCCGCGCGGGAATCTGCGGCGGTATAAACTGCATAAATTACAGAGGGTCTGCTTTAACCGGCGGACCTTTTCGTATTTCTTCAGTTTTTCAGCGAACAATAGAAATAACTCTTGACAAAAGGCGGACTTTGCATTATAATGTATTGTGTATCGTTCACCAGGCAAAGAAAATGTGAAAGAGGAACTGAAATGGCTGAGGAAAAAAACATACATTCCGGGCACCGCCAGCGCATGCTGAAAAAGTACCTGGAGCATGGCATAGACTGCTTCGAGGATCATGAGATACTGGAGATTTTCTCTTTACCGCATATTCCCGCAGGAACACAAACGACATAAGCCATCAGCTCATCAACCGCTTCGGTTCACTGGAGGGCGTGCTGAACGCAGGCTACGACGAGATCGTTGAGGAAAAGAACGTAGGAGTAACCGCGGCGGCGCTGATAAGCTTCATGAAGGACTTCGCCCGCAAATACAACCGCACTCAGCTTGCAGGAATGAAGCTATCCAGCTCCGAAAGCGTGCGGAAATTCTGCTACGAGCTTCTCAAGGACAGCACCACCGAGGAAGCGCACGTGCTCTTCCTTGATCAGAACCTCAATTTTGTCGGTGAATCCCAGATATCCCAGGGCAGCCCGAATTCAGTGGATCTCGACCTGCACGATATCGTAATAAAATCGGTGCGCACCTCATGCACTAAGATAATCCTCACGCACAGCCACCCGCACGGAGTACTTCTGCCGTCGTCGGCTGATATAGCGTCGACCCGCCGTGCCGCCTCCGCGCTGAACAGCATAGGCATCGAGCTGATAGACCACATCATCGTTAACGAGGAGGACAGCTACTCCATGCGAACTGCGGGAATGCTGCCCGACATCTGGTTCTGACCTTGAATAGCAGGTGTTTTTATGGATCATTTTGAATTACACTCGAACTACTCCCCTACCGGCGACCAGCCTCAGGCGATAAAGGAGCTGACCGACGGCATACTCCGCGGCGACAAGGAGCAGACCCTGCTCGGCGTTACCGGTTCCGGCAAGACCTTCACGATGGCGAACATCATCGCGAACTGCAACCGTCCGACGCTGGTTCTGGCGCATAATAAGACGCTCGCGGCGCAGCTCTGTTCCGAGTTCCGAGAGTTCTTCCCGAACAACGCCGTGGAGTACTTCGTGTCATATTACGACTACTACCAACCGGAGGCGTACATTCCCTCCACCGACGCATACATTGAAAAGGACAGCGCGATAAACGACGAAATAGACCGCCTGCGGCACTCCGCGACCATGGCGCTTGCCGAGCGGCGGGACGTTATCATTGTGGCTTCTGTTTCGTGTATATATTCCCTGGGCAGCCCGGAGGACTACCGCAGCAATACGCTGTCCCTCCGCGAGGGTCAGGAGATAAGCCGCGAGGACGTTATAAAACGCCTTGTCGAAATACAATATGAGCGCAACGAGCTTTCGTTCACTCGAAACAAGTTCCGCGCCAAGGGCGACACGCTCGAGATATTCCCCGCCGGCGGAACAAACGAGACCGCGATACGCGTGGAGTTCTTCGGCGACGAGATCGACCGTATCAGCGAGTTTGACGCGCTGACCGGACAGGTGCGCTCCACGCTCAAGCACGTTATGATATTCCCGGCTTCGCATTACATCGTAGGCCACGAGCGGCTCCACGACGCGCTCCAGGAGATAACCCGCGAAATGGAGGAGCGCGTGAAGTACTTCACGGAAAACAACAAGCTCATCGAAGCTCAGCGTATCGAACAGCGCACCCGCTACGACATGGAAATGCTCGGAGAAATAGGCACCTGCAAGGGCGTTGAGAACTACTCACGTATACTCGCAGGACGCGCCCCCGGCTCCACGCCGATAACGCTCATCGACCACTTCCCCAAGGATTTCCTGCTGTTCGTGGACGAAAGCCACGTTACGCTCCCGCAGGTTCGCGGAATGTACGGCGGCGACTTCGCCCGCAAGAAGAACCTGGTGGATTATGGATTCCGCCTGCCCTCCGCGTACGACAACCGCCCGATGAATTTCGACGAGTTCTACTCAAAGGTAGGACAGGCGGTGTTCGTTTCCGCGACCCCGGGCGACTTCGAGAAGGAGCATTCCACCCAGATAGTTGAGCAGGTCATCAGACCCACCGGGCTGCTTGATCCGGAGGTAATTGTAAAGCCGACGGAGGGTCAGATCGAGGATCTGATCTCCGAGATAAACACCCGCGTTGCGAAGAAACAGCGCGTGCTCGTCACCACGCTCACGAAGAAGATGGCGGAGGATCTCACAGATTACTTCACCAAGCTGGATATCAAGGTGCGCTACATGCACCACGACGTCGACACGATAGAGCGAATGGAGCTTATCCGCGACCTGCGCGCCGGGGAATTCGACGTGCTTGTCGGAATAAACCTGCTGCGCGAGGGTCTGGATATTCCGGAGGTGTCCCTCGTGGCGATACTCGACGCGGACAAGGAAGGCTTCCTGAGAAGCGAGACCTCCCTCGTGCAGACAATAGGCAGAGCCGCGCGAAACGCCGAGGGCGTTGTAATAATGTACGCCGACAGCGTGACCGAATCCATGGAGCGCGCGATAACCGAGACCCAGCGCCGCCGCGAGATACAGCAGAGATACAACGCGGAGCACGGAATAACCCCTAAAACGATAATCAAGGATATCCGCGACGTGCTCGAGATAACGAAGAAATCCGACGGCACATCGAAGCACGGAAAGCCGGCGAAGCAGCTCACGAAGCGCGAGCGCGAGGCGCTGACAGCGCGGTACACCGCCGAGATGAAAAAGGCGGCGAAAATGCTTGATTTCGAGCATGCTGCGTTCCTGCGCGATAAGATAAAGGAACTGCAATAAGCAGAAAGGAACAAAAGAGTAGCGACAATGGCAAAGAACGATAAAATAATAATCCGGGGCGCCCGCGAACACAACCTGAAAAATATAGACCTCACTATCCCGAGGGATTCCCTGGTGGTAATGACCGGACTTTCCGGCAGCGGTAAGAGTTCTCTGGCGTTCGACACGATTTTCGCGGACGGTCAGCGGCGGTATATGGAGAGCCTTTCCTCCTACGCGAGAATGTTCCTCGGGCAGATGGAAAAGCCCGATGTAGACAGTATCGAGGGACTTTCCCCGGCGATATCCATTGACCAGAAGACCACCTCGAAGAACCCGCGCTCTACAGTTGGCACCGTCACCGAGATATACGACTACCTGCGACTGATGTACGCCCGGATAGGCGTTCCGCACTGCCCTGTCTGCGGCAGAGAGATAAAGCAGCAGACCGTCGATGAGATCGTCGATAAGGTGCTGGAGCTTCCCGAGCGCACCAAATTTCAGGTGCTTGCCCCGGTTGTCCGCGGACGCAAGGGCGAACATCAGAAGGAGTTCGAAGCCGCGCGGAAATCCGGATTTTCAAGAGTACGCGCAGACGGCATCGCATACGACCTCAACGAGAAGATCACGCTTGAAAAGAACAAGAAGCACTCCATCGAGATAGTCGTGGACCGCCTTGTAATGAAGGACGGAATAAAATCCCGTCTCACAGAGAGTATCGAAACAGCCGGCACCCTCACCGGCGGGTTAGTTTACATCGACGTCATCGACGGCGAGGAACTGCACTTCTCCCAGAGCTACGCCTGCCCGGAGCACGGCGTATCCATCGAGGATCTTTCCCCGAGAATGTTCTCGTTCAACAACCCCTACGGAGCCTGCCCGAAATGCACCGGCATAGGTAGCTCACTTCGGGTAGACCCCGACCTCATCATGCCCAACGCCGGACTTTCCATCAGGAACGGCGCCATAAAGGCTTCCGGCTGGAATTATGCCGAAGGCACCATAGCCGCAATGTATATCGACGCCCTCGCCGAAAAACACGGATTTTCGGTCGATCAGCCGGTGTCCGAGCTGTCCGATGAAGCGGTAAACGAGATAATGTACGGTACCCACGGCGAGAAGATACTGATAAAGCGCCCGAAACAGCAGGGCGGAGGTCAGTTCTATACCGATTTCGAAGGTATCGCAACCAACCTGGAGCGCCGCTACGCCGAAACGAACAGCCAGTATTCCCGGGACACCATCGAAGAATTCATGAGCGAGGTAGAGTGCCCGGAGTGCCACGGCGAGCGTCTTAACAAAGCGGCTCTGTCGGTAACTGTCGGCGGCAGGAATATCATGGAGTTCTGCCGCATGTCCGTCACCGAAGCGCTGAACTTCGTGAACGGCCTGGAGCTTACTCCGCGCGAAGCGATGATAGCCAAGCAGATACTCAAGGAGATAAAATCCCGCCTGGGCTTTCTCCAGAGCGTAGGCCTGGAATACCTGACGCTTGCCCGTTCAGCAGGGACCCTCTCCGGCGGCGAGAGCCAGCGCATACGCCTTGCAACGCAGATAGGAAGCTCCCTTACCGGCGTGCTTTATATCCTGGACGAGCCGTCCATCGGACTTCACCAGCGCGACAACGATAAGCTGATAGCAACGCTGAGAAGTCTGCGCGACCTCGGAAACACGCTGATAGTAGTCGAGCACGACGAGGACACCATGCGCGCCGCCGACTGGATAGTCGACATCGGCCCCGGCGCGGGAGTCCACGGCGGCGAGGTCATCTACAGCGGCGAAGTCAGCGGGCTGCTGAAATGCAAGAATTCCATAACCGGACAGTACCTTTCCGGAAAGCTGAAGATACCTGTGCCGGAAAAGCGCCGTAAGCCGTCGGATAAGTGGCTGCACGTTATCGGAGCGGCTGAAAACAACCTCCGCAATATCAACGTAGACGTGCCGCTCGGTATATTCACCTGCGTTACCGGAGTCTCCGGAAGCGGCAAAAGCTCTCTTGTCAACGAGATAATCTACAAGCACCTCGTTGCAAAGCTGAACCGAGCACGCACCCGCCCGGGCAGGTTCACTGATATGACAGGCTCCGAATACCTCGACAAGGTGATAATGATAGACCAGTCGCCGATAGGGCGCACCCCGCGGAGCAATCCCGCGACCTACACCGGCGTGTTCAACGATATCCGCGACCTGTTCTCCCAGACAAACGAAGCGAAGGCGAAGGGCTACGGACCGGGGAGATTCTCGTTCAACATCAAGGGCGGCCGCTGCGAGGCGTGCGAAGGCGACGGAATCATCAAGATAGAAATGCACTTCCTGCCGGACGTATTCGTACCCTGCGAGGTCTGCAAGGGGCACCGCTACAACCGCGAGACCCTGGAGGTCCGCTACAAGGGAAAGAACATCTTCGAGGTACTCGACATGACCGTCTCCGAGGGCGTGGAGTTCTTCGCGAATATTCCGAAGATATACAACAAGCTCAAGACCCTCGAGGAAGTCGGGCTGGGATATATCAAGATAGGTCAGAGCAGCACGACGCTTTCCGGCGGCGAAGCTCAGCGAATAAAGCTAGCGGCGGAGCTTGCAAAGCGCTCCACCGGAAAGACGATATATATTCTTGACGAGCCGACCACGGGACTTCACACTGCTGACGTCCGCAAGCTCATTGAGATACTCCAGAAGCTGACCGACGGCGGAAACACCGTGCTGGTTATCGAGCACAACCTCGACGTGATAAAGACCGCGGATTACCTCATTGACATGGGACCCGAAGGCGGCAGCGGCGGAGGAACCGTCATTGCGTCCGGAACCCCCGAGGAGGTCGCGGCAAACCCGGTAAGCTACACCGGCGCGTATCTCAAGAAACTCTTATAAAACAAGATCCCTCTCCAGCCCGGAGAGGGATTTTTAAGCTAATTCTGTCAGGAATCATGCAAGTTCGCTCATCACGATATTCTTTATCCGTCTGGCGAGGCCGCCGGTTCTTCCAACGCCCGCCTGCTGCGTACCGAAAAGCAGCGTGATACCGTGGGCAGGCTCATTTGAGAAGAATGTACCGAGCCAGCCGTCCCAGCCGTACTCTCCCCTTGTCGCAAACAGCGTAGTCATGCTCTCATTGTCGCACACGCGCATAAGGTTGCCGTAGGTG
>PPYE01662610.1_pt1 | contig 10152 bp, 5 predicted proteins | sample 1559881 | NCBI WGS metagenome assembly PPYE01 (sample SAMN08240022, study PRJNA423297) | Human gut metagenome, whole genome shotgun sequencing project.
AAACGAATCGGAACCGGCGTGACTTGACACGCCGGTTCCTACCAAAATTCTTTTTACTTCCTTATGGGACGTTGCCTAATTACCGGAAGTTTTTATTTCAAATTAAGCTCTTCTCTTATTCGCTACTCTTACAAACAGGAAGGCAATTACTGCTCCAAAAAGAATTACCACTGCAATGGATGCAATCACTACAACCGCCTTGGAATTTTCCTGAGGCTGGTTTTCGGAATCAGATTGTGCATTCTGCTCCAATGTTTCAGACTCATCTGTTGCAGAAATTTCCTCATTTTCTGTTGTTTCCTGTGCTGCTTCCTGTGCTTCCAGTTCCTCCTCTGTCATCATTGGCGGAACAGTTACAACCACATTGCCAGAAAGATCCAATGCAGTGCTCTGGGACTGCTCAGAAGTTTGTACAGACATTTCTTCAGTTTTGGCTGCCGCTGTCCACAAATCCTTTGATGTCACAATATATTTTGCCGCATTTTCAATTGGGAATACAACCGTTCCATCCTGGTTTACTACAGCTTCTGCTGTCTTCTGGAGAGTTGCTGCCAACTCATCATAATATGCAAGATAGAGTATCTGTCCTGCGTAATCTGCACCAACTGTGATCGTTAAGGATGCTGGACACGGCATCTGTCCCTGATACTGAACTGCAAACTGAAGCAGGTCACTGCCTTCTGCTGCTGCAGTGAGGTTATGCTGGGAAAGCATCTCCAGCGAGAAATCATAAAATTTCTGCTTATCCGGTACACTGCCGCCATTTGCGCCGTCAAAGGTCCACTGATAGTTTCCGTACTGAAGAGTAACACTGATTTTCTGCTCAATTGCATTGCGCAGAATGTCTGCATCCAACTGCTGTCCCTGCTCAATTGTAATTGCCAGTGTCTTTTTGCCGGATACAGTCTTTACCTGACTGGAAATATCCTTCCATGCCAGTGTCTTCTGGGTGCCCTCTGTTGTCTGATTTTTATCGGTTTCCTGCTTTCCTGTGGTGTTTGTCTGGGAAACGGTAATCTGCTGGCTTCCAGAAGGTCTGCTGGTGTTCTGGGACTGATTTGTGTCGGAAGGTTTATTATTTCCGGAGTTGCTTCCAGAGTTATTTCCAGAAGAGTTATCCGATCCGCTGCCGCTATTCGAACCATCCGGTGTCAGCTTTGTATCGAGCATAACATCCTGATAAACGGTCGATTTTTGATTCTGATTCACTGTCTTCATGTAACCGCTGGTTGCAAAAGAACTGCTGTTCAATTCGCGGTCGGTCACGATGGTCGCCACCTGAACATTGGAACTGTTGGAAAGCGGACGCAGCTTGGAAACATAAAAGATAATCTGTGTTTTACCGTTGCTGTCTGTCTGGACCGCTTTCTGAACATTTCCGCTGTCACCGTCTGCCCAGTTGACAGTGACGTCTTTGTCACTGTCAACTGTCAGATCAAACTGCACACCGTAAGTTTCAGATGATACATTTTGAAGGGTCACTTCATACTCATTTTCAGCACCGTTGGAACGGACCTGAATATTGGGCACACTTGCCGCCGAGGAGGCCAATGCTCCAAATCCTGCCATCATAACAGCAGTAAAACCGGCAACTAAAAATTTTCTCAAGTTCATGGATTAATTTATTCCCCCTGCAATGTAATTTGTGGCATCGATTCATCACTTGGAGAAGAGATCCAGCGGGTATCGCTTACTTTACGCTTACTCTGCGCATCATTCGGGTCATCGGTACGGTACAGTACTGCCTTGATTCTGGATGGCAGAATGCTGTGTGCGCATCCTTCGCCCTGGAACTCTTCTTCTGCCTGGATGTTTGGAACAAAGATCCAGATGCCGTTATTGATTTCTGCTAATGCGCCTTCTTCCAGAACCTCTGCAAAGAGGTAAACTTCTCCGTTGATTGGGCGCTCTTCTGTCTGTGTGCTTCCCTGTGCCATATCACCAACCAGGTACTCACCGAGAATCTGAATAGTGTTGTATACCGGGTCACCGCGGTAGGTTCCTGCAACAATCAGGGTTCCTGCCGGAATCACTTCGCTGGAATCTTCACCATACTGGTAATCATGTGCCAGTCGTCCAATTGCTCCATCCATGAAGGCAATGCTGTCTCCCGGATAGCCAACAAAGTCAAAGTTTGCTTCGGTCACATTCTTCGGCAATCCCAGGATTCGGATTGCTTTGGTATCTTCGCAGATTGTAATTCTTCCATCATCTGCACCGCTGTTAAACAGCTGGAGCAGGTTTTCCGGTTTAGTAAGATCGGTCTGTTTTAAGTCGATGGTCAGAACTGTGGTAAAGTCCACGCCATTCTTGCTTACCTGTACCACAATCTGATTGGAAGGAACAGTTTCCGGCTTGTCTTCTTCCGGAACATTTTCTTCAGGAAGGTTCTCTTCAGGAAGATTCTCTTCTGGATGGGTTTCCTCCGGAAGGGTTTCGTCTGGGAGTGTCTCTTCTGTTTCATCTTCCGCAGGAAGTTTCTCATCTTCAGATGGTTCTTCCTTAGACTGATCTCCTTCTTCTACAGACCCATTTTCATTTCCATTGTTGTCTTCTGGAACCTGAGGCTGCTCTTCTGTCAGTCCAGCATCTTCGCTGTCCTCTGTCCACTCATCTGTGGAAGTTTCCAGTGTGGTATCAGCCTCTTCTCCTGCAAACAAGTCAGCAAAGAAGGATGCTGCGTTCTCTACACTATCCACATTACTATCTACATTCTCTGCTTTCTCTTCATTCGATTCGCCGGAAGAATCTTTTTCTGTCTCTTCCTCGGCTGGAATATCCTGTTCTGGCTGCTGGGAATCCTCGATCACCGGATCAGATTCACCGATTACCAGTTCCGGCATATCCTTAAAGAGGATACCTGCAACGGTCTGTGGCTGAGTAAAGTTAATCAGCATGGTTCCGTCTTCCTGACGCTGTGCGTTCCAGAGATCGCGGCTGATAACGTTGTTATGGCTGATCAGCACCTCTTCTTTTGTGCTTTCTGCCGCAACGTTGCCCAGAAGGTCAATTGCTTTTACCTGATAGGTAAAAGTCTTGTTGTTTGCCGAACCGATGGTATCAGTAAACGTGAGATCGGAACCTTCGGTAACAAATGCATATGGTTTATCGTTCTTTAAAATCTCGTAGCCCTGCACGCTTCCGGAAAGGGATGGTGTAATATTGATAACAACTTCCTTTTCATTAACAGATGCCTGCATGGATACACTTCCGGACGCGCTGCCGCTGCCGTTCATTCTCTGGCGGCGGGACTCGTCGGAGAGGTAGTGAATCTTTCTGCTTTCTGTGCTGTGTCCGCGCATTGCAGAAATCGCTGCATCGGAAAGCTGAACGCCCCACTGGGTGAAGAATTCGGTCAGATCGTAGCCTGCAACTTCGCTTGCAACCACCGCAAATCGTTCATCTCCGCTGAATCCGGAGCCTACGCCGCTTCGATATGCCTTGTTCACTAAATTATAGAAGTTATCATCTGCATCGTCATATGCAAGGTGCAGCTGCCAGTACATTCCAAGCTGAACAAAGACATTGTTTGCAAGGCCTTTTGCACCCGAAGAGGTCTTGTCAAAAATATTTGGATAAAGATCCGACAATTCCAGACGGGAAGCTTTTGCATTCTGTCCTGCATCAAATGTCTGTGCGAACAGAGAATAAATATTGTTGGTAATTTCAGCATGGCCTAAAGTATCCATGTTATGGCCGATCTCGTGTGCAATTCCCCATCCAAACAGGGATTCTTCACCAAAACCTGCGGAACCTGCCGGGATACCCTGAACCAGTGGTGCGGTCGAGCCGTATTCAACGCCGATATGTTCCCCTGCTGCATACATGAAAGCACCGCTGAACATTCTCTGATAACGGATATTGTTTCTGGAAGCTTCGGTTGTGATGTCATCCACACCATGTGTGCGGTACATCAGTTCCATCAGCTGGTTCCATGCCAGAGTGTTCCGATACAGTCTTTCCACTTTCGCTTCGGTGGAAGATGCCCCACCGCTGATTCCGGACTGTACCTGATCTGCCGGCAGAGAAAGAAGAACGTATGGCAGAGAAATTTCGGTCGCGTTGCGGATATTGGTCTGGAGATTGTTAGAACCTAATGCTGCAACGTATGTATTGAGTTCTTCCACATAATTTGTGATTTTTTCTTTGCGCTGCTGTTCGGACATGCTTTCCCAATCCGACAGTTCCAGCATTGGGATCTTGGTTACATTACCTCTGATTTGCAGCTTGATTCGGTCAGCGTTGCTTCCAGAATACTGCAAGTACAGAGAGCCGCCTTTTTCTGCGCTCAGGCTGGTCATGGTTGGCATGGTAATAACATTTCGTCCATTCTGCAGAGCAATCGGAGTTCCTTTCCAGGAATTGGACTCTGCATAGAACTGAGTTGGTACCAATGTAACACTTTCGTCTTCTGGAATCTCTGCGTAAACCACGATTTTCTTTCCAGAATTTGCAACTGCTCCAATTGGCTGGAGGGTGTTGAGCACTCGAACATCTCCAGTTGTATCGCGGGACTGGATTCCATCCATCACAATGCCCAGTGCAGAAGTGTTATTCTGCAGCAGCTGTTCTGCCAGATTCAGCTCATCTTTCAGGATATCACTGTCAATATAGAAATCCTGTGTTGCATTGAGCTGTTCCCTTAACTGGTTGATTGTCTGTTCATCTACGCCTTCTGCGAGTTTTGTTTTGCTTTCATTTGCAAACAGAGCATCGATCTGATCTTCAACTCCATTGTACTCATAGAACGCAATTTCAGACAAAGAAATATTGGTTGGAGAACCATCCCACTGGTTTACCTCTACCGAGATCTTTTTGATATGGTCATTTCTTTCAAATGGGAGGATCGCATATTTGGTTTCAGACGGATTATTTTTTACATATGGACCACTGCCAACATTTCCTTTGTCGCTGGTCAGATAGGTTTTATTTCCATCTTTGTCCCATGCTGTGATCGTGTAACGATTCAAGCTTCGTGCATACTGTCCATCCACACGTGGAACGTAGATCAGGTAGTTCATGCTCTGTTCTTCATCAAACTCAAAGATGAACTCTTTGCTTTCCCACCATCTGCGTGCAGTCCAGTGAGTAGCATAATCATTATCCGCTACAAACTTAAGATTAAATCCGTTTGGATACTGGGTTGTATCTACGTTTGCCGGGAATGCCATCTGGATGGATGTGATCTTGTCATTGGAGATTCTGCCCAGTTCTGGCAGTTCTGGTCCCTTTACCTCGATCTTTTCCGGTGTTCCGGAAGCGACCAGAGAACGTGGACCTTCACCAATATTATTGACTGCCGTTACATATACATCGTAGCTGACATCGTTTTCCAGTCCGCCCAAAGCATAGCTTGTTGCGGTGATCTCTGTATCCACCTTGGTGTAGGCAGTATCTGGATCGCTGCTCTTTTTATAATACACACGATAACTCAGGGCATCGTCTGTTTTTCCCCAGGAAATGCTCAATGCCTGATCCTGTGGAGCAACTTTCAGATAATTCGGTGCGCTTGGTACTTTATTTGGCTGTGGAGTTGCTGTCACTTCACTGGACAGCTTTCCGGTCCAGCCATCTTCGGTATAAGCTGCAACCGCAAAGTAGTATTTGGTCAGATTTTCCAATCCTTCGATGGTAGCTTCCGGTACCGAAACTTTAAGCTCTCTGGTGTAGTTGCCCGAAGAGGTTCCGTATTTTACCAGATAACCATCTACGTTATTCACTGCTTTCCAGCTCAGCTCAACCTGTTCTGCTCCTGCAGTTGCCTTGAGATTTGTTGGAATTGAGTTGGTGATTTCTACATTATCCGGAACGATATCTTTTAAGAACTGGATATTTTCTACTACGGTATATCCGGTATCGCCTTCTACCTTTTCTACTTTGATGGTTACTTTTTTCACCGCAACGCGTTTGCCCAGATTGATTACAACCGAGCTGCTGGTCTTGTCACGGCTGATTGCATGTACCCCTTCCGGAGCAGATGCGTCAAAAGAAACTGTTTCTGTTTTCTCCTGTCCATTCTCTTCATAGGTTACTTCTACTTCACCTGTCTGTACCGCTCCATTTCCAGGAGGCGACTGAATGGTGATCTGTTCCATCTCAACCGGTTCTGTAAAGGAAATTGGAAGAACAATTTCTCCACTGGAGGAAGCTTCCAGTTTAACACTCTCGCCGTTTTCTTCAAACAGATCGGACAGATTTCCTTCTACATTGATTCCCTGGCTTTCCAGCTCATTTTTGGTTTCCTGCTGGTCAACGATTGTTCCAACAATTGCTGTTGTCTCAAACAGAACCGCCTGTCCTTTTTCACCCTGATTGTGATGGATGATTGCCAGGTCTTCAATATCAACCTGATTATCCTTGGTGATATCTGCATCAGAACTGTTCTGACCCAGCTGAGCTGTTACCTGATTTAAGTCCTGTTCGTTTATTTTTCCATCGTTGGTTACATCACCCAGCGAGAATCCACCTTCCCAGGAGCCAATCAGAATCTTTCTGGAATAATCCTTTAACAAAATTTCCTGTGATTCATAATCGGTATAACCCTCTGCCGAAAGAGCAACGGTGTAATTTTTATTATTTGGAAGGCCTTTGAATTCAACCTCGTAATAACCCACTGTATTTTCTGTTGTCAAATCTACATCTTGTTCATTACGCAGACTGACCAGAACAGTTACTTCTTTTCCATCAACAAGAAACGTTTTTGTTGATGGCTCTTTGGATAAGGAAATTTCTGCATGAACCTGCTGCCCTTCCTTTAGTTGCAGCTTGAAATTTCTTTGCTCCACATTGTTCAAAAGTTCTGGATAGTCTAAACGGATGGCCGCAGTCAAGTTTCCCACAGCTTGTGTTGCAGCCTTAGAAGATGTTTCTGCAAATACTGAAAGATTGGTCGCAGAAACTAACATTGCCGCTAACAATACTGCAGCAATTACTCTTCTCATCAAAGCCCCTCCTTTATGTAGTAAAAAAGTATATTTTTGCCTCACCTAGAATATCATAAATATTCCTAAATTTCCAGCATTTTTCGGTAATTTTTTTATCTTTGTATATATGACTAAAGCTATTTTCCAGTCGTGATTCTCTTTTGTAAAGTCACACATTATTTTATCTATTTGTTACTTTTGTTCTCCCTTTCTTTTTGATCTAACCGTTTTTTACCTTTGTCTTAAAAAATACAACAAAAAATACCGCCTGAAGCAATCAGGCGGTATTGGAACTACATATCAAAATATTTTATATTAATACAACAAACAGTGCCGGTAAAAAGAAAAGTAATCCTGAAACGACATTCGCAAAGAAGTTTGCATAGAGCTTCTCACGATCTGTCAGCTGTTCCTGTTCGGAAAGCTCCTCATCCACATAATCGATCATCTCTCGTTTTCTTTTCAAAAGACGTTTTTTCTTCTTTTCTTCTTTTCTCATCAAGCTGTTTGCAAATGGATTTCTCAAGCCATCCAATCTCAGATAGTTAATCCATGCAAGTGTCAGCCAGAATGCACCCACAACAAAAAAGGCATCCGGTACAATCGCGTAATAATGGCTGGAATTAACGGTTCGATCCCACAACAGCGCTGCAATAAGGCCGATCAGCAAACGAACAATCACCTTCTGCAAAGTAGGACGCAGCATATAAGGCTTTAAAACATCCTTTATATCCTTCATTCTCTTTTCAGACATCCTTTCTTTCAAGATATTTTCAGAACGAAATAAAGGGAGTTTTCATTCCAGCATAAAATGACAAAAGCAGTTGCCCGAAAAAATCCGGGCAACTGAAATGTCAATCATTTATTTGCTTGTTGCACTGTTATGTGCTTCCTCGCTGGCTTTGATCTCTTCTGTAGTAAAACCATTTGCGTTAGTTTTCCAGTTCTTCATCTTTTCGTTCTGGCTACCAAACATTGCATTCATTTTACTATATGGATCAACTTTTGTCAAACACCAGGTCGGGTTGTAGTAGAATGGGATTACCAGTGCATGATCCAGCATATATGCCTCTGCAACTGCGTATGCCTGATAACGTGCATCCAGGTCATCGGTAATTGCATCTGCTTCTTCTACCAGTCTTGTAAACTCTTTGTAGGTATCAAGCAGATCTTTGGTTGCTTCTGTTTCTTCTACATCATTGATCTTAGACTGGCTGGTAGAATAGTATGCGTTATCATATCCGTAAGTTTCCTGACCAAGGTAGTTCTGTGGGTCACCGTAGTCAGCACCCCAACCGTTAGTGGAAATGGAGTGGAGTTTTGGAGTGTAAACTTCTGTTGTAGCACTGGAGATATAGGTCTTGATGTTTACTACGATAAAATCATCACCCAGGCTGCTGGATACGGTCTGTTTGAATACATTAGCGCTATCCAGAGAAACCTGGTTAGCAGATGCAATGTAGTAATCCAGACCAACTGGGAAGGTTACACCCAGAGCTGTCAGTTCTTCGATTGCAGCCTGTTTGTATTCTTCTGCTTTTTCTGCATCCAGACGGATCATAGTCTCGCCATTATTTTCTGGCAGGCCCATTTCCTGTCTTACCAGTTCTGTATAATCAGTACCATCGGATGTATAGATCAGACCCTTCATGGTATAGAAGTTATTTTCGCAGTTCATTGGGTTAACTGCGTTAACTCTCTTATAGTAATCTGTCAGGTCCAAACCGTAGTAGATTGCTTTTCTGAAGTTTTCATTTGCAATAGCGGTATTCCAGTTGGTATCCGGAGTTCCGTCTTCTTTGTTCTTGCTGTAGTTGAAGTGAATCTGGTAGGAATACTTATCTACCGGTTTTTCTACCAGATAATCATAAAATTCGTTATTTGCATTGCCGCTGATGGTCTTCAGGTTACTTTCCGTCAGGTCAACGTAGTCAACCTCACCTGTCTGATAAAGCTGGAATGCAACGTCGTTGGACTCTACCATTTTAATGGTAACAGTGTTGAACAGGCTGCACTCTGTATCCCAGTAAGTAGGATTCTTGGTAAATACTTTTTCGTTGCCCTGTACATAGGAAGTCATGGTGTAGCAACCGTTATACCACATTGTCTCGTTGTTCATTTCCTGAACACCTTTGACACCCAGTTCATCAACCATTGCCTGGGACATCGGATACAGACAAGCATAGGTTGCAACTGTATCAAAATATGGTTTTGGAGTAGTGCAATGATAAACAACGGTGTAATCATCCGGTGTTTCGATTCCAACCATTTCGCGGAACTTGGAGCCTTCACCAGCAGTCAGCGCCTGAGCTTCTTCTGCTGACAAAGTTTTGGTATATTCATAATACTCTTCTGCACCCTGAATCATTTCCAGAGGCATCGAAGTATTTGCAGAATCGTTTTTATGGAAGTTCAGTACCCATTCGAGAGAGGTTGCAAAGTCCTGAGAAACACAATCTGCTTTTTCCTGTGCGTTTACATCGACCCATTTTACGCCTTCACGGAGTTTGAAAGTCCAGGTCAGACCGCCATCTTCTGTTCCCCATTCTTCTGCCAGTGCTGGAGACAGTTCACCATAGGTATCTACTTCCAACAGTGGCTCTGTCAGGTTACACAGGTTTTCAAAGTCGGACGCCAGCTGGCTATGTAAGATGTTGAATGTCTCCAATTCTCTTGTTGCAACCTTTGGAATTACCAGATCGGTAATTTCATCAGCAGAGGATTGCGCATCCTGTTCGCCTTCTGTCTGTTCGTTTTGTGCTGTTGTGCTTTCGCCATCTGTTTTTTCTCCTGAAGTTTCTCCAGTGGAGCTGTTACAGCCACTCAAAACGACAGAGCTTGCTAAAAGCAAAGCAAACAACTTGGAAACTGTCTTTTTCATATTTTTCCTCCTTTACTCAACTGCCTTACACAGTTCATTCACATTGTTTTACCAATATTTTTTATGTTAAAAACTCAAAAACATGAGTTTAACATCACAACAAAATCACAATAAATTATTGTTAGGACACCACAGGATTTATAATTTGTAAATAATATATATTTAATTTCTTTATATTTATTAAAATATATACAAAATTTATAATTTTAACGCTTTACTATACTGCATTATTCCTTAAAATTTTGTTATTTTTCATGACTTTCTCATTATATTCTGTTTTAAAAAACAATGTGATTTATTTTGGAAAATCAGTTACATTTTATTCTAATTTTAGAATAAATATTCTGT
>PPYE01759657.1_pt1 | contig 10150 bp, 7 predicted proteins | sample 1559881 | NCBI WGS metagenome assembly PPYE01 (sample SAMN08240022, study PRJNA423297) | Human gut metagenome, whole genome shotgun sequencing project.
GCAGAACTCCGTCCGCCATCCCGTTTTCCTCCTTCTCCTGGATAGGGAAGGCCAGGGAAAAATAGTCCTTTTTTTTGTTGTAGCTGCTCTGCGTCTCTCCAGAATAGGCCTTCAGCACTTCCTCTGTGATATTGAATTTCCCCTCTGCCAGCCCATAGGTATCCTTCACAATCTTAAAATTCCGGTCTGCCACAAGAATCCGGCCGTTAAACAGCTCTGCCGTCACCGCCAGCTCTGTATCCATAATCGGATTTTTCGCCCCGCTGTTCGCATAGTCGGAACTGAGCATCTTGTTGACCAGGATCAGGCATTTATTCTGGGCATGGATCATGGTATCCTCCACCTGGCTCTGCCGCAGCGTGGAGGTCAGCATGGCTGACTGAGTGAGAAGGGGAACAATGGTAAATACCAGAATACAGAAAAGCAGAGGGAGCCGCATGCTGACTGCATGGCGGGCCTCCCTCCTGGTCTTTTTCTTAAAAACGCCGCCCCACATCTATGCTTCCATCCTCCTGGTAGCCGCCAGGGCCAGGGATCCTGGGCCGATGTGGCAGGCAATGCTGAGCGGAAGCGGATCCAGATAAATATCTGCCTCCGGGAACAGCTCTCTCAGCTCCTCAGCAAAGGCCTGGGCCGCCTCGTCATTCTGCGTGTGGGCGATTTCAATATGCGTTTTCGTACAGGTTTCATCTCCCAGACGCTCCTTTAAGTCCTTCTGGATCGCCGAGATCATAATATTTTTCGCCTGCTTCGTCGTTCTGGCCTTGGAAAAGGCGTCCAGCTTTTTCCCCAGAATAATCAGCACCGGCTTAATCTTTAAAAGCGTTCCGAGAGCCGCGGCGGCAGCTGTGATACGCCCTCCCTTTTTCAGGTACTTGAGCGTATCCACTGTAATATAAATCACAGAGTCTCCCTGCGTCTCCTCCAGCTTCCGCTTAATATCAGCGCCGCTTACCCCTGCCTTCGCCAGTTCCAGGGCGTCCAGAGCCGACTGTCTCTGCGTAACAGAAACACGGTGGTTATCCACTACATGAACCTTTCCCTCATAGTCCTGAGCCAAAACCATGGCCGTCTGGCAGGCGCTGGAAAGGCCGCTGGACATGGGAATGTGGACAATCTCGTCGTATGTTGTGAGAAGTCCGTCCCACAGCTTCATCACCGAATCAGGAGAAGGCTGGGAGGTGCTGATATCAGCGCCTCCGTTCATCTTCTCGTAAAATTCCTGATGAGTCAGGTCCACTCCCTCCAGATACGTTCTGCCGTCCACCATAAACGGCATCGGAAGCACGTAGATTCCCAGTTCTTCTCCCTGCTTCTGGGTAATTCCGCTGTTGCTGTCCGTGACAATCGCTGTTTTCATTCCTTCTCCTCCCGCATTCTCCCTGCTTTCCTATTTTCTAATCAGAAGAGATTTTCCTGTCATCTCTTTCGGCTGCTCCATACCCATCAGTTCAATTAAAGTCGGAGCGATATCTGCCAGGCATCCGCCTTCTCTCAGTCCGTAGGAAGCGTCTGCTCCTACAAGGATAAATGGAACTGGATTGGTGGTATGGGCAGTCCATGGTTTTCCTGTCTCCGGATCCACCATGACCTCAGCGTTTCCATGATCCGCACAGATGAACATAACGCCGCCCATCTCCTTCACTGCATCCACTGCTTTTCCAATACACTGGTCTACTGCCTCAATCGCCTTGATGGCGGCAGCTTCCACGCCTGTGTGGCCTACCATGTCAGGATTTGCAAAGTTTACAATCACTACGTCGTAATCGCCTGACTTAATAGCTCCCACCAGCTTTTCGCAGACAGCAGGAGCGCTCATTTCAGGCTTTAAGTCGTAGGTTGGAACTTCCTTCGGGGATGGAACGAGAATGCGGTCCTCTCCCTTGTTAGGCTCCTCCACACCGCCGTTAAAGAAGAAGGTCACGTGAGCGTATTTCTCTGTCTCTGCAATTCTGGCCTGAGTTTTATGGTTGGCTGCCAGGAACTGGCCGAAGGTATTGGTAATGCTCTCTTTCTTGAAAGCTACCAGCTTATTTTCAATGGTCTCATCATAATCTGTAAAGCATACGAAAGTCAGGTTCAGGTGCTTTTCGCGCTCAAAGCCTGTAAACTCATTGTCGCAGAAAGCTCTTGTAATCTGTCTTGCGCGGTCTGGACGGAAGTTATAGAAAATCACGGAATCCCCGTCCTGGATCAGGCCTACGGGAGCGCCGTTCTCCTCAATAACAGTAGGAAGCACGAACTCGTCAAACTTCTCCGCGTCATAGGAAGCCTGGATTGCTGCCTGGGCGCTGTCTGCGCGGTTTCCTTCTCCCTTTGTCATAACGTCGTAAGCCAGCTTATTTCTGTCCCAGTTTTTATCTCTGTCCATGGCGTAATAGCGGCCCATCACAGAAGCTACCTTTCCAACGCCGATCTCCTGCATCTTTTCCTCAAGCTCTGCCACAAAGCTCTTTCCAGATGCAGGCGGCGTATCGCGGCCGTCTAAAAAGCAGTGTACAAACACCTTCTCAAGGCCGTTTCTCTTAGCCAGATCCAGAAGACCATAAATGTGGGTATTGTGGCTGTGTACGCCTCCGTCAGAAACAAGGCCAAACAGGTGAAGAGCAGACCCGTTCTGTTTGCAGTTCGCCACTGCCTGTAAAAACTCCGGAATCTCAAAGAAATCTCCATCCTGGATGGACTTGGTAATTCTTGTGAGCTCCTGGTACACAATACGTCCGGCTCCCATATTCAGATGGCCTACCTCAGAGTTTCCCATCTGGCCGTCAGGAAGTCCCACTGCCATTCCGCTGGCATAGCCCTTTACAAACGGGCACTGGCTCTTTAACTGATCCATCACCGGCGTCTTTGCCTCACAAACTGCATTGTGATCGCAGCTGTCATTTAATCCATATCCGTCGAGAATCATCAGTACCGTTGGTTTTTTGCTCATAATATTCTCCTTCACTGTCTCTGCCTGTCCCAAGCGCCGAAACGGTGCTCAGAAGGCTGTATCGTTAATGTTCAAATTTGTAAAAGTCTTTCCGTTCCTTATTCTACATGATTTCTATTTAAGTTTCAATGGGATAGTGTCAAATTTTTGTCAAAACAAAGCTCTCCAGTTTCTGCTCCCAGTCCGGCCGCTTTCAAATTCATGCCGGGCCCTCCATAAAACTTTCGTTTTCTGTTTTGCGTTAAGTTTTAAAAGTTTAACGTAATAAATCATTGACAGAAGCACATTTCTGCTCTACAATAGGCCACATAGCTGTACAACGACGAAACATCAGCGTTTCATTACCTGCAAATTCATTCGCTGCATTCGCCTAAACTCTGGCGAAAGAAAGGAATCAGATATGATTATTATTATGAAACCCGGCGCTTCTGAGGAAAATATCAGAAATGTAGCCGGACAGATCGAAGAAAAAGGCCTGACTGTTCATCTCTCCCACGGAACCGAGGTGACCATCATCGGCGTAGTAGGAGACAAATCAAAGCTTCAGGGTTCCAACTTAGAGATCGCCGACGGCGTCGATAAAGTTGTGGCCGTAACAGAGTCCTACAAGCTGGCTAACAAAAAATTTCATCCGGAGCCGTCCTCCGTATCCCTGTCCAACACCTCTGTGGGGCCGGAGAATCTGACTGTCATGGCCGGTCCCTGCGCCATCGAAAGTTCCACCCAGCTGATGGAGACGGCATTTGCCGTAAAGAAGGCGGGAGCCACTGTGCTGCGCGGCGGCGCCTTCAAGCCCCGCACCTCCCCCTACTCTTTCCAGGGCCTGGAGACAGAGGGATTAAAATATATGAAAGAAGCCAGGGAAGCCACCGGACTTTCCGTCATCTGTGAAGTAACCAGCGCCCGCGCCATTGAGGACGCTGTAAAATACGTAGATCTGCTCCAGATCGGCGCACGAAACATGCAGAATTTCGAGCTGCTGAAGGAAGCTGGAAAGACAGGTCTCCCCATCCTTTTAAAACGCGGCCTTTCCGCCACCATCGACGAGTGGCTCAATGCCTCCGAATACATCATGGCAGAGGGAAATTCCAATGTAATTCTCTGCGAGAGAGGCATCCGCACCTTTGAGACGGCCACCAGAAATACGCTGGATCTCTCCGCTGTTCCGGTTCTGCGCCAGAAGACCCACCTTCCCATTATCGTGGATCCCAGCCACGCCACCGGCGTGAGAGCCTATGTGGAGCCTATGGCTAAAGCCGCCGTATCGGCAGGCGCCGACGGACTGATGATCGAGGTTCATCCATGCCCGGAGAAAGCTCTCTCCGACGGCCCGCAGTCCCTCACCTTCCAGGAATTTGACAGCCTGATGAACCGGCTCAGACCGTACGCAGCCCTGGAGGGAAGGACGCTGTAGTTTTTTATTACTTAAAACACGTCAATCTGACACATTTTCATGGCCTCGAGAGCGTTTTTATGGCTCTCCGGGGTCACTCCCGCACAGCAGGAAGAATCTACTTTTACAGGAGTTCCAGGCAGGACTGCCTTTATCAGCATGGCGTTTGAAATGACACAGATGTCTGTGCAGAGTCCTGCCAGCTCCACAGATATGTACTCTCTTCCTCCTACATATCTTCCCAGATCCAGGCTTGCAAAGGACGGCTTCTCAAAACGCGTTCCCTCAAAAGCAGCTATTTCCGGACAGAGCTCCCAGCCCTGCGTCCCCTTCTGGCAGTGTACCACCGGAAGCTTCTTGCCTTCCAGCGTCTCCAGATAATTCTCGTAGTGAGTATCCATGGTAAACAGAATCTCGCAGTCCTCTCCCTGATATTCCTCAATCTTTTTTACCACTGCCGGAACAATCTGTTTTGCCTCCTCTGTCCCCAGAGAGCCGTCGATAAAATCATTCTGCATATCTACCACAATCAGCAGTTTTTTCATATTGCTATTCTCCATTCTATTTCCTCCTGAAATCCTTTTCATCTATATTTGTTAAAATTAGAGAACAGTATATCACACCAGCCTTTTTGTATCAATGAAAAACCTCTTAATTATTTCTGTCTTTTTTCTGGAAAATCCCGGATAAAAATCTTCCCGCGTTTATGGCAGAATAGAAGAAAGAGGCACAGGATCGTTCCCGGATCGCCGTGCCTCTCTTCTCACTGTCTCTTATTTATTGTAATTTACAATCTGTCCAAAATCTGGCTTTAAGGAAGCTCCTCCTACCAGTCCGCCGTCAATGTCTGCCTGTGCAAACAGCTCCGGAGCGGAAGCGGCAGATACGGAACCGCCGTACTGGATGCGGATAGCTTCTGCTGCAGCCTCGTCATAAATCTCGCCGATGCACTGACGGATAGCTGCGCATACCTCCTCAGCCTGCTCTGTGGTAGCTACCTTTCCTGTTCCGATAGCCCAGATTGGCTCGTAAGCGATCACTGCTGTCTTAGCCTGCTCTGCAGTTACGTTTAAGAAGGCAATCTTAATCTGCTGGCGGATCCAGTCGATGGTGATTCCCTGCTCTCTCTGTGTTAAGGACTCTCCGCAGCAGATGATTGGTGTGAGGCCGTGCTCGAAGGCCTTTAATACCTTCTTATTTACAGTCTCATCTGTCTCTGCAAAGTACTCTCTTCTCTCAGAATGTCCGATGATCACATACTTTACGCCTGCGTCAACCAGCATATTCGGGGAAATCTCTCCTGTGAAAGCTCCCTTCTCCTCAAAGTACATGTTCTCAGCGCCGATCTGGATGTTAGTTCCCTTGGCAGCCTCCATCGCTGGGATAATGTCAATAGCCGGAACGCAGAATACTACGTCAACCTCGTCGTTTGCCACTAATGGCTTTAATGTATTTACAAGCTCTACTGCCTCGGAAGGCGTCATGTTCATCTTCCAGTTTCCTGCAATAATTTTCTTTCTTGCCATGTCAGAATTCCTCCTCTTTTATTCTTATATTTATTTCAGTCGAAAACACCTCGCTAAGTGCTATCGGGTATGTTCCCTCAGCTACGCCTCGAAAGAACCTCGTCTAGATTCGGGAACGACCTTCGCACTAAGCTCGAAAACACCTCGCTAAGTGCTATCGGTCATTTGCAGCTGCTACGCCTGGGAGCTCTTTGCCCTCCAGGAACTCTAAGGATGCGCCGCCGCCTGTGGAGATGTGCGTCATCTTATCTCCGAAGCCTAACTGATTTACTGCTGCTGCGGAATCGCCGCCGCCGATGATAGTGGTTGCATCTGTCTCGGCCAGAGCCTTCGCTACCTCGATAGTTCCCTTAGCCAGAACCGGATTCTCGAATACGCCCATCGGGCCGTTCCATACCACTGTCTTAGCGGATTTTACTGCCTCTGCAAACATCTTGGCAGACTCTGTTCCAATATCCAGACCCATCATATCAGCTGGGATAGCGTCTGCAGATACGTTCTTTACCTCGATCTCAGCATCGATTGGGTTCGGGAATGCTGCTGCCACAGCTGCATCTACAGGAAGAAGAATTTTCTTGCCAAGCTTATCAGCCTTTGCGAGCATCTCGCGGCAGTAATCTAACTTGGTGTCGTCCACTAAGGAGCTTCCGATTTCCTTGCCCTCTGCCTTTAAGAAGGTGAACGCCATACCGCCTCCGATGATCAGGGTATCGCACTTCTCAAGCAGGTTGGAGATTACGTTTAACTTATCAGCTACCTTAGCTCCGCCCAGGATAGCTACGAACGGGCGCACCGGGTTGTTGACTGCATTGCCCAGGAAATCGATCTCCTTCTGCATTAAGTAGCCTACGGCTGCTGTGTCTACGTACTGTGTCACGCCTACGTTGGAGCAGTGTGCTCTGTGAGCTGTTCCGAACGCGTCGTTTACATATACATCGCAAAGGGAAGCCAGTTCCTTGCTGAATGCTTCTCCGTTCTTGGTCTCCTCTGCTCTGTAGCGTGTATTCTCCAGAAGAATAACCTCGCCGTCCTTCATAGCCTCTGCAGCTGCCTTTGCGTTTGGTCCTACAACCTCTGGATCAGCGGCAAACTTTACCTCCTGGCCTAACAGCTCAGAAAGGCGGACTGCAACCGGCGCTAAGGAAAGCTCCGGCTTCGGCTCTCCCTTCGGCTTTCCTAAATGGGAGCAGAGAATTACTTTTCCGCCGTCAGCAATTAACTTCTTAATAGTAGGAAGGGCTGCTACCAGACGGTTCTCATCTGTAATTTTTCCGTCCTTTAACGGTACGTTAAAATCGCAGCGCACTAACACTCTTTTTCCCTTTACCTGAATATCGTCAACAGATTTTTTATTAAGCATGAACATGCTCCTTTCTCATTTTTTTACCAAAAAAGGCAGCCCGGTCCAGGACGGACCGGACCACCTTTTTACGTGAATCCTATTCTCTCTTCGTCAAACGAACTGGAAATCCGCAATTAGTTTAACTCAGCGAAGTACTTAATTGTACGAACCATCTGGCTTGTGTAGGAGTTCTCGTTGTCGTACCAGGAAACTACCTGTACCTGGTAAGTATCCTCGTCCACCTTGGAAACCATGGTCTGTGTAGCGTCGAATAAGGAACCGAAGCGGATACCAACGATATCGGAAGATACGATCTCCTCCTCGTTGTAGCCGAAGGACTCTGTAGCTGCTGCCTTCATAGCTGCGTTGATTCCCTCTTTTGTTACGTCCTTGCCCTTAACAACTGCTGTTAAGATAGTAGTGGAACCTGTCGGAACCGGAACACGCTGAGCGGAACCGATTAACTTTCCGTTTAACTCAGGAATTACAAGGCCGATAGCCTTAGCAGCTCCTGTGGAGTTCGGAACGATATTAACAGCGCCTGCTCTTGCTCTTCTTAAATCGCCTTTTCTGTGCGGTCCGTCAAGGATCATCTGATCGCCTGTGTATGCATGGATTGTGGACATGATACCGGACTGAATCGGAGCGTAGTCGTTCAGAGCCTTTGCCATCGGAGCCAGGCAGTTAGTTGTACAGGAAGCTGCAGAAATAATGTTGTCTTCCTTTGTTAATACGTTGTGGTTTACGTTGTAAACGATAGTTGGCAGATCGTTTCCTGCTGGAGCAGAGATAACTACCTTCTTAGCGCCGGCGTCGATGTGAGCCTGTGCTTTTGCCTTGGATGTGTAGAAACCTGTACACTCCAGAACTACGTCTACGCCAAGCTCTCCCCAAGGAAGCTCTGCTGCGTTAGCCTTTGCGTAGATTGTGATAGTCTTTCCGTCAACTGTGATGGAGCCCTCTCCGGCCTCTACTGTATGTCCCTCGTATCTGCCCTGGGAAGAGTCATATTTTAATAAGTGAGCTAACATCTTCGGATCTGTTAAATCGTTGATAGCTACTACTTCGTAACCCTCTGCGTCAAACATCTGTCTGAAAGCGAGACGGCCGATACGGCCAAAACCATTAATTGCAACTTTTACTGCCATGATTTCATTCCTCCTAAGAATTTTATTTCATGATGGTTAGTTAATAGGATTGTTAAATAATAATCAACCTACTTTGTATTGTACCTAATTCTTCCAGAAATAGCAAGGGTTTTTTTGAACTTTTATAAAATTTACACCGCCCTTTTACCTGCTTTTGTACAGTATCTGTGTCAAGGAACTGCTGCTTCCTTTTTGTGTTGCATCCCTGCTTCCTTTTCTATATAATTTATATCATCTCTAACTGGCGGGTAAATTATACCCATACTCTGAAAAACAGGATGTGAAACAAGTGAATTTCCGTATTTTAAATCTTTACAGAATGAAAAATTCCGCTGGGAAGACTCACGGAAATACCTGTAAGAAGCAAAAAAAGTCCACTCTGGAGACGACTCTCTCCCGCAGCTTTTTTGCCGTCTCTACAGTTCTCCTGCTGCTTTCCCTCGGCATTACCATGTACTATGATATTACCAGGCAGAGAAAAGAGGTGGACTCCACTATCAGCGGACTTGCCGCCTACATCGCTTCCATGCCTCAGGTAATCGACATGCTCCAAATGGGTTATCCCTCTGATTCCGTCAGGAAGGATCTCGACTCCCTGTGCAGCAACACGGCCAACCTGAACGTGGCGCTCATCTGTGACAAAAACGGACTGCGCTTTTACCACACTGATCGCAATACTACCGGTGAAACGGTCACAGACGGAGACGAGGCGGCGGCCCTGGCCGGAAGCCCACCCTATATTACCATCGGCTACGGCTCTCTCGGCACCCAGCGCCGTGCCTTTCACTCCATTCAGGATGACTCGGGGGCTATCATCGGGTATGTGATGGCCTCCGTTTTTACCGCACACCTGTCTGACAGCCAGAAGCGCATTATGGCTCTGTATTTGACAGTGCTGGCTTTTATGCTTCTTGTAAGCCTGTTACTCTCAAGAGGCGTTGTGGTTCTGCTCCGGGGAAGGCTGATGGGCCACGAACCTGAGGAGCTTTTAGACATCTGCATCCGTCAGGATACCGTTCTCGGCTCCCTGGAGGAAGGGCTCGTAGCCGCCGATCCCTCCGGCAGGGTGCTGTTTGCCAATCAGGCGGCAGCCGATCTGCTCTGCAGCGGATGCATGCCTGACAGTCTGGAAGAAAAACAGCTGTCTGCACTGTTTCCGGATACAGACTGTTCCAGCCTGCTGTCCAGGGACGCTCTCCGGAATAGGGCAGATACATCCCATTTCTCCGTCTCCAGCCTGATTACCAATGTGGGCAGCCGCACTCTGCTTATTAAGGCAATTCCCATAATAAAAAAGGATTCTGTAAAGGGCGTCCTCATGGTTCTGAACGACAGGACTGAGATGCTCAGAATGTCGGACGAGCTGTCCGGAACCCGCGCAACCCTGGATACGCTGCGTGCCTTCAACCATGAGTTTATGAACAAACTCCACGTCATCCTGGGATATCTGCAGACAGGAGAAACAAAAAAGGCTATCACCTTTATCATGAACAGCAGCCTTGTATCCAGCCAGGCAGTCAGAGAAACTGCCGAGCGCATCCGCGTATCTTCCATCTGTGCCCTGATTATCGGAAAAATGATGCACGCGGCGGAGCTTGGCATCCGCCTGTCCCTCTCCCCTGACAGTATCTGCCTGGAGCACGATTTGCTGATTCCCAGCGAGGAAATGATTACTGCAGTGGGAAATCTCCTGGAAAATGCCGTGGAGGAGCTGGCAGACCCGGCCAATGCACACAGGGCCATAAAGGAAATCAAACTCTCCCTTTTCTGCCGGAGGGATTTTAACCTGATTGTCTGCGAGGACAC
>PPYE01091652.1_pt1 | contig 10148 bp, 7 predicted proteins | sample 1559881 | NCBI WGS metagenome assembly PPYE01 (sample SAMN08240022, study PRJNA423297) | Human gut metagenome, whole genome shotgun sequencing project.
GCTGAAGCGTATGATTGAATATTTTAAAAATGTCTGAAGCATAAAAAAAGAAAATTATGAATATGGAAATTAATCCTTCCGAATATAAAGTCCTTATTGTGGACGATGTAATATCAAATGTCCTTTTATTAAAGGTACTTTTGACCAACGAGAAATTCAAAATTGTGACTGCCGGTAATGGGACACAGGCGTTGGAACAAGTGAAGAAGGAAAATCCGGATCTAGTATTGCTGGATGTGATGATGCCGGATATCAGTGGATTTGAGGTGGCTCAACAAATGAAAGCGGATCCCGAAATGGCTGAAATTCCCATTATCTTCCTGACTGCTCTTAACAGTACGGCGGATATCGTCAAAGGATTTCAGGTGGGTGGTAACGACTTTATCTCAAAGCCATTCAACAAAGAAGAGCTGATTATTCGTGTGACACACCAGATTTCGTTAGTCGCAGCGAAAAGAATCATTGTTGCACAAACGGAAGAGTTGCGTAAGACTATTATGGGACGTGACAAGCTCTACTCTGTGATTGCGCATGACTTGCGTTCGCCTATGGGATCTATCAAGATGGTATTGAATATGCTGATTCTGAATCTGCCAAGCGAAACGATTGGTGAGGAGATGTATGAATTGCTAACGATGGCCAATCAGACAACTGAAGATGTATTCTCATTGCTTGATAACCTGCTGAAATGGACGAAGAGCCAGATTGGTAAACTGAAAGTGGTTTATCAGGATATTGATATGGTAGAAGTGGTAGAGGGCGTAAGCGAAATCTTTACGATGGTGGCCAGTCTGAAGAATATTAAGATTGTACAGGATGTGACTGTGGAAAATATGGCTGTCCGTGCTGATATTGACATGATTAAGACTGTGATCCGTAATTTAATCAGTAATGCGATTAAGTTTAGCAATGAAGGTTCGGAAGTAGTGGTGTCATTGGCAGAAGAAGACGGTATGGCAATCGTAAGTGTGAAAGACAGCGGTTGCGGTATCGATGATGAAAATCAGAAGAAGTTGTTGCATACCGATACTCATTTCAGTACCTTTGGTACAAACAATGAGGAAGGTTCGGGACTCGGATTATTATTGTGCCAGGACTTTGTTGTCAAGAATGGCGGTAAACTTTGGTTTACTTCAAAGAAGGGAGACGGGTCTACATTTAGTTTCTCAATTCCATTGTTGGAGAAATAAGATAACTATAGATAATACGACTAGAAATAATAAGGGCACGGTTTGCATGAATATGTAAATCGTGCCCTTATTTAATTGGTATATTCTATTTTCGGTTTATCGTTTGCAGATAGCCTTAAAATCGCAATACGAACATTTTTTAGTATCTTCTGTCTGCGTAAAAGGCTCTTCTTCGCTGAATATTTCTTCTAATAATGTTTGCAGGCGTTCACGGAATTCATCTTCAAAGAAAGCGAAGTTGTTTACCGGTATTTTCGGTTTACGAGGTTCTCCCATTTCAATAACAGGCGAATAGTTTTCCGATGCTGCCCGGTGGATGTAGAGCAGAGCAGGAGCTACCATTAACGATTGTTGCCGGCTCATGATAGCAGCATACAGAAAAGTCTGGAAGATATAGTTCGGGCGTGTTTCCGATGGGGTGAACAGTTGCTCGATATTAGCAGGTATTTTAGGGCTTCCTCCTGTTTTGTAGTCAACAATCCGCAGGGTACTTTCTTTTGCATCCATACGGTCGATTGTGCCACCCAGACGGAGAGTGAACGGTCCTTGTCCTGTTTGTATAGTAATCTCTTCTGAAACTTTCTTTTCCATAGCGACCATTTCGAAAGGAGTATATTGAAGGTCGTTACGCAGCAATTGTTTCAGATAGGAAACAATTACTTTGGAGTTGATAAGTTGTATGCCGTTATATTCCGGTTTTTCTTCGGGAGAAACTTTGAATAATTCTTTTTTGAAGGCTTGGTCAACGTAGCTTTGTAGCTTCACGTCATTGCGTAATAAGCGTTCAAGATCTTCTTTCTGTATCGTTTTTCCGGTTGCAGTCAGGTCGGTGTATGCTAATTGGGCGGAGAGGTGGAAAATGGTTCCGAATAGAGCGGAATCAATTTCAGCATTCACTTCGTCCGGTGTTTTCAAGCCCGCTACATAGCGGTAGTAGAATCTCAACCGGCAATCCAGATAAGCATTAAGGGCGGAAGGAGAGAGAACCAGTGAATTTGGATGAGTGCTATCGTAAGCACGATAGATTCGTCTTAGTACTTCAGGTGTTTTTTCTACTCGTATCTCTTGGGTACTTTGCGGAGATTGTCCGGCTTCCAGATACTCGCGAGTGATATCATGTGGACCTTCTACAAGTAATTGCAGCATGAAGCGGGATTCTTCTCCACGGTTGAGACCGTCCGAAGAAGTATTGTAGAGTAGCGTGATATTCTCTGCCCGTTGTATCAGTCGATAAAAGTAGTAGGCATACACTGCATTTTTGTGTTCGATAGTGGTCATGCCAAATGCTTTCCGGAGATTATAGGGAATAAAAGAGGAATCTCCTCCGGATTTTGGAAGTTGTCCTTCGTTGAGAGACAATATAATGAGATTCCGGAAGTCCAGATTACGTGTTTCCAATACTCCCATGACTTGCATTCCGATAGCAGGTTCTCCGTGGAAAGGAATGTTAGAAGATGTCAGTACTTTGGTAATCAGTCGTTTCAGAGTATCGGTGCGTATATTTAGTTCTCCGCTTTCAATCAAACTGTAGAGACGGTTGATTTTGGTATGGCTTTGAAAGAGCGATTCTCTATATAGTTGATTGAAGATATCATTGTATTCTCCTTCTTTCCGATAAATGGTTGAAATGTTTTTGATTAATTCGATCAGATAATCGCATAGTTCTTTTATACCATTACGGGGAGTGAAGAGGGTAGTTAGAAAATCATCCTGTTTAAGTTCTGACGGAAGTGGATAAAAACGGTTTGTTTGGGTCAGTTCACGTTCCAGGGGACCGGCATGGGATGATAATTGCTGGGTATAGGGATGCTTCAATATGGCGGATACTGCCTCGTAAGTGAATCGGCCGGTATCGGAGCGGTAACCATTGGTTTGCAGTTCCATTACGGCATTGATAAAGCTATAAACAGGAGTTTGAGCCAATGGGAATCCCATGGTGATATTGACATTCTTCACTTCCTGCGGAATGGAATGAAGTACGGGAAGCAACAGAGCTTCATTACAAAGCACTACAGCATTTTCTTTTTCCTTTTCTACGGTAATTTGTGAATGATCGTTTGTTATCGCCTTAATCCATCCGGGAAGGAAACGTGCTTGGGCATTCTCGGTAGAAGCGGAAATAGATCGTATTTTCTTCGATTCTTTAAAGGTGTTGAAAAAGCTTTCCGGGAGTTCGTTCGGAAATTCCTCGAGATTACGTTTCAGGAATTCTCCGGCCTCATGTTTTTTGATTTGTTGGGTGTAGAAGATATCATAGTCCCAATAGAAGAGTGCCTTGCCCGCATCTTTCAGTTTTCTGAAAAAGTCACTTTCTACTTTGTTCAAAACATTGAACCCGACAAATATGTATTTGTCGTATTTGAGTTGGTCGGTATCGAGTTGTTCGATCACGTTCCGGTAGAGCATGCCTTCGTAAGCAATGCCTAACTCTGTCAGGTTCGCACGGTAACGATGGTAGATAGTACCTAGCTTGTCCCAAAGGGAAATAAATTTTTCTTTTAGTTCGGTCCGTTTTTCAATGGAGAAATTCTGAAAAAACTGTTGTATGGCTTCTTCCTGCTCTTTGTCAAGGAATTCATAGTCATCCATCAGATTTTTCAAATCTTGTAGATTGCTGAATAATTTGTCGGCATCGACCATATTCTTATCTACATCATCAAAATCACTAATCAACAATTCGCCCCAGAAGTAGAAATCGTCCAATGTTTCCTGACTCCGTGTTTCCTCTTTGAACACTTTATAAAGTTCGCAGACCAATCGAATAGGATCGCCGCCTTTCTGTACGGATAGTTTCTGAAACAGGTCGCTGATACTCATGGCAGCTGGTGACCAGATCGGTTTATCGGATTCTCCTGCTAAATATTCATTGAAGAACAAGTTAGCACGTTTATTAGGGAAAACGAGTACCGTACGTGACAGGTCGTTTCCTATCTTGGTATATAAATCATGAGCGACTAGTTGGAGAAATGATTGCATATTGATTAAACTATTTTTCTGATTCTTGTATTTATTGTAATCGGAACATAACAGGAACGGTGAAATAAACGGCAACTTTAGTACCATCTTCCAATTCTCCCGGTTTCCATTTAGGCATTTGATTAATGACACGTAAAGCTTCTTTGTCTAGATAAGGATCTACGCCGCGTACAACTTTTGGTTTGACTATATTTCCTTCCTTATCAACGATGAACTGAATAATAGTACGCCCCTGTACACCATTACCTCCTAATCCTGCATTAGGGTGTTGAATCTTTTTTGCAAGAAATACCATGAGAGCTTTCTGTCCTCCAGGAAATTCGGGCATAACAGCTACTTCCTCATAAACGTCAGGATAGTTTATACGAGTATAAGTGATTCTCAATTCCGGGCCATACATCGCACTGAATGAAAGCATCAGATTGTATGTCACTTGTACTGTCTCATTTGCCAATATGCCGGGTGTCCAACGAGGAATGAGAGACATGACCCTTAATATTTCAGCTTCAACTTTGGGGTGTATCTTGCGGGTAATCTTAGGGTTGATAACTTGTCCGTCATAATCTATAGTGAATTTTACATCAGTGTATGTATTATTAGCAATACTATCTATTTCTGAATAACGAAGATTTTCTTTCAGAAATTCTATAAATTTTTCTGTTCCTCCGGGAAATTCCGGTAGCTTTTCCGGACCATAAAAGGGGGCTTCCCCTTTCATGTCTTTTTCTTGTATCAGGCTGTCAGCAGTAATGGTCCAATTCATTTTAGGGCATTGCAGTGTTTCTGCGTCCAATGAAGTAGGAGGTATTATTGTAAGTATACCAGTTGATAGTCCAAACAGAGTGATGGCCTTACCTACACGGCGTTTTCGTTCAAGCTGTTGCTCCAAATATCGAACTTCAGCTTCGCATTTGGGGCAAGTACCCAAACAATCTCCCTGATACTGACATTCAGAGGTAATGAATTCAATATCATTCGCTTCGGCTATCTGCCGACGAATCTCTTTTAAGATTTTACAGGTTTGTTTTCCTCTTGCCATGGCATTAATCATTAGGGGTTTTATAGGTGAATCGGTCGAATTGGGTGATTCCCATTTCTTTCAAAAGTTCTATGCTTTGGTCAATATCCTTCTCCGTATTATAGGAAGGGATGAGTGGTGTCCGGATAACGATTTGCTTGGCTTTGTCTTTCCCGATTAAATATCGCAAATTACTTAAGACGTTTTCATTATTCTTTCCGGTATATCGCTGATAGATGTTATTATTCATATCTTTGATGTCGACTATGTAATTGTCTATAATAGAAATCAGTTCTTCTACATTCTGTTGCGGAACATTGAGAGAGGTTTCGACAGTGATTCTCCATTCTGGGCCACAGAGTTGGCGGAATTGCCTGATAAATTCGCTTTGTAACAAAGGTTCTCCACCGCCAAATGTGACTCCTCCGCAACTCGCCAGGAAATAAAGTTCATCTTTGCGTACTTCCTCGTAGAGCTGGTTACAATCATAGCTCTCCCAAACACCATCGGGCTGCAAAGATGTCGGATTGAGACAATATTTGCAACGCAACGGACAGCCATGGAAAGCAACTAATGTTGTAACTCCTTCACCGTCAATCGTTAGTCGATGACGGGCAATGCCGATGAGAGGAACAGCTTTCATACTTTTTCTATTTTTTCTTCATCCACATACCACAAGTAGCCGGTGATATTTTTATATCCCATCTTGGTAAGAAGTTGCATATATCCTTTCACTTGTTTGTTATATTTAGGATTTTCCTTACCAAACTTGAAATCGACTACAACAACCTGATCGTCCTTCATCATTACACGATCCGGACGACGGGTTTGCAGAACTCCTTTTTCTTTATAGATAATAGCACATTCATTAAAGAGTGTCCATTTTCCGGAATACCAATCTTGAATTTCAGGAGAAGAAAAAGCTTTCTTTGCAACTTCACGAGCCACTTTTTCTTTCTCATCATTTCTGATAACTCCTTCAAAAATAAGCCGTTCAATGGCTGGATCGATATCTTCTGCAGTTTCGATGACAGAAAATAAAGTATGTAACATACGTCCGCGGTTGATAAAGCGGTCGTCCGAATCTTCTTCTTCAATGCCCTGAATGAAGTCAGCAGAGCGGTTGGACTGACGAAATTCAATATCATGCCGCATGGATTCCATCCGAATAGGGAGTTTCTCTGGTTTCTGGGTTAGCTTGTTTGTGGATGTCTTGATTCTTTCTTTTTCGGAAGGGCATAGTTGTCCTTGCTCGTAACAGTCTTCTTCCCAGTCAATCCCTTCTTCTTGGGCTACTATCGGTAGGGTGTTTGCCAATAGTTCGGACATGGTACCTTTTTGACTTTTTCTACTCCAGATAATGAGATTTTTTCCAGCGCGGGTAAAAGCAACGTATAGTAGATTGAGATTATCTACCCAAAGTTGAAGACGTTCTTGCAGGTAGTCGTTACCATAAATCGATTCAGCCATTTGGGTGGAATAGTTAATAGGAAGAATATCCAATGTATTGAATGGTGCTGTTTGCGGGGCACACCATACAAGCTGATTATTGGTTTCATTCTCCAGCTTCCAGTCGCAGAAAGGAAGGAGTACGGTATGGAATTCCAATCCTTTGGATTTGTGTATGGAGAAAATCCGGATACCTTCTACTTCTCCACTCGGAATTGTTTTACTGCATAATGTTTCGTCCCAATACCGGATGAATCCGTCTAGCTCGGAAGAGTTGCTTTGCAGATAATCGGTCACCGCATCAAAGAAAGCAAATAAATAGGCATCCTGATCTTTGATAAGATTCATCTCGAATATGCTGAAAAGTTCTTCTAAAAGCTCATAAAGAGGCATTAGCCTTAGTTCCTTTGTCTTTTCAAGAAAAGCGGCGGGAAGATAATTCTCGGCAGGGAGGAGTAGGAGAGTATTCCAATCCAGTCCTTTCTGTAAAACCTCGTTTTGATAGGCTACGGCCAGTTGGGCACGTGCTATTTTATTATTTTCATCGGAAAGGAATCGCAGTGCATCCAGCATCATACAAATGGCAAGAGAGGCGTCAAGGCGGAAGGCTTCGTCTGATACCACTTTATAGTGTAGCTCCTTATCGAAGTAGTCGGCGATTCGGGGAATACTTTTATTTTTTCGTACCAGGATGGCTATATCATTCAGTCGTACTCCGGAGGTGAGGAGATGTTGCACTTCTTCTCCCAGACTGATTAATGTCTGTTCGGTATAATCATGTTCTTCGTCGGGTTCGAGAAAAGAGACTTTTACATATCCTTTTTCTGTACTTCGGGGAGATTCCTGCACAACGTCGGCATAGGCTTTCTGCAGATCCTCACAATCCTTGCCTAACTGTTGCTTATATACTCCGTTCAGATAGTTGGCGGCAGCTGTGAAGATTTGGTTATTAAACCGGATAACATTGGTTTCACTTCTCCGGTTGGTAGCTAATGTCTTGACGCGGATCGGGAAATGTTCGATGTGATTATTCAGGCTGTTGAGAATTCCCCAATCGCCATTTCGCCAACGATAAATGGATTGTTTAACGTCTCCTACAATCAAACTGTCTGCTCCTTGAGACAATCCTTCCAGTAAGAGCAATTTGAAATTTCCCCATTGCATCCGGCTGGTATCCTGAAACTCATCTATCATGACGTTATGGATATTCGTTCCTATCTTTTCGAATACAAAAGAGGAGTCACCGTCTTTCACCAGTTGATGGAGCAGGGCATTCGTATCTGATAATAGAAAACGATTGTTGTCGTGATTCAACTGACGTACTTCTTCATCGATATTGGCGAGGAGTTGCACTTTGTTGAGATGTTGCAGGGATAATCGGCAACTATTCAGTAACAAATTATTCTTGGAACGTAACTTTTCAGCATCTTCCAGAATTTGCATGAGACTAGAGTTGGCTAAATTAATGATGTCCGCGTAGCGGGGAGAAGTCTTGGTTGCCCAGTTCTTTGCGTCTTCCAGACATTTTTCTACTGTAGCATTACGGATATCATTGCCTAAAATACCATTATTAAGTTTACGAAAATAACTTCCGATTCCGCGTGAACCGTTTTTCAGATCATCAGCAGTCAGTGCGTGTCCATCTAGTTCTCCTTCGAATTGGTCATAGAATCCTTTCATTTGCTCCAGAATTTCCGTTTCCAGCGCTTTCAGTTGCTTGCGATACTCTTTGATGGTATCAGGGTTTCGTAACCGTTGCCGGAGTCCTTCTCCCTTTTCAATATAACCTTCATCGAAAATATTGCGTCCGAAACTTTTTACTTCGTCCGACACGTTCCAACGTTTATCGTCGGCAATTCGTTCGTTGATATAATCGAGTAACCATGCGAGAACGGGAGAAGTGGGTCCTAGTTTCTCAATCATGCTATCTACAGCGTCACTAAGAACTTCGGTGTTATTTAACTCAATATTCAGATTCGGGCTAAGTTCCAGTTCCCGTGCGAGATTGCGCATGACAGATTGAAAAAATGAGTCGATAGTCTCTACCCTGAACCGGCTGTAATCATGCAGCATATAGCTAAGGGCGACGCCTGCCGCTTCCCGTATCTCCTGTTCAGTTTTTCCTGTCTCTTCTTTAATTCGGTTGAGGTAGGCTTCGGAATCTTTATCGCCTATCTGTATGCCGTAAAGCTGACTAAGAATGCGTTCTTTCATTTCTGCAGTTGCCTTATTGGTAAAGGTGACAGCGAGAATTTGCCGGTAGGCGCGGGGATTGAGAATTAACAGTTTGATATATTCCACTGCCAGGGTAAATGTCTTACCCGAACCTGCGGAGGCTTTATAGACTAAAAGTTCACTCATGTTTCTGTTTATGGGATATATTCGATTTTAGCAACAATGACCCGTATGTCCTCCGGTTCTTTCCCTGCCTTTACCAATGCCTGATGAAAGTTTTTGGGGAAGAACATGAAGAATGTGTCCGGAGTGGAATCTACATATTTTATTTTTTTGGCTTTGTAGAAAGTAACATCCGGTTCGTATCGTCCGGCAGGCATATTTACGAGGTCGTGGGTAGCTAGCCATTGGAAAGTCTTGTCCCACACTTTCTTGTTCTTGTGATATTGTGAGGCAAACTCCTGATAATCGGTTGTCTTATGAGGCATTGCCTTCAGCCCGTTCGCCCATTCTTGCTTCTGTGTCCATTGGCGGGCTTGTTTAAGAGTCCAGTTGTCAGCAGATTCTTGTGAACATACATTTTCTGTGAAGAAGAAAAGAAAAAGTCCGATAAACAGGCTTGAACTACTAAATACGAAGTTTGATTTCATGATTGTTCGAAAAAATTAGGTCCGAAAATAAGTATGAATAAAGGTAGATAGTCTTTTAAAGCTACTCGTAATAGCTTTAAAGCTTGTCCAATTCTGTAATTAATCGTTTGTGGAGATACATTCAGTTTCTCGGCAATTTCTTTATGCGTCAGATGTTGATTACGGTTCATCTCGTAGGCTTCGAGATATTCTTTCGGAAGTCTTTTTAATGCTTCTTCATATAGACGGAAAAGCTCATCACTCAAATAGAAGTCCGGGTTATTGAGCTCACTATCATATTTATCTACGATTTCCTGATGTACTTTTCGTTTAATCTCAAAATGGGAAAGACGGTTGAGGGCTTTGTTCTTGACAATCGTAAAAAGAAGAGTTTTGAGTGTCAGATCTTCCATCAGAGTACAACGGTTTTCCCACAGCCACATCATTGTTTCCTGCACAATCTCCTCTATTTCTTCCTGCTCACTTACGTATTGAGAACAAAAAGCACATAGCCTACGGAAATAATGTCTGTAGACGACGTCAAAAACTTTTTCTTCTCCTGCTTTTAGGGCAGTGATAACGGACTTATTATTATTAATATCCAAATATATCGGAGATTGTGACATTCTCTTTTAATTTATGTAAGACAAAAATAATGAAAGAAGTAGATAAATGAAATAAAAATGCGAGAAAAAATATTTTTTTCTTTTT
>PPYE01359625.1_pt1 | contig 10148 bp, 10 predicted proteins | sample 1559881 | NCBI WGS metagenome assembly PPYE01 (sample SAMN08240022, study PRJNA423297) | Human gut metagenome, whole genome shotgun sequencing project.
TTAGCACTTATAAAAGCGCATCATTAGCACCTAACGATGCGCATCATGAGAGTTCATTAAAGCACATCTTCAATAGAGCGTGCTGGTTCGCCCAGAAATTCCTCGATAAGTTTCACCTCACGTATGGTGAGAACCGGCTTGCTGAAGGGGTGTTGAGACTGGAGGAATGTGTGGTGGTAAGGGATTAGAACTTCTTTTTCAATACATAGAGGGCTCCTGCCAATAAGCTGATGCCGCATATCCATGATACGACAGCACTGCCGAATATGCCCAACTGTTGGGTGAAACCTGCTACCAGGAAGGTGATGAAGGATACCGTGGCTACCGTGAGGGCATAAGGCAACTGGGAGGATACGTGATGCACATGCTTGCACTCGGCGCCGGCACTTGCCATGATGGTGGTGTCGGAGATTGGGGAGATATGATCTCCACACACTGCTCCTGCCATACATGCTGAAATGGAGATGATGCGAAGCGGCTCGGCGGCTGGGAATACTGCGATGCAGATTGGAATCAGTATGCCGAAGGTGCCCCATGAGGTGCCTGTGGCAAAGGCTAAGAATGCTGCCACGATGAAGATGATGGCTGGTAAGAGTTGCTGCAGTCCGGCTGCACTGTTGGCTACTACGCCTGATACGTATTCTGCTGCTCCCAATGAGTCGGTCATGCTCTTCAACGTCCACGCCAATGTAAGGATCAGTATGGCTGGTACCATCGCCTCGAAGCCTTTGATGAGGCTACTCATGGCATCGGTAAACGCTAATGTCTTGCGGGATACAAAGAGGATGATGGTCAGGATGAAGGAACCTAATGAACCGATGACCAGTCCTACAGAGGCATTGCTTGCAGCGAAGGCATCTACGAAATGATGGTAGTTGTCGCTGGTTGCATCAAAGTATCCGCCGGAATATACCATGCCCGTCATGCAAAAGATGATGAGCAGGACTATCGGTATCACAAGGTCGGCTACGGAACCCTTGCTGGCTGTTGCCTCTTCGCCCTTCTTGGCTCCCACACCATGTTCTACGATGTGCAGTTTGGTGCCGCTCACTTCGTCGAGCTTTCCTCCATTGGTTCTTTCATACCATTCCTTCAGTCGGGCATCGTATTTGCTCATCGCCTTGAAATCAAAGTCTAACCAAACTATACCAAACATGAAGAGGATGGTAAAGAAGGCATAGAAATTGAAAGGAATGGCCTTGCAGAAGAGGGCGAGTCCGTTCTCTCCTCCAGAAACGAAACCGGAAACTGCTGCAGCCCAACTGGAGATCGGGGAGATGATGCAGACGGGTGCTGCTGTGGAGTCGATGAGATAAGCTAATTTTTCCTTGGTCACGCCATTGCGAACGGCGATAGGGCGCATCACTGAACCTACCGTGAGACAATTGAAGTAATCGTCGATAAAGATGAGTATGCCCAACAGGATGGTGGCTATCTGGACCCCCATCTTGGTCTTCACGTGCTTGGATGCCCATCTGCCGAATGCTGCTGAACCTCCAGCCTTGTTCATCAGGGATACGATGGATCCCAATAATACCAGAAATATCAGGATGCCGACATTCCATGGGTCTGAGAGACAATGTATCAGTCCGTATCCTTTGGTTTCATCTCCTTCTATGACGGTATGGTTGGTGAGATGGACGAGAAATCCGTCTAAGCCCGTACCCATAGATATGCAGTATTCTACGGCTCCTAAGATGATGCCGATGAAGAGTGAAGAATAAACTTCCTTCGTTTTCAGAGCCAGTGCAATGGCAACGATAGGGGGAAGGAGCGACCATGCGGTGCCTATCATATTGTAATCCATAATTTTATTGCTGTATATTATATATTAATAATGTATATGATTCTTTTCGATGGCAAAATTAAGAAGAATATCCCGAATGAAAAAATAAAATGCTTGAAATTTCTGAAAAAAGTAAAGATATGCTGTGTTTATGTAAAAATGTCAGTATCTAAGAGTGTCAATGTGTCAGCCTTTCTGGTTTGGCACATTTTTCGTATATGTCGTGGGTGTGAAGCATCGGGTCTGATTCCGGTGTAAACGCAATCATATGTCATAACAATTAAAAAATATAGAATCATGAATATTAAACCATTAGCAGACAGAGTGCTGGTACTTCCTGCACCAGCCGAGGAAAAAGTAGGTGGAATCATTATCCCTGATACAGCAAAGGAAAAACCACAGCGTGGTAAAATCGTTGCTACAGGTAAGGGTACGAAGGATGAAGAGATGATTCTTAAAGAGGGCGATACCGTTCTTTACGGAAAATATGCTGGTACTGAACTTGAATTTGGTGGTACGAAGTATATGATGATGCGCCAAAGCGATGTGCTCGCTGTGGTAGAAGAGTAAATCTTTTAAAGGTAAAAAAGTAAAAAGGTAAAAAAGCTTCTTGCTTTTAAAGGTAAAAAAGGGCTTTTTGCTGATATTTAAATTAGAAAGAAAATATTATGGCTAAAGATATTAAATACAATATGGATGCTCGCGACCTCTTGAAGAAGGGCGTCGATCAGTTGGCTAACGCAGTGAAGGTAACTCTCGGTCCTAAGGGACGTAACGTGGTAATCGAAAAGAAGTTTGGTGCTCCTCAGATTACTAAGGATGGTGTTACAGTTGCTAAGGAGGTAGAGTTGGAGAATAAGTTTGAAAATACAGGTGCTCAGCTCGTTAAGAGTGTTGCCAGCAAGACTGGTGATGATGCGGGTGATGGTACTACTACTGCTACTATCCTGACTCAGGCTATCGTGACTGAGGGCTTGAAGAACGTTACTGCTGGTGCTAATCCTATGGACTTGAAACGTGGTATCGACAAGGCTGTGGCTGCTGTCGTTGCTTTCATCAAGGAGCATGCTGAACAGGTAGATGACAATTACGATAAGATTGAGCAGGTGGCTACTGTTTCTGCCAACAATGATGCTGAGATCGGTAAGCTCTTGGCTGACGCGATGCGCAAGGTTTCTAAGGATGGTGTGATCACTATCGAGGAAAGCAAGAGCCGTGATACCAATATCGGTGTGGTAGAGGGTATGCAGTTCGACCGTGGTTACTTGAGCGGTTACTTCATGACTGATGCTGATAAGATGGAGTGCGTAATGGATAACCCATACATCCTCCTCTATGATAAGAAGATTTCTAACTTGAAGGAGTTCTTGCCTATCCTCCAGCCTGCTGCTGAGAGCGGTCGTCCTTTGTTGGTTATCGCTGAGGATGTTGATTCTGAGGCTTTGACTACTTTGGTTGTTAACCGTTTGCGTGGCGGCTTGAAGATCTGTGCTGTGAAGGCTCCAGGCTTCGGCGACCGTCGCAAGGCTATGTTGGAAGATATTGCTATCTTGACTGGCGGTGTTGTTATTTCTGAGGAGAAGGGCTTGAAGTTGGAACAGGCTACATTGGATATGCTCGGTTCTGCTGACAAGGTTACTGTCACCAAGGATAATACTACGATTGTGAATGGTCATGGCGAGAAAGCTAACATCCAGGATCGTGTAGCTCAGATCAAGAACGAGATTGAAAATACCAAGTCTTCTTATGACAAGGAGAAACTTCAGGAACGTCTGGCTAAGCTCGCCGGTGGTGTGGCTGTCCTCTATGTAGGTGCCAACTCTGAGGTGGAAATGAAGGAGAAGAAGGATCGTGTAGATGATGCTCTTTGCGCAACTCGTGCTGCTATCGAGGAAGGTATCGTTGCTGGTGGTGGTACTACTTATATCCGTGCTCTTGAGGCTTTGAAGGATATGAAGGGTGATAACGCTGATGAGACTACGGGTATCCGCATCGTTGAGCGTGCCATCGAGGAGCCTCTCCGTCAGATTGTTGCTAACGCAGGTGGCGAGGGTTCTGTAGTTGTTAATAAAGTACGCGAGGGTGAAGGTGACTTCGGTTACAATGCCCGCAAGGATGTTTACGAGGATATGCGCCAGGCTGGTATCGTTGACCCTGCTAAGGTAGAGCGTGTGGCTTTGGAGAATGCGGCTTCTATCGCTGGCCTTTTCTTGACTACAGAGTGCGTGTTGGTTGATAAACCTGAGCCAGCTCCTGCTGCTCCAGCAGCTGCACCTGGTATGGGTGGCATGATGTAAAAAGCATCTGATAGAAAAAGCAGTGTCTGACAGAAAAAGACGTATTTTTCTGCTGAAGATGTATTTTTCTGCATAAGAAGCATTTCACGGTAGATGATGCGGCAAATATCAGAAACTGCATTTAAGTAGCTAAAATGTAAACTACAAATAACAAAATGGGGATGATTCTTACGAATTATCCCCATTTTTAGGTATTTTAGCACTTTTTGCTGCATTTTTCTGCAAAAATACTTGCACGTTATTGATATTTTATGTATCTTTGCAACGTGAAAAGAAAAGTATCGGCTTTGAGCCGACAAAGATATTTTTTTTGATTTGTTTTAGTAGATTAGTTTTTAAGTAGTTTGTTTTTTGGAAATCGGTTGTCGTGAGACATCCGATTTTTTTTGTGCCCTTTTCTTTCGTTTTCCTTTGTGTTTTCCGCAAAAAGTATTAACTTTGCAGCATGAGAAATATTGATTGGAAAAAAATGCTGGTCTTCCTGATCGTGATAGGTGGACTGATATATATTACTAAGGTTGCATTGGGAATGACTTCTCTGAATTCTTTCCTTGCTACTTTGGGTGTGTTGTTGATTCTTTTTGTGGGGGATAATTTCGCCCAGCAAATAGATGATAAGCGTAAGCGCCGTAAACTGCAAGAGAATGATGAGGACGAGTAGCCCGGGACTGGCTCTTGCGTGAATTTTGATCAAATAACATAGAAATAATCAAGGGTGGAAAAGTTAATAGAACTCTATAAGCAATGGAAGGGCGAAGAACCTGCCAACGTGGTTAAGTTGGCTGGACAGGGGAGTAATCGCCAGTATTTCCGTATTACCCAGCAAAGTGGTGAAACGGTGGTGGGCGTCATCGGTACCAGCCGTGACGAGGATCATGCGTTCGTGTATCTGGCTAATCATTTCAATCTCAGGCAATTGCCTGTGCCGAAAATCTTAGCTGTCAGCGATGATGAACTCCGATATATTCAGACAGACCTGGGTAGTGTGTCTCTTTTTGATGCCATCAAGGGTGGTAGAGATGCGGGTGGCAGATATAATCAGAAGGAAAAGGATCTTCTGATCAAGACCATTCGGGAATTGCCTAACATCCAATTGCGTGGGGCACGTGGACTGGAGTGGGAGAATTGTTATCCGCAGCCGGAATTTGATGTGGATAGTGTGCTCTTCGACCTGAATTATTTCAAGTATTGTTTTCTGAAACCTACGGATCTGGATTTCCATGAACTGAAACTGGAAGCTAACTTCCGACTTTTTGCCAAGGATCTGACTTCTGAACCGATGAACTGTTTCCTCTATCGTGACTTCCAGGCGAGAAATATCATGCTTGACAAAGAAGGAAATCCATACTTTATTGATTTCCAGGGTGGCCGTAAGGGACCGTTCTATTATGATTTGGCTTCTTTCCTGTGGCAGGCTTCTGCTCAATATTCATTCAAGTTGAGACGGGAACTGGTATGGGAATACTATCAGTCGCTCAAGAATTATACGGAAGTTCCATCTGTCCGTCATTTCGTCAATCGCCTGAGTCTCTTCGTGCTCTTCCGTACCCTTCAGGTATTGGGCGCTTATGGTTTCAGGGGATATTTCGAACGCAAGAAGCATTTCTTAGAAAGCATACCTCCTGCCATCCAGAATCTGCGTGATCTCCTGAAGATGGGGGAAAAGGTGTTCCCTTATCCTTATATGATGGATATGTTGCGCCGACTGACCGAATTGCCGCAGTTTGCCCGTATCGAAAGTGCGGCAGTCAACCGTGCTGACGGATATAAGACAACGGACAACAATATCTATATTTCGCATCCACAGGATGGTCCGGCTACTTTCTCCAAGTATGACGGCAAGGGACCGCTGGTGGTCAGGGTTTTCAGTTTCTCTTTCAAAAAAGGTATTCCAGAGGATCCTTCTGGCAATGGAGGCGGTTATGTCTTCGACTGTCGCAGCACGCACAATCCGGGCAGATATGAACCTTATAAGAAGTTGACAGGACTGGACGAGCCTGTGATTCGATTCTTAGAGGATGATGGGGAAATCCTGAAGTTCCTGGAACATGTCTATGCGCTTGCCGATCATCATGTGAATCGCTATATTCAGCGTGGTTTCACCTCCCTGATGTTCTGTTTCGGTTGTACAGGCGGTCAGCATCGCAGTGTTTATTCAGCCCAGCATCTTGCCGAGCATATCCATGAAAAGTTTGGTGTGGAGGTAAGAATTTGTCATCGGGAACAGAAGATAGAGCAGGTTTTGCCTGCAAAACAATAATATTTGGCGTGCAAATTTGGCTATATCGCAAAAAGTTAGTAAATTTGCACGCACATTAAACGATAGCTATTTGGCAATGATGCAAGCAATGATATTCGCAGCAGGTTTGGGCACTCGCCTGAAGCCTCTTACCGACCGTATTCCGAAGGCCTTGGTAAGGGTGGGGGGAGAACCTTTGCTCAAACGTGTCATCTTTCAACTGAAGGATGCAGGTTTCACTCGCATTGTAGTGAACGTGCATCATTTTTCAAATCAAATTACAGATTATCTCAAGGAGAATGACAATTTCGGCATGGACATCCGCATCAGCGATGAAACGGATAAGTTGCTCGAAACGGGTGGAGGTATCCGGAAAGCCTGGCCTCTCTTTGATTCTCATGAGCCTGTTCTGATACATAATGTGGACATTCTCAGTAATGTGGATCTGAAGAAGTTCTATCAGATGGAGACTCAGGATTTATTGGAAACTTCGGTTTCTGATGCTGAGGAACCTCCATTGGCAGCCCGACTCTTGGTAAGTGAACGCAAGACCAAGCGCTATCTTCTCTTTGATGATACGATGAGACTGGTGGGTTGGACGAATATTGAAACGGGTGAGGTGAAGAGTCCTTATCAGCATCTTGACCCTAAAAAATATAAGAAGTATGCTTTCTCAGGTATTCACATGGTGGCTCCAACTATCTTCCCGTTGATGGAAGAAGAACCAGATAAGTTCCCTATCATGGACTTCTATCTCAGAAACTGTGACAAGGTGCGCATTGAGGGGTACGTGAAAAACGACCTCAAGTTGATGGATGTGGGAAAGCAGGAAACGCTGAAAGAGGCGGAGGCGTTCCTGAAGGAATTATAAATTGTAAATTATAAATTATAAATTAGACAATATGCAACAGAAGATTATTATTTTGGATTTCGGTTCACAGACCACGCAGCTGATTGGCCGTCGCGTACGTGAACTTGATACCTTCTGCGAGATTATGCCTTACAACAAGTTTCCAAAGGATGACCCATCTGTGATTGGTGTCATCTTGAGCGTCTTACGCTCAGGGCGGTAAGGTTGAGGCTGCAGACAGCCGTGAGTATGGACGTGCCAACTTGGAGCATTTCGATGTGGAGAATCCTTTGTTCAAGGGCTTCGTAGAGAACTCGCAGGTATGGATGAGTCATGGTGATACTATCACTGCCATCCCAGAGGATTACAAGTGCATTGCTTCTACTGCTAATGTGAAGTATGCTGCATATGCTTCTACCAAGCAGCCTGTATGGGCTGTTCAGTTCCACCCAGAGGTGTTCCACTCTTTGCAGGGTACACAGTTGCTGAAGAACTTCGTGGTTGATATCTGCGGTAGTAAGCAGGACTGGAGCGCTGACTCTTTCGTAGAGACTACTGTGGCTGAACTGAAGGCTCAGTTGGGTGACGACAAGGTTATCCTCGGCCTTTCCGGCGGTGTTGACTCAAGTGTTGCTGCTGTTCTTCTCAACAAGGCTATCGGCAAGAACCTGACCTGTATCTTCGTGGATCACGGTATGCTCCGCAAGAACGAGTTCCGTGATGTTATGGAAGATTACAAGTGCTTGGGCTTGAATGTAATAGGTGTTGATGCATCAGAGAAGTTCTTTACCGACTTGGCTGGTGTAACAGACCCAGAGAAGAAGCGTAAGATTATCGGTCGCGACTTCGTGGAGGTGTTCAATGCTGAGGCTAAGAAGCAGACTGGTGCGAAGTGGTTGGCTCAGGGTACTATCTATCCAGACCGTATCGAGAGTTTGAATATCACGGGTAAGGTGATCAAGAGTCATCATAATGTAGGTGGTCTTCCTAAGGAGATGAATCTCCAGTTGTGCGAGCCTTTGAAGTGGTTGTTCAAGGATGAAGTTCGTCGAGTAGGTCGCTCTATGGGTATGCCTGAGCACCTGATTACCCGTCATCCATTCCCAGGTCCTGGTTTGGCTGTTCGTATCTTGGGTGATATTACTCCAGAGAAGGTTCGTATTCTCCAGGATGCTGACGATATCTATATCCGTGGTTTGCGTGAGTATAAGGTGAAGTTGAGTGGTGAGGAAGCTCGTCGTGTCCTGGCTGCCGGTGTTCCTGCTGATATGCAGAATGGCGAGATAGAGGTTTCTCTCTACGATCAGATCTGGCAGGCTGGTACTGTATTGCTTTCTACGGTTCGTTCTGTAGGTGTGATGGGTGATGAACGTACTTACGAGCACCCTGTAGCATTGCGTGCCGTAACAAGTACTGATGCGATGACTGCCGACTGGGCTCATCTGCCATACGACTTTATGGCTAAGGTAAGTAATGAGATTATCAATAAGGTAAAAGGTGTAAACCGCGTTTGCTATGATATTTCTTCAAAACCACCTTCGACAATTGAGTGGGAATAATTCCTGAATAAAATAAAAAGGGGATGTGTCATAAGTTCATGATACATCCTCTTTTTATTTTAATCATATTTTTTTTATCGGATTACGCTGAGTTTACGGAACCTTCTTGCTCTACGGATTTTCACGGATTTAGCCTTGCGATCATTGGGCTAACGCTGTAACGTTCCTGCTTTAGGGGGGGTATCGCTACGACCGTCAGGTTGTGATTCTCAGTCTGGTCCAAAGTCCTCTTGGGATGAGGTGCCAGAAGAACACGAGGATAGCGTAACGCCAATCAATGACTTTCACTTCTTTTCCTTTTTCGATGGCACGAACGATGTGCTTGGCTACATCTTCTGGTTGGAGCTGGAGTGGATAAGTACTGCCTGCTATGAGGTCTGTCTTTACAAATCCAGGTCTGATATCCGTGATGGAGATAGGGAGATGGCGCATTCTTGCCTGTTGGGTAAGGCATTCAAGATAATGGTTCTGGAATCGCTTGGTGGCTGAATAGGCTGGGGCAGCACCGAGTCCTTTGGTTCCGGCAATGGAAGTGATGCAGGCAATGCGGGCTTTTGAATTGTTCTGATGATGAGTAGCAAACCAGTTGAATGCCGTATCTACCAGCTGATAACAGATGATTCCGCCTTGTGGCGTTGCTTTGTTATCAGAGATGGTTCCGCCGCTTTGCAAGGTTGTTTTGTTATCAGAAATCAGAGTCTGTAGTCTCTCGATTCTTCTGCCGGCTATTCCCACCTGCCAACCTTTTGCCGCAAGCAGTTTTGCTACTTCCATTCCGATGCCAGATGTGGCACCCATTACGATTGCTTTCTTTGCCATATCATCCTATTAAATAAGGTGAATTCTTGTCTAACTCTATCTAAACATCTAAATCGCTTTTACTCTTCAGCAGGGCTTCCGCCTTCTTCACGCTTCCTGCTTTCAGTATCAGTTGCTTCACTTCCTCGTAATCCGTATATTCCGGATTGCGTTCCATGAAGATGCGGCAGGCGCGGTCAATCAATTTATGATTGATGAGCTTGGCGTTCACCATCTTGTTGCCTTCCACCCGTCCTTGTCTTATCTGAAGGGAAGTGCTGATCATATCCAGAATCAATGCAACCCGTAGGAATGCCTGCCTCCTTGCAATGTTTCAGAATGGCGAGTACGAAGGGTGTGGTGCCGCTTGCCGAGAAGCCCAGCACGAAATCCTGTTTTCCTATATGCTTGTCGCAGAGCTGATGCCAGCCATTCTCCAGATCGTCTTCTCTTGATTCCCTGGTTTGTGTAAGGCAGCCGATGCCTCCGGGGAAGATGGCCTGTATCTGTGAACCGTCGATGCCATAGGTGTTCTGCACCTCGATGGTATCGAGCGTAGCCAGTCTTCCGCCCGTTCCGCAACCGGCATAGAAGAGTCTTCCGCCCTTCTTCAGCTGCC
>PPYE01108643.1_pt1 | contig 10147 bp, 10 predicted proteins | sample 1559881 | NCBI WGS metagenome assembly PPYE01 (sample SAMN08240022, study PRJNA423297) | Human gut metagenome, whole genome shotgun sequencing project.
CCAAATCATTACCTCATTTTTACCTTATCCTCAGAACTGCTTGCTAATAAAGTGGTTATAAAAATCTTCCAGAATTACACAAAAAACTCAAGTATTACTTATTTGTTGAAGCATTTTGTTCCAATCGTTGATGTTCTTCTATCAACTTCATGTTTTCTCTTGCTTTAGACAGGAACTCTCTAACCAGTTTATTATCTTTAAAAGAATAAGGAGCATCCTTGATTATATCATCAATCTGCGGAGTCATAATGGGATAGGGCAAAGAGCTGCAGAGCATCATAAACACACTGGGTCCCAGCACATTTTCGTAATTATCGGAGATGAACGTTTTCACATACTGATTCATCGCTTTCATCAGTGAGTCTCCTTCCACCACCAACTGACCGTGAATCTCATCCAGATCGCCTCCATCCAGTACCATACGGGTTTCCTTCTGCTCCAGTTCACCAATGCTTTCTTCCAATTGGTTTCTTTTGCTGATAAACTCATACAGTGCATTATTTAAAGATGTTCCGACTGCCTTGAGGTCCGTGTTGCTAATGGTTACTGTTATCTTCCCACTTTCCAGCACAATCGGCATAATGCTTTCTTCATCCATATAAAGTGTCACCATCTGTACGGAATCTATTTTCCCTTTCATTGAGAACAGACCATGCACTACTTCAGCTGAATCCAGCTTCACCCACTCTCCATCACGAAGGGACTTAAGATACAACATCTTTCCATCCAGACTATTCACTGAAGAGGTTCCTTCAATCTTGTACTTACTGGTGCAGGAAGCCAAAAACGGAAGCAAAAGCAAAAAAGGCAAAATTTTATTCACGTTCATCTATTCATTAAATTCTGGGTACAAAGGTACAACTGATTCAGAATTCAAAGAAACATTTTATCAATATTTAAATCTTGTAAGACTCTTTTCTTTAATAATCCTTATAAACATAGGTGTAAGGCTATTTTTTTCATTTAGTTTATCTAATTTTGCAGTCATGAAAACATCAACATTTGCCCCTTTTGCCAAACCGCTTTATGTAATGGTAAAGCCTGTAGGTGCCGTATGTAATCTAGCATGCGATTATTGCTATTATTTGGAAAAGGCCAACCTATACAAAGACAATCTGAAACACGTAATGAGCGATGAACTTCTGGAAAAATTTATCGACGAGTACATTAACTCACAAACCATGCCGCAGGTGCTTTTCACCTGGCACGGAGGAGAAACGCTGATGCGACCGCTCTCCTTCTATAAAAAGGCGATGGAACTACAAAAAAAGTATGCCCGCGGACGAACGATCGACAACTGCATCCAAACCAACGGAACCATGCTCACCGACGAATGGTGCGAGTTCTTCCGTGAAAATAATTGGCTGGTAGGAGTCTCTATCGATGGTCCCCAGGAGTTTCATGACGAGTATCGCAAAAATAAAATGGGAAAACCCTCTTTTGTGAAAGTGATGCAAGGCATCAATCTTTTGAAAAAACATGGGGTGGAATGGAATGCGATGGCAGTTATTAATGACTTCAATGCCGACTATCCACTAGACTTTTATCGTTTCTTCAAAGAAATCGGTTGTCAGTATATCCAGTTCGCTCCTATCGTTGAACGTATTCTCTCACATGAGGACGGTCGTCACCTCGCTTCTCTTGCAGAAAATAAAGCCGGAACCCTTGCCGATTTTTCGATCACTCCGGAGCAATGGGGCAACTTCCTTTGTGCTCTTTTCGACGAATGGGTGAAAGAAGATGTAGGCAAGTACTATGTACAAATATTCGATTCGACTTTGGCGAACTGGATGGGCGAACAGCCTGGTATATGCACAATGGCAAAGACCTGCGGTCATGCCGGCGTGATGGAATTCAACGGAGATGTTTATTCATGCGACCATTTTGTATTTCCCGAATATAAATTAGGTAACATTTATAGTAAAACTCTGGTGGAAATGATGCATAGCGAGCGTCAGCACAATTTCGGGAACATGAAATATCAGTCTCTCCCTACTCAATGCAAGGAATGTGAGTTCCTGTTTGCCTGCAACGGAGAATGCCCGAAAAATCGTTTCAGCCAAACGGCAGAAGGCGAACCGGGATTGAATTACTTATGCAAAGGCTATTACCAGTTCTTTAAGCATGTAGCTCCTTATATGGACTTTATGAAAAACGAACTGATGAATCAACGTCCGCCTGCTAATATCATGGAAGCACTGAAGAACGGAGATTTGAAAATTGAATACTAACCAATCATATATTTTAATTTTATCATTAAATAATGAACAGACTAAGACTTTATCTATTAGCGCTGGCTGCGCTTTTTGTATGTTCCGTTAAAGCGGATGAGGGTATGTGGCTATTGCAACTGATGCAACAGCAACACTCCATAGACATGATGAAAAAACAAGGATTAAAACTGGAAGCACAGGACCTATATAATCCGAATGGAATTTCTCTTAAAGATGCCGTAGGTATATTCGGAGGCGGATGTACCGGAGAAATTATCTCACCCGAAGGTTTGATTCTGACCAATCACCATTGTGGCTACGCCTCCATCCAGCAACATAGTAGTGTTGAGCACGATTATCTGACTGATGGTTTCTGGGCTACTTCCAGAGACAAAGAACTCCCTACTCCGGGATTGCAATTCACATTTATCGAACGTATCGAAGATATTACGGATATTGTCAATGCCAAGATTGCGGCGAAAGAAATCACCGAATCCGAATCATTCAGCAATATATTCCTTCAAAAGCTGGCTCATGATCTTTATTTTAAAAGTGACTTGGCAGACAAAAAGGGAATTGTTCCGCAAGCTCTTCCGTTCTATGCCGGAAATAAATTCTATCTTTTCTATAAGAAAATATATCCGGATGTACGTATGGTAGCCGCTCCACCCTCTTCTATCGGTAAGTTTGGTGGTGAAACAGACAACTGGATGTGGCCGCGTCATACCGGCGACTTTTCCATGTTCCGTATTTATGCAGATGCAAATGGTGAACCGGCAGAATACAGCGAGAGCAACGTCCCACTGAAAACCAAGAAACATTTGTCTATCTCTATCAAAGGATTGAAAGAAGGAGATTATGCAATGATTATGGGATTCCCCGGAAGTACGAGCCGCTACCTGACTGTATCAGAAGTAAAAGAACGTATGGAATCGGAAAACGATCCACGTATCCGTATTCGTGGTGCACGTTTGGCTGTCCTGAAAGAGGTAATGAATGCCAGTGACAAAATCCGTATTCAGTATGCTAACAAATATGCAGGTTCCAGCAACTATTGGAAAAACTCCATCGGCATGAATAAGGCCATCATCGATAATGATGTATTGGGAACAAAAGCTGCACAAGAAGCCAAATTCGCAGAGTTTGCAAAAGCACAAAACAATGCTGAATATGCAGCGGTAGTGAAGAACATTGATGACCTGGTAGCTAAGACAACTCCTCTCAACTATCAGTACACCTGTTTGAGAGAGACTTTCTTCGGAGCTATCGAATTTGGCAATGTGATGTTGACTAAAACACGCGAAGCATTACTTGAGAAAAACGATTCTGTAATCGAAGCACGCATGAAAGCCTTGGAAAGCACTTACGAAAGCATCCATAACAAAGATTACGATCATGAAGTAGACCGCAAGGTAGCGAAAGCCTTGTTCCCCTTATATGCTGAAATGATTCCGGCAAACCAACGTCCTTCTATTTATAAGGTTATTGAGCAGAAATATAAAGGCGATTATAACAAATTCGTTGATGATATGTATGACAACTCTATTTTTGCCAACCGGGCAAACTTCGAGAAGTTTACAAAGAAGCCTTCAGTGAAAGCGATTGACAATGATCTGGCACTACAATACTGCCAGTCTAAATACGACTTGATGGATACACTGGCTTCCCAGCTCAAGGATATGGATCAGGAACTAGCTTTGCTGCACAAAACTTATATCCGTGGTCTGGGGGAAATGAAGTTGCCTGTACCTTCTTATCCGGATGCAAACTTTACCATTCGTCTGACCTATGGTAACGTGAAACCTTATGATCCGAAAGACGGTGTACACTACAACTACTATACGACCACCAAAGGTATTCTTGAAAAAGAAAATCCGGAAGACCGTGAATTCGTTGTACCTGCCAAACTGAAAGAACTCATCGAAAAGAAAGATTATGGCCGTTATGCTTTGCCAAATGGTGATATGCCTGTCTGCTTCCTGTCAACCAACGACATCACCGGTGGTAACTCCGGCAGCCCGGTACTGAATGAAAACGGAGAACTGATCGGTTGCGCTTTTGATGGCAACTGGGAATCATTAAGCGGTGACATCAACTTCGACAACAACCTGCAACGTTGTATTAACCTGGATATCCGTTATGTCCTGTTCATTTTGGAAAAGTTAGGAAACTGCGGACACCTAATCAATGAAATGACAATCGTAGAATAAATGAGAAAACAAATCCTATTTGTCCTATTTTCACTGGCAACTCTTAGCATCCACGCCGACGAAGGCATGTGGATGCTAACCGATCTGAAAGCACAGAACGCTGTTGCCATGCGCGAACTTGGCCTCGAAATTCCGATAGAGGAAGTATACAACGCAAATGGCCTTTCTCTAAAAGACGCTGTTGTACACTTCGGAGGAGGATGTACGGGAGAAGTTATCTCTTCCGAAGGACTGGTACTGACTAACCATCACTGTGGTTATGGAGCTATCCAGCAACATAGTAATGTAGAACATGACTATCTGACAGATGGTTTCTGGGCTATGAACCGTGATGCGGAACTCCCTACTCCGGGATTGACCGTCACTTTTATCGACCGGATTCTCGATGTGACGGATTACGTCAACGAACAACTGAAAAAAGATCCGGACCCGGATGGTGTTAATTATCTATCTCCAAGTTATCTTGGCAACGTAGCAGAACGTTTTGCCAAAGCCGAGAATATAGAAATAACTCCTGCAACAAAGTTGGAGCTCAAGGCTTTTTATGGAGGAAACAAATATTATCTGTTCATCAAAACAGTATACAGTGATATTCGTATGGTAGGGGCTCCTCCTTCTTCCATCGGTAAATTCGGAGCTGATACCGACAACTGGATGTGGCCTCGTCACACAGGCGACTTTTCTCTCTTCCGTATTTACGCGGACAAGAATGGAAAACCGGCAGAATATTCTAAAGACAACGTTCCTCTGCAAGTGAAAAAACATCTGAAGATCAGCCTCGCCGGAGTTCAGGAAGGAGATTTCACCTTTGTCATGGGATTCCCCGGACGTAACTGGCGGTATATGATTGCCGACGAAGTGGAAGAACGGATGCAAACGACCAATTTCATGCGCCAGCATGTACGCGGAGCCCGTCAGAAAGTACTTATGGAGCAAATGCTGAAAGATCCGGCAGTGCGTATTCATTATGCAAGCAAATATGCTTCTTCGGCCAATTATTGGAAAAATGCAATCGGCATGAATGAAGGACTGATACGCCTCAATGTACTGGATACCAAACGTGCACAGCAAGAAGAACTATTAGCCCGCGGCCGTGAGAAGGGAGATGATTCGTATCAGAAAGCCTTTGATGAGATTCGCTCTATTGTATCTCACCGACGCGATGCGCTATATCATCAGCAGGCTATCAATGAAGCATTGGTCACCGCCCTTGATTTTATGCGTATCCCTTCCACGACAGAATTGGTTACCGCTCTGAAATCGAAAGATAAAGAGCAGATAAAAGAAGCAAAACTAAAACTGAAGAAAGAAGGTGATAAGTATTTTGCTTCTGTCCCTTTCCCCGACGTGGAACGGATGGTAGCGAAAGAAATGCTGAAGACTTATGCCAACTACATTCCTGCAGAACAACGAATCAACATCTTCGAAATCATCAATTCTCGTTTCAAGGGAAGTATTGACGCCTTCGTTGATGCCTGTTTCGAACATTCCATTTTCGGCAATCCTAAAAACTTTGAGAAGTTTATCAAGAAACCAAGTTTGTATAAAATAGGATATGACTGGATGGTATTATTCAAATATTCTGTTACCGACGGAATTCTGAAAACAGCCATTGCCATGAAAGAAGCCAATCAGAACTATGACGCAGCTCATAAAGTATGGGTGAAAGGCATGATGGACATGAGACAGGAAAAAGGAACGCCGATTTATCCGGATGCGAACTCTACTTTACGATTGACATACGGCCAGGTACTTTCTTATGAACCGGCTGACGGTGTGGTATATGATGCTCATACCACCCTCAAAGGTGTGATGGAAAAAGAAGATCAGGGAAACTGGGAATTCGTAGTGCCTCAAAAGCTAAAAGAGTTATATAAATCCCAGGATTATGGACGTTATGGCAAAAACGGTGAAATGCCTGTCTGCTTTATCGTAAACACCGACAATACAGGAGGAAACTCCGGTAGTCCGGTATTTAACAGCAAAGGTCAGTTGGTTGGAACTGCTTTCGACCGCAACTTTGAAGGCTTAACAGGAGACATTGCTTTCCGTCCTTCATCGCAGCGAGCCGCTTGTGTTGACATCCGCTATACCTTGTTTATCATCGATAAATACGCAGGAGCCTCTCATATCATCGACGAACTTAGCATTGAGTAAGTTGAGAGTTGAGAATTAAAAATTGAGAAATATAATGCCAGATGGCATAACTTTTATTTCTCAATTTTTAATTCTCTATTTTCAATTTATATAAACTCTTCCACCATATACATCTCGTCAATCATCTCATTCATTATATTCTGTAAATTCTGAACTGCTTCTTCAGGAGATTCCCCATAAGCATTACATTGCATATTTACAGTCAACCAGGCATAGTAGCCACCATCTGATGCGCGTTCAAGCACATAATCCGTTCTGTTTAGTTTCATATTGGTAAATAATTAGTGAATGTTGGTATTGAAGTTATTTCTGAATGTGAAGCTGCCAGTTTCTCCAGTTCACGGATCATCCGACGTTCACAGCTACGAACCCAATAAACGAAATGACGGTTCGGAGTATATTCTCCTGCAAAACGAAGCAACGGCTGCAAATCAAAGGAATCACTGATTATTCCTACCCCCGCTTTCATTGCATCATAGGCATTGCAGTCTTGTTCAATATGTGCCGGAACCATTAATACAGGTTTTCCAAGATACATTGCTTCGCAAATAGACTCGAAGCCTGCCGTACTGGCATAAGCCTTACAACCCGCCATAGCATTAAGAAACTTCACATCATCTATTTGATGGAAACTCAATGTTTCGTCAATCCGTGTCACCTCTTCAGCATCCGATCTATCCCAGAAAAAAGTTAAAGGAACTTCCGGATGTTTCGCATGAAAACTCTCCACGCTATCAGCAAACCCGGAATTAACCATATATCCATGAATATAATCACCCTTTTCCGGACGGATAGCGGTCACTTCCTGACGAATCAATGGAGGAACGGTCACTATTTGATTCATATCATCCTGTTCCATTTCCAGGAAAGACAAAGCCAGTTTCTTCGAAGATCTTAGAGCGGTCATCCGGGTAAAGAAACGCAGCATCCATAACTGGCACGAATTTTTATCCGGAAACTCGAAATCACGATGTAAAAACAGATACTGATGCCCAACACAAATATACGGAACGGAGGGACGGAAGAGTGCATAGGTAAGTCCGGTTAAAAGCTCGTAGAAGTTGATGACAACTTCCGCCCCTGTCTCCCTGATCCGCTGATTTATATAATACATGCTACGAAGATACTTCGGTAATCTTAATAAATTGTATGCAAAGCTTTTCGTCAGGTTCGCCCGTTTATTATCTGCCGTAGGCAGAAAGTTCGGACTAATGAATCGCTTCACCGGTGCATGAATACTCCGATTGAAAAATCCCGGCAAAGTACGTGTCGAGCTTTTCCCGACTAAGACTTCCACTACTTCATGCCCATTGCGCAATAACATTTCTTCGAGAGTGATTGCCTGTGTAAAATGCCCTCTCCCCTCACCTTGAACAATAAATAAAAATTTCATAGTTCCATTATTTTTAGATACGCAAAATTCCCTCTTTCACATTACAAGATGATGACTCTATGATTACTATTTCATGAACAAAATCAGCTTTTTCTCGTTATATAATAAAATAGAAATTATATTTGCGGTCTTCAAAGACTGCTTTTTAACTCTAAGAAAGAAAAGATTATGGAAAAATTTGAAGATTTAATACAGTCACCAGTGCCCGTTTTAGTTGATTTCTTTGCAGAATGGTGTGGACCTTGCAAAGCAATGAAACCGGTTTTAGAAGAACTAAAACTTATTGTGGGAGATAAAGCACGTATTGCAAAGATAGACGTTGACCAGCATGAAGACCTGGCTACTAAATATCGCATACAAGCTGTACCGACCTTTATACTGTTCAAGAATGGAGAGGCTGTCTGGAGACATTCCGGCGTAATCCATAGTAGCGAACTGCAAGGGGTTATCGAGAAGCATTATACATAAAAAGATAATAATAACGAATGAAGAAAGTATTAGTAATGGTAGCCCTCGTCATGGCAAGCGTAATTGTATACGCATTCAATGACAGTAGGGAAACTAATCAAGGTAAAAAAGAGGTAACAGGTAACGGTGAAGTCGTCGTAATGGACAAAGAAATGTTTCTGAAAGACGTCTTCGTTCCCATGAAAGGAGATCCACAGCTTTTCCGTGGAGCTGCTGACAAGGCAACTTACAAAAAAGCGATTGATGAATTTCTCTTGAAGTAAAGAAGAAAATATAGTGACGCTATCCGGTCGGGATAGTAACGCTATAATAGGAAAAGAGTGACGGTATCCTTGCAAGATACCGTCACTCTTTTGTATATCTTGCCAATCCTTATTTGAAGTATCCCACAGGATGATTCATCATTGGCATTTGGCTATCTTTCAATTTCAAAACTTTCTTCAATTGTTCATTGTCCATCGAAGCGCGTGGCACTGTTGCTATGTTAGCAGCGGAACAGAATATTGAAATATTTTGAGAAACGATGCCGGAATCCATAGCCCCCATCAACTGGCTGCGTGCACTCTTCGCATCTCCAAATCTGGAAAGATCACTGATTAACACCAAGGACACCGGAGCTGTTTTCACAAATGCCTGTCCACCGGCTACTGCTCCACGATGATCTCCTTCAGCAACCAGAGTCAACTGATGATTTTTAGCATCATACAGATAACTTCCTTCAGGTAATACTACATATACATCCACATCCTGCTTATTCAACGCCGACGGAGCTGTTCTCATTCCGGATTCCTTACGGTTTATCCCATTAGCAGCCCATAACAAATCAGACAGATCCGACAGACTCAATGATTTAGAAGCATACTCGCGAGTTGAATGTCGTTCAGACAATGCCTTCATCACCGCACCGGTACGGTTTAAATTAGGCTTCGGCAATTTAATCACTTTGTCAGCAGCAAAAGCAGCCACCGAAAGCATTAAACAAACTAACAATAGTTGTACTTTTCTCATAACTGTGGTATTTAAAAATTGATAGACAAATATAAATAAAAAAGGTCTGTATTCGTTGCAGAATACAGACCTTTTAAGAGTTTATTAGGCTTAATTATTTCTTATCACCGAAATAACGGTTGTACAATCCTTCAAAACCTTTACCGTGACGAGCTTCGTCTTTGCACATTTCGTGTACAGTGTCATGGATAGCATCCAGATTCAGAGCTTTAGCACGAGTTGCGATACGTTTTTTGTCTTCGCATGCACCTTGTTCAGCATCTTTACGTTTCTGCAGGTTCGTTTTAGTATCCCATACGCAGTCGCCCAACAATTCCGCAAACTTAGCAGCATGTTCAGCTTCTTCCCAAGCGTAACGTTTGAAAGCTTCAGCTACTTCAGGATAACCTTCACGGTCTGCCTGACGGCTCATAGCCAAATACATACCAACTTCAGTACATTCTCCCATGAAGTGATTGTTCAGGTCCTTAATCATTTCTTCGTCACAACCTTTTGCCACACCAATAACGTGTTCGTCAGCAAAAGACAATGCGCCACCTTCTACCTCAACAACTTCTACGAATTTGCTGGCAGGAGCTTTACACAATGGGCATTTTTCAGGAGCTGCGTCACCTTCATGAACGTAACCGCATACAGTACATCTAAATTTTTTCATTTTCTTCTCAATTTTAAATTAATTAGTCAATACGTGTTTCTTT
>PPYE01740909.1_pt1 | contig 10147 bp, 9 predicted proteins | sample 1559881 | NCBI WGS metagenome assembly PPYE01 (sample SAMN08240022, study PRJNA423297) | Human gut metagenome, whole genome shotgun sequencing project.
CCTACGAAGAACTGACCAGCCGCTTTGAACTTTACAGCCAGATCAAGGAAGGAATGGACGATATTGCCACAGGCAACACCAGACCATTTTCCGAAGCTATGGCTGATATCAGGAGCCGCCGCAACCGATGAGCTATCAGGTTCATATCACTTCCACCGCAGAACACGATATTATGCGTGCTGCGGATTACATCCAATTTCCCCTCAGAAATCCCGATGCCGCAGATAATCTGTTAGATGCTGCGACTGAACAGATAGGCTCACTAGCCGACCTGCCACAGAAGTTTTGTCTGGTAGATGATCCGGTACTGGCAAGCTGGGGCATTCGTTTTGCGATAATCAATAATTACCTTGCCTTTTATACCATTGATGAAGAAAAGCAGACTGTAATCATAGTCCGATTTCTCTATCAGAAAAGTAACTGGACTTCCATTCTTCGACAGGGATTTTCCCTCATTTAAGGAATCTGTTTTTATGCAGGTTCCTTTTTAGTGCATATTATGTAACTCATCTGTGAAAAACTCTTTCTCAGATTGAAACAAATCCCTCTTTATTTCATAAAATAATATGTTATATGTACTTTCTCCATCAGACTTCTGCAAAATAAACATGATTTTCTGTGGTCTTGAGCAATAATCTGTAATGGAATTATTTAATAACGTAGTAGGGATGGGTGATTTTGTGCTATCCACCTTATTTGTTCCCTTTATCCTTATCCTCGAATCATAACCCATTATTCCATTCACATTGCCTGTAGCCATTTCAAAATCATTATCCCTCGTTACCAGATTCTTTTCACCGATTTTATAGCACTTACTATTTCGCAAGTCCAGCATCAGTTCCATAATCCTCGTGCCTGGCACCCAATACGGCATTGAAATTATCAGCCGGCTCTCATATCATTGTCCGCATCCGTAACTGCACCAACCAGCAAAAGCTCATTGATGCGCTAAAGAATAAAGAGATTTCCATTTATGGTGTACAACAGTATTTTCATTCCAGACCAACTTCTGAAGATATCTTTCTACTGGGCTTTAGCTCTCTAGAAGAAGACGAAATTCCTTGTGCATGCGAAGCTCTGTCAAAAGCGCTATCCGAACTGTTATAGGTCAGAACATAAAACAACGGCAAATAAGCGCACCGTATAAATCCCAATTGCCATCGGCCTAGGTTGATTAAGTCTTCCATTTTTAATAAAAAGAATTGTCGTTTACTCCAAAATAAAAAGCTCCAAGTATACAACCGAGAGCCTTCACTCCCACGTGTATACTTGAAACTTAATGAATCATATTTTTTTGATCTGCATCATAATACCAGGTTTTTCTATTAAGTTGACTGCCGCACAATCAATGTCGGTATAGTAATATAAGATTGGGCATATAGATTTGGCTTTCTGATTTTCTGTAGAATATACTTTCCTGCTTGTATTCCCATGTCATACATATCAATGTTTACCACTGTTAATTGCGGTTTCAATATCTGGGAAAACGGATAATCATCAAAAGTTATAACCTTTATATCGGTTGGTATTTCTATTTGTGCATGGTGAAGAGCATTAACGCAGCCATAAGCAATATAATTGTTTGCACAGATAATACCATCAGGTCTTGCCTTACCGGAAAGAACCTCTTTTGTCATTTCATATCCACTATCACACTGAGACTCTCCACGCTGCACATAATCCTTCGGGACCAATACATCATGTTCATTCAGGACAGACAAAACACCATCCAGACGATGCATGGAAATCTTATCTTCTTCCGTTCCTCCAATAAATCCCAATGACTGACATCCCTGCTCCAGCAAATGCTTGGCTGCCAATTCTCCTGCAAGACGATTATCAATATCAATCCAACAAAAATGACTTGTAAAATTTGGATTGCCAATTACAAGGTGAGGAATAGCTTCTTGAAAAATCATCTCATCCAGTTCCTTTGAAATAACAGCCGCATGTATGATATAACCATCTGCTTCTTTTTCTTCTGCCGCCCTGTGAATATAGTCTCTTGCCTCTATGGAAGACATGCTTTTTAAAATAAGACTATATCCTTTTTCTGTCAGAACATGTTCTATCCCACATACCATTTCAAACATATGTGGATTGGAAAATCCTGCATTTTTTCCGAGCGAAGTCACAAATACAATGGTCTTTGTAGATTGCTTCACAAAATTTCTTGCCCGCAGATTTGGATGGTAATCCAATTCCTGCATGACCCTTTTAACTCGATCTACGGTCTCCTGTGAAATAGAATAAGAGCCATTCATCACCTTTGAAACTGTCGCAGTGGATACCCCTGCCTGCTTTGCCACATCCTTAATCGTAACTGCCATTTTCTACCCTTCCTGCTATGGCATTCTTTTTATTTTTCCTTTACAAGTATATAACCATAACCCTCTAATTTACATCCTATGAGTCCATGCTCTGCTAGTATTTCACTCTGACCGTTGCCTGATTTTATTAAAAATGCCCCAATACCCACAGATTCTTGATTTCTATTTATGATAACACGAATTCGCTCTTGTGTACTATATCTTTCATAAATATAAAGACCCCCATTTTTCTGAGTATATACAGTTCGAAATTCCCCTCTGCGTAATACATTTTCACTTCTTCTTAAATAAATTAGGTTTCGCATAAATACATAAAGAGAATCGGATTCATTTTCTTTATAAGCTTTTACTTTATTCCAAGGCATAGGCTGTCGATAGTCAGCTTCTTGAATTCCTTCCAATCCAAGCTCATCTCCATAAAAGATGGACGGCATTCCTGGAAATGTCATCTGAAAAATAAGCGCCAGCCTATACTGACGTTCATTTCCATTACATAGGGAAAAAAATCTGCTCACATCATGGCTGTCTAATAAATTCAGTTGTGCAAAAACGGTCTGCTCCCGATATCTCATTCTCATATCAGTAACTCGGCCATCGAAGGCTTCACTACTTATGCTTTCTTCTCCGAAAAATCGTTTACAATGCTTCCTGAAATCATAATTCATTGTAGAATCAAATATAGTTCCATCTAACCAGTGATTTGCCGTTTCCCAAACCTCTCCAATCAAGATGGCTTCTGGATTTACTTCTTTTATTTCTTGATAGAATCTACGCCACAGAGCATCGTTAATCTCACTTGCCACGTCTAATCTCCATCCATCAATATGAAATTTTTCAACCCAATATCGACCCACTTTACAGATAAAGTCCGCAACTTCCGGATTTGCTGTATTAAGTTTCGGCATCATACGCTCATATCCAAAACACTCATAATTTGGATATTCTTCCAGATTCTCAGGACGTACAACCGGAAAATGCAATCCATAAAACCAGTCTTTTTTATCCGACTGCTCTCCTTTTTGCACAACATCTTCAAACGCCGGAAAATGCCAGCCACAATGGTTAAATACACCATCAATAATAACCCGAATTCCATTGGCATGAAAAGTATCTACCAATTTCTTAAAATCATCATTACAACCAAAACAAGGATCTATATGAAAATAATCCAACAAATCATATTTATGATATTCTCCTGCCGCAAATATCGGATTGATGTAAATTGCATTCACACCAAGATTCTTAAGATAGTCTACATTTTTGGTAATACCATTAATACAGCCCCCAAGTTTTCCCCTTACGACATTTCCATCAAAAATTTTTTCTGTTTTTTTCCCGCTAATATAAGTTGTATCTGTAGCAAAACTGTCCGGAAAAATATTATAAATTACTGAATCTTTTGCCCATTCCGGCGGTCTCACAATATCCGCTCTATGATTAAATGGAAGCTGATAATACTCTGACCTGTCATCTACTAACTTTGTGCTGAAAAAATCTCCATAATAATAGATCTTTTCTCTCTCGCTTTCCAAACAAAAATAATAGCACAAACGCTTATATGGATGTGACAACTTCACTTCATAATAATCAAACAATTCACTACTTGCCACTACATGCATTTCTGCTTCCGTAAAAATAACCGGAGTCAGACGACATGCCCGATCTCCAAAATAGAGACGGCATCGTCTGATATCATCTTTTGCTGTACGAAGTCGAATTGTCACATGCTCTTCATCTGTGCCATACGCATACTGTGACATAGGTATATGTAAAATTGCACTTTTATTCATTTTCTGCCCAGCCTTTCTTATCCTTTTACTCCTCCGGAGGTAAGTCCGGTTGTCATATTCTTCTGAAGTGCAAAAAACACGATCAGAATCGGAATCGATACCACAATAGAGGCTGCTGCAAATATTGGCCAGCTTCCACTCATCTCTGTTGCCTGCAGGGAATATAATCCTGCTGCCAATGTATAAGTATCCGACCCCGTCATAAAATTAATTGCAAAAATATATTCATTCCACACATAGATGAGAACCATCATAGCTGTTACTGCTATAGTAGGTTTTGCGAGAGGCAAGACAATTTTGGTTACCAATTGCAATTGTGTTGCACCATCAATCATTGCCGCTTCTTCTATTTCTACTGGTATGGTATCGAAATATCCTTTCATATTCCATAACGCAAACACAGCCATCGTTCCTGTATATACAATAATCAGTCCTGTTCTGGTATTGATCAATCCCATTGGTGACAATAATTTATACAATGCCGTCATAGAAAGTAACGAAGGAAATGCATACAGCAATATTAACATCCTAAGAATGGCCCTTCTTCCCGGGAAATCTTTTCTGGAAAAAACATAGGCTGCGGGAATTCCGGTTCCAAGAGAAATACCCAGAGTAACAATTGCTAATACCAGACTGTTTTTCAACCATAGCATAATCGGTTTTTCGGTAAATACTGCTTTATAATTTGCCAATGTAAAATGCTTTGGCAAGAACGAAAAATTTGCACTCAGCAGGCTGTTATCTGCATTAAGTGATACCGAAAAAGCATATAAAACTGGAATTAATACCATAAAACACAATAGGATAAGTACGATATTGGCAATGACTAGTCCGATATTTTCTTTGGTTCGCTTTTTCATCTTATTTCGTCTCCTCCTTTGGTTTCATATTCGTTAATACAGAAAATACGATAAGAATTGCAAATATAATCATAGATATTGCAGAACTATAACCATAATTGTTTGTAATAAACGCTTTTTCATATGCATAAGTCAGAATCGTTTGCAGATTAGACCCAGTCTTTGCTCCCACCTGTTGCGTCAGCAGAAAGATAATGTCAAACTGTTTAAATGTTGTAAACGTCGTAATCACAACCGATGGTGCAATAATCGGTTTTATCATCGGAATCGTAATATACCACATTTTTTGCAACCATGTTGCGCCATCTAAAACTGCACTTTCGTAAAAACTCTTTTCGATACTTTGCAGAGCACCATCCATAATTGTTATCATAAATGGAAGTGCCAGCCAGAGATTTACAGTGGTACAGCATAAAAATGCCATACCATCGCTACCAAGCCATTTTACAGGTCCAATATTATATTTCGCCAACCACTGATTCAATAAACCGAACTGCGAATTGAACATTCCCGTCTTCCAGAGAAGAATTGATACATATCCAGGCATTGCCCATGGAAATATCAATAACGTCTTGTAAACATTTCGCAACCGCAGACGCTTTAAATTCAAAAGGTTTGCCAATAAAAAGGCAATGATCAGTTGCAAAACCATATTTACAACCGTCCATAATATCGTAACCAAAAATGCCTGAATGAAACCATTATCCAATACCAGCAAAGCATCCTTATAATTTTTTAGTCCGATCAATGCATAGTTATTCCAATGATATACATTCATATTCGTCAATGAAATATACCCGGTATACAGAATCGGAAAGATTACAATTAGCAGAATAAGTATTAAAGATGGTGCTGACCAGGAATAAGCAAACAGCATTTCTTTTTTATTTTTTTTCTTCAATTTGTTACCTCATACTTTCAATCAACTGCAGTGCCTCCTGCTGCGCCGCCTTTGCACTTTCTGTTACATCTTTTCCACTCATATTTACATCCGTCAGAAGGTTGCCAACAACCGTCCACATAACATCCATTTCCGGGACATTTGGCATTGGGATTGCATGTTCTGCTGTATCACGCATTGCCATAACAACTTCATCAGAAGTTACTTCATCCATTTCATAGCAGCTTTCCATTGCCGGTGCACATCCACTTGCTTTTGCAAGATCAACTTCCACTTCCGGATCCATCAGAGCTCTAAGCACTTTTTCTACAGCACTCTTTTTGTTCTCTGCCGCATTTTTTAACACATGAATTCCCTGTACTCCCATATACGGAGAAATTGGATTTCCTGTCTCATCAATTACCGGCATCGATGCAACCCCGACATCCATTCCGTTCGCTCTTACTGTTGGAACAAGCCAAGGACCAGCAATTGTAGAATGAGCCATTCCCTCCTTGAACAATGTATTTACCGTTGCATACTCTGTCTCTCCCGGCATTAAATCCACAAATTTTTTATGATATTTTAATGCAGCTATCGTTTCTTCTGAATCAAGTCCCGGTGTACCATCATCTGATAAAATAGTTCCGTCAAAGCCATTAATCCAGCCGGCTGCATAATACGGCGTACTATGCTGTTCCACAAATCCATAGTGTCCGCCAGCTGTATTATCCTGCATATACTGATAAAGTTCTTCCGTAGTTTTTGGCACTTCATCATCCTTCATATAACGCCTGTTATACATAAACAGTAAAGTCTCGTAATAGACAGGAAGCTGGTAAATTTCGCCTTTATATGTAGCTGCCTCCAAAGTATTGTCCATATATACATTCAACTCTTCTTTTGGAATAATATCCGTAATCGGTGCAAGGATCCCCATCTCTGCATATACGCCAATCTTATCATGCGCAAAGAAATACATATCAGGTGCCGCCTTTGGATCACTTCCGATCATCTTTAAGCTTTCCGTCAAATCGCTTTTCTTTTCCAGTACCACATGCACATCCAGTTCCAGCTCCTCCAGTTTCTTCTGAAGGACTTCCGCCACTGCATCTTCTTTATCGTGCCAAATCGTTATGGTATTTTTATCAGCCTCAGCCACATTGTTTCCACCACATCCGCTCAGCAATCCGGCTGCCATGGTAAATACAAGTGCCATTGACATCAATTTACTTCTAACTTTTTTTTTCACTTCTGTCCTCCTGTCTTTTACATATGACTTTTCTTAATTATTTATTTTTCGCTTTTTTCTTTTTTATTACAACCACAATTACAACAATAACAACCGCTGCAACTACAATCATAAGTATGATTGGCATTGCATTGCTACTATCGGATTTCTCCGTTACTTCCGGTGCCTCTGTCGCATCTTCTGTTGCCTGAACATCTTCTGTCGTATCTACCTGTGGTTCTTCATAGCTTACCTCAAAATTCTCTGCATCTTTGACAACAAGCCAGACATCTTTTCCTGTATCAACAGAAATATCGCTTGTCTGAACACTTCCTTCATTTCCATTCACAATCAGGGAATTTACCCAACCGGGAACTTCCTTTACAAGCCAGCCATTTTCCCCTTCCTCTAAAGCTTCACCAGGCCAGGAGCCAAATGCATTCGTTCCATCTGGTGCCGACCATGCCCAAAGACAAGGTGAATCCCAATCAGACGGTGCCATAACATGTACTGTTATATTCGGAACTTCTTGTTTATCCGGATCAGTATAGCTAAATTCTGCCTTCCCATCTGCATCTACCGTTACCCACACTTCTGCTGCATCAATAGAAATATCCTCTGTCTGAACGCTTCCATCATTTGCATTGATAATAATAGAATTTACCCATACTGGAACTTTTGCTGTATACCAGCCATTGTCATCCTGCTTCATTTCCATGCCCGGCCATTTATCAAATGCATTCGTTCCATCCGGTACTGACCATGCCCAAAGACAAGGATTTTTCCAACTATCATCTACTTTTGCATGAATTGCAAATTTTTCAACATATTCCGGAGTTTTTCCTTTTGTCTGTTTATCATATGTCACGTTTGCATTATCTGCATCCGTTACTGTAATCCAGCAATCCTTCTCTCCTTCCAGAACCTGTTCTGCCGTCTGGACATTGCCCTCATTTGCATTTACAATCACATGATTGGCCCAAGCCGGAACCCAAATATAATACCAACCTTCATTTGTGGTATCTGCATCCATCTCTTCCCCCGGCCATGCTTCAAATGCATTATTGCCATCATCATCCCATGCCCACACGCATGGAGCCTCCCAGTCTTTCGGCACCTGCACATACACTGCTTTTTTCGCATCAGATGTTTCATCTGCTTTGATTGTCTGTGGTATCATTGCAATCAGCAATACTGCCATGAAGCAAAAGGTTGCAACTCTTTTTATCACTTTACTCATAAGTTCTCCTCCTATACATCATCACTCACTGTTGTATTCCAAAACAATCTGCGCGCTTTATGTTTGATAAGCTGATTATATTTCACATGAAATTTCCGGTCAATTCTTATTTAGGTAATCGTTTTCTCTGATTTTATGGTAGTTTTTACTAATTTAGTTCGCATTATTTATAGATATTTCACAACATTTTCCATTAAATAGGCACAATAGAGAAATTTTTGTGAATTATTAACGAAACTGTTTCCCTATGTTTTCCTAGCTACACCATCCAGAATCACAATTGATTTATTCCTTAAACGCTTCATAATTCCGCTCGCCCATTCTTTTTTCCTTTGAATTTACAAACAAAAAAGACCTTGAAAGATATCACTCTCTCAAAGTCTTTTTTAGGAAAGCAGACTGAATATTTTCAAACGCAGCCTTTATACTATGAAAATATAACCCCTGCCAATATTAAGACCTATTATTTTTTATTTGAAGACTTAATTCCCGTATTTAAAACCACCGACCATCTGGATCCATTGGTATCTTCCAGCATAATCGTACATTTTTTTACTTTCGAAACTGTAAATTTATTTTTCCCGATTTTCAGGCTCTTACATTTACCGCTTCCTGTTCCATATAAAATTTTCCAGACATGACTGTCATTTACTTTTGTTAACGAAATATTACCCGGCTGATATTGTGCCTGTTTTGCATATTCGCCCAATACATTCGCATTCCAGGTAATTGTCGCTTTCTGCTTCTTCTTGTCATTCTTGACAGATACTGTGAAAACCTTCTTTACCGGAATAGTGGAAATAAAGGTATTAACCTTCGCATCACATAATGAATTTCCCGGTGTCTTAGTTGTTGTAGTCTCTACATAATAAGTTCCCTTTTTCAGAAAAGTTGTAAATTGTTTTGGATATACCTGGACAGTTACATCGCCCCACTCGGTTGCTCCCACCTCTTTTGTACGAGCTTCATCCCGGTATACATGACATTCTGTAATTCCATTACCATCATTCAGTGTAAGTGAACCTGCAACATACACCCAGGAATCTTCTTTCACGGTAAATCGAAAGAAATCCTTTGCCTTTTCATCCGGGTTAACCGTAACCGGAACAGATCGTACCGCTGACTGATCCTCAATCAGATTTGCATTGCTGATTACTGATGCCTTTACAGTCGGCACTTCATCCGCTTTCACATACATTTCCGGGACACAGACAATTGCAAGTGCAACGACCATTCCAAGTATAATTCCCTTTTTCCACAATTTCATTATTTGACCTCCTTTAAACAAAATGTTTGATAAATTACTACATAATTTTAACATAACATTATTCTGCATGCAAACCAGCGTTTTCCTGAAAGTTCCTACTGAAATCTTTTTGAAAATCAATCCAAATACAAAAGGATGTATCACGATAATTCTTGCATTACCTTGACGCATCCTTTCGTGTTGTATTTTTTATTCTTCTTAATGACAGCTATGGCTTCCACATCCATGCTCGCCACATGTATGTCCTTCCCCGTGGTTATGCTCATGGTGAGAACACTTCACATCCGGATTATACTCAAGTGTTTCATTGATAAAAGCTTCTACCGCTTTATCTGCATCTCCGGAAACTCCTCCGAAAAGATTAATACCGGCTGCCGCTAACGCTGTCTGTGCACCGCCTCCGATTCCGCCACAGATCAAAACATCTGCGTTCAATGCATTAAGAACTCCTGCCAATGCGCCATGTCCGTTTCCATTCGTATCTACTACTTCTGAATGTACTACTTTTCCTTCCTCTACATCGTAAATCTTAAATGTCTCTGTGTGTCC
>PPYE01048202.1_pt1 | contig 10146 bp, 6 predicted proteins | sample 1559881 | NCBI WGS metagenome assembly PPYE01 (sample SAMN08240022, study PRJNA423297) | Human gut metagenome, whole genome shotgun sequencing project.
AATCACAGGCTCCTGCGTATTATCCGGATTATATACAAATACGGTAAGCTTGCCCTCCGCTTCATTGCCCGCTGCATCGGAAATCTTTGCGGTTACCGCATTATCATATTTTCCGGGCACAGACAAATCCAGGTTTTCATTTACGGTTATTGAAGCATTTTCCATGGAAAGCTCCCCGTCCACGGCATCTGTCACTGTAAAATACTGCTTCCAGTCAATCCCGTCCTTTGTGCTTCCTGCCGCTACCGCCGCCGTTTCCATGGTAAAATCAGGCGCACGGTTATCCTTAATCTCGCTGCCGGACAGGATACTCTCCATATTGGAAATTACATTTGTAAAATCCGTAATATTCGCTTTTACCGCCACATCATAGGAGCTCATTCCTCCCATTCCATAAAGAGACTTTCCTAAAATGTCGTCCCATTTTACCCTTAAGTCCAGAAGATCCGCATAATCAGGCGCCAGATTTTCTCCAATATATGTAAAGCAGTCAATCAGCTTATCTCCGTACTGCTCGTTGTAAACATCCATTCCCATGGAAGCCAGTTCTGTCAGCGCATTCTGATCCTTATATTCCGAAACGCTTTCCACACCGCCCAGCACCTTGTAATACGTCTGCCAGTACAGCTTGTATGCCTTCAGCGCCAGCTCCGTTTTTTCTTCATCCACGCCTTTCAGGATGCCGACACTGTCGCCCAGTGTAATTACCTGACGATATTCTTCACTGTCCATATCCAGCCCGTCCGCCCTGGGCCAGGGAACGATACCGATGCTTTCTCCCCTGTCCGCACAGGCGGATGCGTTTCCGCCAATCCACCAGTCCGGGGAATCCGTAAATACTGTGCCGCCCGCAGAAAAATCCGAGGCCGCCGTAGTCCACTGCGGCGTATAGCCATCATCGTAAACTCCGGGATCCGTCATCAGCTTTTTATTCATCAGATTTTCAATATACTGGATCCCCTGTATGGATTTTTCACTGTCCACAGCCAGGCCATCTTTGCCGTAAATGGAACCGCCTGCGGAATACATGGCGGAAAGACCGGCGAAACGATGATCGGTTTCATAGGCCTGCACCTTATCATAGACACAGCCATCCGGCGCGGAAATATTGGAATAGTGCGCCTGGATTTTTGTCAGATAATCCTCAAATACGCTCCAGGTCCACTTGCCTTCCAGGAACAGATCCATGGGGTATACCGTATTTCCATCCCCATCCTTCAATGCGTCAACCTGCTCAATCATGGAGATATTGAAAATAAGCGGCCATCTCTGTTTGTAACGGATAACATTCGACAGTAAATAATTGTGTCCGTACAGCTTGTCATACCACATCCAGGATGACTCTTCATCACTGAACAAATCCTCATATTGGTCCAGCTGCTGCAATACATTCTGGGCCAGGACCGTCCCTTCCGCGCCTCCCCATATCAGGGCGATATCACAGACCGGATTTCCCGCCAGCACACTGGTCATAAGCTCGTTTTGCACATCACTTGCATACTGTATAAACTCAAATTCAACATTCAGTTCCTTCTTCACAGTCTCCAGCGCTGCCAGGGCCGCCTGCCTTTCGCTTTCCCCCATGGTAAATTCCCCGGTCACCTCATCCACATAATTCGGATCCAGGCTGTTTACCCAATGGGTGCCATAACGGATAACCACCGGTTCCCCGGAAGCCGCTTCTTCTCCGGAGGCTGTCCCGTCCTCCGGCCGGGAATCACTTTCCTGTTCCTGGGCAGCGTTTGTCCCCTCCGTTTGCTGTGCTCCTCCTGAACCGCAGCCGATGATTGATATTCCCAAAACTGCGCTCAGCATAAACGCTATTACCTTCTTTTTCATGTCACAAAGTCCCTCCTTTTCATTTCTCAGATAATGAATTAAGATGATTCCGGCCATAATTGCCTTACCGGCGATATCTTGTGGAATAGTCATGAAATCGTTTTCTTGAACGGCAAAAAAAATATTATGTGAACTTATTATAATATTAAAGTTCAAGAAAACGATTTCATGGCTAATAAAAAAATAGAGCGGAAGTATTAGTTATTTTAATTCATAGCATTTCAAGAAATCGATTTCATGGAGTATTCTATAACACTTTTTTCCAAAAAGCAATTACAATTATCTTTCTGGCGCACATTTTCTGCATAATGGCTAAAAATATTTTCCTGTTTTTGTTACCATTTAACAAAAAACATTATAAAACTGACTCATTTTAATTTTTTGCAAGAGCTCCGAATTATCAGTGATACTTTAACTACCTGTTCTTCCGGAACATCCCTTCCTTCCGCCGCATCTATGGCAGTATCAATGAGCTTTGCGGCAAATTCCCTGTAATCACAGGCAACGGAGGTCAATGGAGGCGTTGCAATCTGAGAAAGATATGTATTATCAAATGAAATCACAGAAAGGGCTTCCGGTACCCTCTGCCCATTTTCCAAAGCGGCTTTCATAATACCGGCAGCAACTGCATCATTAATAGCAATTACAGCTGTGGCAGGATCCGGAACATCAAGCTTATTACTGTTTGCATAGCCTGACTCAAAATTATAATCATATATCTCCAGCACATATTCCTCTCTTTGCACCAGTCCTTTTTCCCGTATCAGCCTCTCGTATTCCTGATATTTATCCAGCGTCGGCTTCATCTCCCGGTCCCCGCCCATAAGCGCTATCTTAGTATGGCCCAGCCCAATCAAATATTCCATAGCCAGTTTCATCGCATATCTTTCATCCATCCCGACTTTATAACAATTGGTTCCCCGCTGTCTCCCTGTTGCCACAATCGGTATGGTCTCGGAAATTTTGTTGATAAGCTCCTGGTATTCCTCATCAACAGTAACCTTTTCAACGCTCCCTCCCAGTATGATTATCCCATCTACACGCTGCTCATACAGCTTTATGATCTGCTTTTTTTCCAGTTCATAATCACTCAGGGAACTGGAAATCATAAGCATATATCCCCTTTCATTGGCTATTCGTTCACACTCAGCCGTTAACTTTGAATAAAAAGGAGAATCAATATGTACTGCCATTATACCGAGTACTTTCGTATTCACTCCCCGAAGTCCCTGGGCAATTACGTTCGGCTTATAATTATATTTGCGGATAGCCGCCTCCACGCTTGCCTTCTTTTCAGGGCTTACATAGGCATTATTACGCATAACCCTGGAGACTGTTGCCGGGGAAACGCCTGCCTCCTCCGCAATAGTATTGATATTTATCTTATCCTTCAGCATGTTCTCAGTACCCTTCCCTAAATTTTATCTACATTCTAACATATCCCATTTCATTTTACTACCTGACGTTCTTCACCTGACGTTTTTCACCACCCGGCTTCGTGACAACAATGGCGTTACCATCGGCGAAGAACTGTGGAGGGATATTTATAAGTTTTTTTATAAACAGTTTTTCCAGGGCTGGCGCAGCAGCATCTATATGGAAATAAATCTGTATTCCTGCGGATCGATTGCATTTATCTTAGGAGATTTCATAGGATGCGGCGTACAGAGCGTTAACCCTGCCCGGACCTCCGCCGCCGGTATGTCGGCGGAAACTCTTAAGAAGCGCTTTGGAAAGGATGTGGTTTTCCGGGGCGGCGGCTATGATGCACAGCTTATTGATACATCCTCCTCTTACGGGGATGTCTACAGAAACGTTTATAAAAATGTTAAAATACTGGGCGCCGGCGGAAATTATATTTTAGCAGGAGTCCATAACCTGCCTGCGAATATGCCGGAGCATCATCTGAAGGCTATGCTGGATGCGTAACGTGATGCACGGGACTATTAGAACCGGCAGGAACTACCAGATTAAGCGAGGCCGCCGTACTCAAATATCTGAATGGTGGAAAATTTAAGAGGACGGCAAAGCATTTCATTCCCCGTCCAATGAATCCCAATGCCCGTTGGCGATCCGGTAGACAGGATCGTCTTCCCGCTCACAGTTGACCAATACGGAAATCATCAGTTCATCAATTTCCGGATCATCTTTTATCCGATCCAATACCTCAAAAGCGCTCTGACGCAGCACATCCGGGTATCCCGGCTCGATGAACGCCATAGCCAGGCCCTTTGCATCGGCTCCGGGCTGCCGTGCGGCATACCGCAGCAGCCGCGCCGCCGAGTCCGGATCCTCATAATCATCATCCATCGCCAGACACCGAAGCCCTTCCGCATTCAGTTCCACCCCCGGGTACAGCGCCAGCGCTCCCGCGTCGGCATACATGGGGTAACGCTGCGCTGCCTTTATATACTCCATGTCCCATACCGGACGGACACCGGAGGCGATCGGCGGAGGCGTTCCCCTTCGTTTCCTTCCCAACGGGCAGTCAAAGAGCTTTTGCTGCGCAGGGGTGATGATATCCGCCGCCGGCGTCTCGCTCCCGTCCGGCCAGACAATATGCAGGATTCCCTCTCTCCAGATACGCTCCGGACGGGATATGGTCAGGGCCGGCACCGTTTTTTCCTCCAGCGCACAGGCACAGGCGCGGTGGTGCCCATCCAGAAGGACACTCATATATCCCCAGAGCGAATAGGCCAAAACAGGAGGAAGCGCTTCCCCCGCCCTGAGGCGCCGCCGATAGTTTTCCGCCTGCTGAGGATCGTACTTTTGTGCGCTCTGCGCAGGATAGAGATAACAGGGGAAACAGGGAAGCACACGATGCTTATCTGAATCATAGTATTCCGACGTCGCTTTGAATGACGTCAATGACTCCGGTACATCCCAGAAGAAATGCCCGTCACCATCGGTTGGATAGTAATCCGAATAAGACAATACATAAATTCCCGGCTGGAGCAGGCCAAGGACCGGCCTCACCCGCTCCAGCGCATCCGCAAGTCGGGCATATGGCTTATCCAATGCAGCCCGGACCGAACGAATTTCCCTGCAGTCCTCCGGTATCCCGTAACCCGCCGCCAGCATACTCTCACAGGTAGGGGAGCCGTTGGCCTGTATCCTGAGCAGCGGGGAATCGCCCAGATACAGGATGGAGCGATAGTCCTCTTCGCATCCTCCTGCCTCCTTTTCCGGCTCAAACCAGTCCATACTTAACCTCCCGCGGCTGCCCCGCACAGCAAGAAGCAGATGCTCCGAGGGAAATACCGCCAAACACCCCCTGTGTTCTGCAATTACCTCTATCTTTTCTTTTTGAAACAGCATAATATCCCTCTCCTTCGCCATTTCCATAACACCGTCTCATCCTCCATGATAAGCTTTGACTTCCCGGCAAGCTTCACGATGGCATATTCCTCCTTGGTGACAGACAGATATCCGGTCCGCTGTACAGAAGAATTCATGCAGGCGGTTCCCCGTGACTGGCCGCGCAGCCAGCTGGAATTTATTTATGTTTTTCCATATACCCGGACTTTACTTTGTCTATTGTTTTTCCACCAATACCAAAATTTTTATCTGGTAATTCTTTAATGGTAACAGAGAAAAATTCCTGCGGTACATTCATTATTTCAGATGAAACCTCTGTTAAGCGCTTAATCAGACTTTCTTTTTGTTCCTCTGATAAAGCTCCGCTTTCGATTGTTATATATGGCATTTTACTCCTCCTTATAAATTGGGATTGGTCAAAACATGGTTTATGGTTGGCTCTGGATATTTCACAAATAATGTTGGTTGTATCGTCTGCGTATTCCTCCAGGCAGCATATTCTTTTGAAAAGCTTTTATGATTTGGCATAGGCAACCGCTGAAACAGTTCTTTATCCCATATGTAGGCAGCGGGCTGATATAATCCAAGTAAATACGCTATGACTGCCCTTTCCCATTGCGGCCGTTTTCCATGTATAAATTTATTTGCTTTTGGAATCGCCTCATCTAAAATGTCTTTGTCCCCACGCCATAGTCCTGTTAGCATATCTGCAGCAGGTCTGAATCATGGAAAAATATTTGCTGCATATCTTTAATTCCTCTGCACAACTTCACATTGTTTTCTAAAGCCGACAATGTGCTCAAAGACTTTTGTTTATAAGCTTACGAATGTGACCATCAGTTTCATTATAAAATTTTTTTGTAACTGTTTAGGGAACCCATTATTCAAATATTAATTCGGGGCTTCCCATAAATGCATTTTTTATAGCTTCAACCGCATTTTTTCCATGTTTCTTGGCAGTACCAATATAGGACATTACGGTTAAGTAATCGCAGATTCCTTCTTCGGTTCTGAAACAACCAGATACCTTGGTTTTGGTCTTGATCATGCGTAGATCTCTTTCTGCCTGGTTGTTGTCAAAATCTATTTGGAAGTAAAGGCAGACTACACCCTTGTACTTTTAAAGCCGTTCGATGAGGCCCAACACTTTCCCTTTTTTTAGGGCGGCCTTTTTCCTTTGTCTCCTTTATGCCCATTGGATTTTCAGCAAATGCGACTTTGATGATTGCATCATACTCTTCATCATAATACTGAACTATACTTCTATCAGCACTTGTTAGGGTCATTGCCATTGCATCTTCTTTTGCCTTTTTCATGTCCAAAAGAAGCTTTTTAGACCTGCGTGCCCATGTTTGTTCCGGATGGGTTTCTATTACTCCATTCAATTCACGCAATAAGTGGGCACAGCAAACCGCATGGAGAATGTCATATTTCCAATAGGATGCCCAGCGGTCATGGATGGCAACACCCTGAAAATTAGGAATTACACCCATCTCAGTCATACCGACATGTCCGCGTTTATAGCTGAAAAACAGGTATGTAAATAATTCATCACTGGCAATATGCGCCCAACGGGTGTGTCCATCCACACGGGTACCTGTTCCGTCAAAATGAGCTTCTGCTGCATTACACATATGGGCCTTGATTGTCCCTACAACACTGCTGACCTTTTCAGCACATCGGGACACCATCTTCAGAACAGTTCCTGTAGAAATAGGAAGGTCAAACAGACTACCCAGGATTTCCTGCGTACGCTTTGCACTTACAGCACCTACCGTGTTCAGTGTTACAATTAAGGATGCAATGGATTCTCCATATTGGATCTGGCCTTTGGTATCGGAAGGAAAAGTACCTTTCAATGTCTGGTTTGTCTTTGGACGCTTAACTTCCACGGATTCATATGCATCAAGCGTCTGGATGGCTTTGACATCGACCTTGTACCTCGTTTCACCGACACATGCTGTCCCCTTACATTTTTTCCAATCCGGGCAATTCTTGCAAGCATTCGGAATAAGGGTTTGTGTTGTGTCTGGCGCTCTGGTAATTACCATATGCGTGCCAGTATGCCCTTGTTGGGCACCTTGTTTTTTGCCGGAAGGTTCACGAAGGCTTTTGTCTTTCGTTCCTCTCTTTAGTCCGTCACTTGAAGGTGGCTTGGAACTATTTTTGGAGTTTTTATTTTTCTGCTCCTGAAGTTCTTTGATGGTTTGGGTAAATGATTCGACAGTTGCATTTAACTGAGCAAGCTGTCCAAGCATTGCTGTATTCTGAGCGCGCAATTCTGCATTTTGAACAAGCTCAACTGTAATGTTCATTGGCATCCAAACCACCTTCTTTCCCGTTTTCTATGCATATATTTTACATGAAAACCGAGGAAAAAGCGAATTGATGTAATTATTCATAGGTTCAAAATGGCGGTGGATAAGTATAAAATTTCAAGGTTCAAGTATTACTAAATCTATTCAAAAGCTACGGAATGTGGCTTTGAAACATGGTTATTTAAGATATTTGGGGAGTAATCCACAACAAAGCAATTATCGTGATTACTGAGGAATGATTATCCACAGAAATCACGAAACAGACTGCAAAACAGATTTTTACATTTCTCTGTTTTATACAAAAATCATCTGGATCTAAAATGGATCCTAAACAGTTACCCTAAAAGAAGAAAGGAAATTCACCAAAATAATCCTATCTTTTCAAATTAAATTTTTTTGCTCTGTTTTTTATTAGTATAGCATATAAAAATGAACAAAACTATTATTTTAAAGCTGCTGATACCTGACTATATATAGATTGAGCCCTTTCCACTGTCACTAAAACAGCCGAAAGGGCCCTCTCGTTTTTTCCGAACCTATTATAAACACACTGTCAGGCAAGCATGCAGAGAGCTCTTCGATCTGTCAGTAAAATCGGTATTTGTATATGTTTGTCCAGTCAAAGCCATTTTTATCTGTTCCTAAATTGTCTTAGTAAACAATTTGGGTAAAAACTCTCTGGCACAGTGCCGCCAGAATGTCCAGTCATGCCCTCCTTCTTCCTCAAACACTTCCAATGGTATTCCATGTGCCTTTACTTTCATTACCGCTTCTTTCGTTGTACTGTAGAAACCGTCCCGTGTCCCGCAAGCTACAAACAGCATTTGAAATATCTTTTCAAAGTTGCTTCTGTCGTATAAAATTTGTCTGTAATCAGAATCCTTATCTTCTATAACCAGTCCTCCGCTGAATATCCCTGCCCAAGCAAAAAATTCAGGATTTCTAAATACCGTTCTCTGTGTCTGCATTCCTCCCATAGATAAGCCCGCCATAGCCCTGCTCTCTCTTTCGGGAACAGTACGGTACATATGATCAATAAAGGGGATACAATCCTTTACCAGCTCTTCATCAAAAGAACCTAATGAGTGATGACTGCTTCCATCCCTGCGAAAAGCATATCCGGAATTCATGACAATAATCATTTCCCGCATCCTGCCCTCCGCAATCAGGCAATCCGCTATATTATCAATTTTTCCTTGCCAAATCCAACCTGTTTCATTTTCTCCTCCGCCATGCTGAAGATATAAGACCGGATATCTTTTTCCTATACTTCGTGCATATCCCGGCGGCGTATATACATAACACATCTTAGTTCTTCCTGTTTGTGAAGACTGGTAATAATTCAGATGTATTTGGCCATGCGGGATATCAGACAGTAAATATTCATGGAAATCTGTTTCCGGCATTTCAAAAAAATTAAGAGCCTTAAACGCGCCATATCCTACAGGAGCCATAGGGTTCAGTACCTGATTCCCATTTACATAATACTCATGATAGTGAAATCCCGGCTCAATACCTTCCAGCCGGACGGTCCAATACCCCTGGTTTCCCTCTTCCCCATCTGCTCTATTTAGTTTCAGCCGTTTCATCCCATAAACTTCAACTTCCACTTTTTCAGCATCAGGAGCCAGAAACCAAAAACTTACTTCTGACTTTCCCTCTATTTCTACTCCATGATGAATATCACGGTAACGGCCGGCTGGATTTCCCTTATCATCTACTGCAAACAAAATTTTTTTGTAGGCAGGATCAAAAAATAAAACCTGCTCTTCCCATGTCTGTTTCCGCAACATTTCTCCCGAAATTTGTGTCTGCGGTTCACTCCCCTGCTTGTCCATGATATCTGACGTTATTCCCTCAATACCGTCCTCCTTAAACAGCAGTGCAGCAAATTCCCTTAAGCTTTCACGCCAGACATGCCATTCATGGAACCCATTATAGCTGGCCCGGCTGCAGGGAATTCCCTGTTCCAGAAGCTGTCCGCACGCGGCCTGCTGTTTTTCTACTAGTCTTTCTTCCCCTTTACCGCAGGAAAGAAAAATATGATGGGCCGCATACGTTTTTTCAGTCAGGATTTTATCCAACTCTGTATCTGCCATCCCTGAAAACACACCTAAATATCCAAATAAATCCTGATGTTTAGCAAACGTAAGCATTGCCTGTGCGGATCCCATGGACAATCCAGCTATTGCTCTGTATGCCCTTCCTTTTTTTACCCGGAATTCTTTTTCGATACAGGGGATACAGTCCTCTATCAATTCTCTGTCAAAATCTCCGGGATAAAAAACAGGATCTGTCTCAGGAATAAAGGAATATCCACAACACATTACCACAATCATTTCCGTACATTTTTTTTCTTCAATAAGGTTATCCAAAATAAGGTTTAATTTACCGCTCCATATCCATCCCGTTTCATTTTCCCCAGCCCCATGCTGAAGATACAGAACCGGATATTCCCTATCTCTTTTCTCTTCATATCCGGGAGGCGTATACACAAAACAGGCTTTGATATGGGAATTAACTTGTGATTTATACTTCATTATCCGCACGTCCCCATGAGGTACTTCCTTCAGATAATAAAAATCAGTTCCTTCTTCAGGCATTTCGAAGAAATTAATAGCTTTAAAACAGCCATATCCAAACGCACCATGAGGATTCTGCACTTCTACCC
>PPYE01171440.1_pt1 | contig 10145 bp, 8 predicted proteins | sample 1559881 | NCBI WGS metagenome assembly PPYE01 (sample SAMN08240022, study PRJNA423297) | Human gut metagenome, whole genome shotgun sequencing project.
TCCAAGGCCATGTATCCGGACTGGCTCAGCCTGACCGGCGAGGGTTATGTGCCGAGCATGTACAAAAAGTATGGCGCGATCATCAGCCCGATGGGCTGCCGCGCGTTCCTGTCCCCGTGGTATGAACGCGGCGGCATGAAGCCCGCCGACGAGGAGGACAAGCCGGTATTCATCGGCCGCTGGAATATCGGCGCGGTCTCGCTGCACCTGCCGATGATCTATGCAAAGGCGCAGCAGGAAAGCCGCCCGTTCCACGAGGTGCTGGACTACTATCTCGAGCTGATCCGCAAGCTGCACATCCGCACCTATGCGTATCTCGGCGAGATGCGTGCGTCCACCAACCCGCTTGCCTACTGCGAAGGCGGTTTCTATGGCGGCCACCTCAAGCCCTCGGACAAGATCAAGCCGATCATGAAGACCGCGACCGCGTCTTTCGGCATTACTGCGCTGAACGAATTGCAGGAGCTGTATAACGGCAAGTCGCTTGTCGAGGACGGGCAGTTCGCGCTCGAAACGCTGGAGTATATCAACCAGAAGGTCAACCAGTTCAAGGAAGAGGACGGCAACCTGTACGCGATTTACGGCACGCCGGCGGAGAGCCTGTGCGGCTTGCAGGTAGAGCAATTCCGTAAAAAGTATGGTATTATTGAAGGGGTGTCCGACCGTCCCTATGTTTCCAACAGCTTCCACTGCCATGTGACCGAGGATCTCACGCCGATCCAGAAGCAGGATCTCGAGGGGCGTTTCTGGAACCTGTGCAACGGCGGCAAGATCCAGTACGTCAAATATCCGATCGATTACAATCTGGAGGCCATCCGCTCACTTGTGCGCCGCGCGATGAAGCTCGGCTATTACGAGGGCGTCAACCTGTCGCTCGCCTACTGCGACGACTGCGGGCACGAGGAGCTGTCAATGGACGTGTGCCCCAAGTGCGGCAGCCGCAACCTGACCAAGATCGACCGCATGAACGGCTATCTTTCCTACTCGCGCGTCAAGGGGGATACGCGCCTGAATGATGCGAAAATGGCGGAGATCGCGGAAAGGAAAAGCATGTGATGCGCTACCACAACATTACAAAGGACGATATGCTCAACGGCGATGGCCTGCGTGTCGTGCTCTGGGTTGCGGGATGCGCGCATGCCTGCCCGGGCTGCCATAACCCGGAAACCTGGGACGCCGCAGGCGGTATCCCGTTTGACCAGGCGGCGAAAGACGAGCTGTTTGCCGAGCTGGAAAAGGATTATGTCTCCGGCGTGACGTTTTCGGGCGGCGACCCGCTGTTCCCGGCAAACCGGGAGACGGTCGGCGCGCTGTGCCGCGAGATCCGGCAGCGGTTCCCGGATAAGACCATCTGGCTGTATACCGGCTACCGCTGGGAGCAGATCGAAGAGCTTGAACTGATCGACACAGTCGATGTTCTGGTGGACGGCCGCTTTGAACAGGCGCTTGCCGATACGGCGCTGCACTGGCGCGGCAGTGCTAACCAGCGCCTGATCGACGTTAAGCGGACGCGCGCTGCACATGAAATTAAGCTGCATGAAGATAAATAAGAAAGGGATGCAGATCAGCTATGCAGAAAATCGCAAAATTCCATAAAGTATCGGAAAAACAGTTTGTAACCGACTGGTGTGCGGAGACCGGATGCAGCGTTTCCGAAGCGAAGACGGTGTATCAGAAGATCCGTCTGCCGCGCCGCGCGACGGTTGGTTCTGCGGGATATGATTTTTTTGCGCCCGAAGCATTTTCGCTTGTCCCGCATGAGACCATCAAGATCCCGACCGGTATCCGTGCGGAGATCGCGGAGGGTTGGGTATTGCAGATCTATCCGCGTTCCGGGCTGGGCTTCAAGTACCGCCTGCAAATGGACAACACGGTCGGCATCATCGACAGCGATTATTTCACTGCCAAAAATGAAGGGCACATCTTCATCAAGATGACCAACTGCAACCGGCAGGGCAAATCGCTTTCCATCAGCGCGGGCGAGGGCTTTGCGCAGGGGATATTCCTGCCGTTCGGCATCACGGAGGATGACGACGCGGACGGCGAGCGCCATGGCGGCTTCGGCAGCACAACAGAAAAATGATTTTGAAAAACCGCCCCAACGGGCGGTTTTTTCTGTCACCTTTCCTCATTGCGGCGCTTATACTGATGGTAGGAGCGTGATGCGCGATGTTCTGCCGTGGCCAAGCGATCGGCCTTGCCGCCATCTGCCTGGGAGCAGGGCTGCTGATTGGCGGCCTTGTGCCGGCCTGCCTGCCGGTCTGGCTGCTTTCGCTGGCGCTGATTGCGGCAGGCATATTCCTATTCCAATGCTGACGGGAGGTTCGCTTCATGATGAAGGTGGTCATCTGGAAAAGCCCGAAATACCTGCGCGGGATCCTGTGCAGGCTGTTTCACATTACATGAGGGAAAGGCAGAGGCAAAAAAGCCTCTGCTTTTTTCATATTCCGAAAAAGGTGGACATATCGTTATACAGGAGCAGCAGTGAAACGAAGGAGGAAGCATCAATGGAACTGAACCAAACAAGCATCAGCTATTATGACAAACGGCTGGCGCGCATCTCCACCTGTACGGAAACCACGGACTCTATCGTACCGGACACCTTCCCGGACATCGGACGGGTGGTATGCGCTTACGGGACGGCGGCGGTCAAGGATCAGACACCGCAAAGTGGGCGGCTGCTGATCTCCGGCGCTGTACAGGTCACAGTCCTGTACGAGCCGGAAAAAGGCGGCGGGCTGCGCCGTCTGTCCATACCGGTCAGCTTTGCGCATATTGAAGAGTGTGAAGGGCTGGACGCGGACGCAGTATGCGCAGTGTCCTGCCATGCAGCGGCGGTGGATGCGGCCGCGGTCAACAGCCGCAAGCTGAGTGTGAGCGTACAGCTCTGCTTTGCCATAGAGGGATATTGCGAGACCGCATGTGAAATCACGGAGACGGTAGACATCCCACATGTCGAGCTGCTCAGCACCATGCAGACCGTGACGCTGGTCGATCAGGCGCGCGCATATCCGATCACCGTTCTGGACGACGTGAATTTGCAGGACGCTTCCGGCCTGTCGCTGCTGCATACATCGTGCACAATGCGCACTGCGGAATGCCGTGCTATGCACGGCAAGGTCGTGCTCAAGGGAGAAGCCTGTATCCAGTGCCTTGCCTTGCAGGAGGACGATGCGGTCCGCGTGCTGACAAGCAGCACACCGTTTACACAGATCCTTGAGATGCCGGACGCGGAAGACGGGGATACGGTCGATGCACAGCTGGCCGTACGCGAGGCCGACTGTCGGCTGGAGGCCGATGGGCTGCTTTCCTATACGGTCTCCGCACAGGTGGTTTTCCTCCTGCGGCATGCCAGGGCGCTGCGGCGGATCGACGATCTGTATCTGCCGGGCAAGTCGCTCCAGATGCAGGAGGAGAAAACCACCCTGCACTCCATGCCGCCGCTTGTACCATTTTCGGCCGAGGTGACGGAAACCCTGCAAACGGCGCAGCATGTCTCCCATGTCATTTCGGCAGAGGCCTGCTGCTGCGGCGCAAAACGCAGCGCAGAGGGGGAGCTGCAACTGACCACGGCTGTCCAGATCCTTTACCTTGGCGATGACCAGCAGCTGTGTGCATTGCAGCGTATGCTCCCGCTGACTGCCGCGTGCACGGCTGTCGGGGAGGTTTCCCAGATCGCGCTGGCTGCCCGTGCGTCCTCGGCAGGGGAAAAGGGGCTGCTGCTGACTGTCACCGTATCCGGTATGGCGTCGGCGGAAGAGCACTGCCCCTTCCGCCATATCACGGTGGCCGAGGCCGGGGAGCAGCAGCGGGGCAACGACGGCGTGACCCTGCTGCTGCGCTATGTCGGAGCGGAACAGCGGCTGTGGGATATCGCAAAAGACTGCGGCACAACGGTGGACGCGATCCGCCGGGCGAATGAGCTGGCGGCAGAAGCTGCGAGCGCGGCAAACACTATGCTGCTGATACCCATCCAGGTTTGAAAGGCGGGGAAAGAATGGAAAACCAGATTTACAACCAGATCAGCGCGCGGACGGGCGGCGATATTTACATTGGCGTCGTCGGGCCGGTGCGCACGGGAAAATCCACGCTGATCAAGCGGTTCATGGAAACTATGGTGCTGCCCGGCATGGACAATATGTATAAACGCGAGCGGGCGCGCGACGAACTGCCGCAGTCCGGCACCGGGCGGACAATTATGACTGCAGAACCCAAGTTTGTGCCCGAGGAAGCGGCGGAGATCTCCCTGCCGGAGGGCGGCAGCTGTCGTGTCCGTCTGGTGGACTGCGTGGGCTATCTCGTGGACGGCGCGCTGGGCAGCATGGAGGACGATGCGCCGCGTATGGTATCCACGCCGTGGCGCGAGGAGCCGATGACGCTGGCGGAAGCGGCGGAGGTCGGGACACATAAGGTGATCGGCGAGCACTCGACCATAGGGCTGGTCGTGACGACCGACGGCAGCTTTTCCGAGATCCCCCGGGAGAACTACGAACCTGCGGAAAAACGCGTCATCGAAGAGCTGGTAGCGCTCGGCAAACCGTTTGTCGTGTTGGTCAATTCTTCTGAGCCCTGGGGGGACAACGCGCGGGCGGTTTGTGATTCGCTGCGCGAGAAATATAGTGTCGAGCCGGTTGCGGTCAACTGCCTGGAGCTGGATGAAGCGGGGATTACCGGGATATTGCAGCGGGTCCTGTATGAGTTCCCGGTTTGCGAGATCGGGTTTGTGCTGCCGCGGTACATCGGCTCGCTGCCTGCGCAGCACCCGGTGCAGACGAGTATTTACCAGTGCATCCGCTCTGCGGCGGCGGGCGGTGAGCGTATGCGCGACGTCAGGCAGATGTGCCGGATCCTGGAACAAAATGAGTACATCGGCCGCGCGGATATTGACCAGATGGCGCTCGGCACCGGCAAAGCCCGGCTCAAGATCGACATACCGGAAAGCGTGTTTTACGGTATTGTGGGCGAGCAGACAGGCATCCGTGTGCAGGATGCGGCCGACCTGATCGCAGTGCTGGACGACTTTGCGGGCATTAAGCGGCAGTATGATCGGCTGCGCGGCGCGCTCGAGCAGGTGTATCAGACCGGGTACGGCATTGTGATGCCTACGGTCGACGAGCTCTCGCTTGAAGCGCCTGAGATCGTGCGGCAGGGCGGCCGGTACGGCGTGCGGCTGCGTGCATCCGCGCCGTCCATCCATCTGATGCGCGCCAATATCAAGGCGGAGGTCAACCCGATTGTCGGCACGGAGAAGCAGTCCGAGGAACTTGTCCATTATCTGCTCAGCGAGTTTGAGGAACAGCCGGAAAAGATATGGGATACCAATATTTTCGGCAAGTCGCTCAATGAGCTGGTACGGGAGGAACTGTCCCATAAACTCAGCCGCATGCCGGACGATGCACGCGGGAAAATCAGGGAGACGCTGGAGAAAATTATCAATGAAAGCGCAGGCGGCTTGATCTGCATTATATTGTAAAGTTTGCGTGCGAATGGGCGGCTATTGGGATAAATAGCCGCCCGTTTGTGTGTATATTGTTTTGCCCGGCGCTTGCAAAGCCCTATATATTGTGTTAAAATACATACGCTAAGCGTAATATTTTTGGGGGTGTCTGGGTGGACAAGCATATTTTCGTCATCAATGGCAGCGGCGGCGTCGGGAAGGATACCGTTTGCGCTATGGCGGCCCGTTTTTGGCGGGTACAGAATATCTCGTCGATCACCCCGATCCTTGATGTGGCGCGCGCGGCCGGCTGGGATGGGGCCAAAACCCCTGCTTCACGGCGCTTTCTCTCCCAGCTGAAGGAGGTTTGCACGGAATTCAATGATCTGCCATTTCGCTACTGTATGGAGCAGCTGGCAAATTTCCGGCAGGGCGATAACGAGATCCTGTTCGTCCATATCCGCGAGCCGGAGGAAATTGATCGCTTCCGGCAGGCGGCAGGGGAGGGCTGCAAGGCGGTGCTGGTGCGCCGCCCGGCACTGGAACAGGAGCGGGGCCTGCTGGGCAACCGCTCGGATGACGGGGTCGGTGAATACGCATACGACGGCGTATTCCTGAACGACGGCCCGTTGGATGGCATGCCTGAAAAGGTCCGCAGCTTTTTTGAAGGAATGCTGGGCTGATATCCCGATGGATTGAGCTGCGGATAGCAAGAAACCGTGTGATTTATCCCCAAAAAAGACCAGGGTAGAGCAGAGAAAGGACAAGCAAGTATGAGCGAAGAAAACAAGCAGCAGAACCAGACGGCGGAAAGCAAACCGCAGGAAAAGCCGGCGGAGCCCAAAGGACAGCAGGCGGATAATAAGCCGCAGAAGCAGCAGCCCGCAAAAGGCGGTGCCCATGTGGCCAAGTCGGGCAGTAATGTTGCGGTAAACGCAGCTGCGGCAGATACGCCTGATAGCAGCGGGCAGCCGAAACGCAACAAATATGCGGATAAAATGAATAAGAAAAAAAGCAGGCTGAGCAAGGGCGTCCGCATCGGTATCGGCGTGGCTGTGGTCGCAGCCCTGATCGCAGCAGGCGTATTTGCAGTACTTAAGACGCGTGACACAGGTGCGGAGGACACTGCTTCCACCACTGCAGTTGCGACCCGCGGCATGCTGGAGACCTACATAGAGGGCAGCGGCGTGACGGCGGCGGAAAAGCGCGAAGAGCTTGGCCGCGACCTCAAAGGTACGGTTACCGAAGTGCTGGTCGAGGTCGGTGACGAGGTCAAGAAAGGCGACGAACTGATTGTTGTCAACCCGACTGAGACGCGCGCGGAGCTGGAAACCGCGCAGGACGAGCTTGCAGATGCCCAGCGCGCCGTTACCGAGGCGCAGGCAGAGGTGACACAGGCACAGGGCGTCCTGGCCACAGCGCAGAACCAGCTGGGCAAATTGAACGTCACCGCACCCTTTACTGGAAAGATCATCCCGGCTTCGGACGCAGAGGGCAACAGCTCCACATACCGTGTCGGCCAGCAGGTAAGCGAGGGCGAAGTGATCGGCTATATGGTCGATGACAGTACGATGAACCTTTCGCTGTATTTCAGCTCTGCTTATATCAACGACATCCAGACCGGGCAAGCAGCAACCGTTTCCATCCCTTCGGCCATGAGCGAGGTAAACGGTTCGGTTTCCTCGGTAGAGCGGACCGAGCGCGTTTCGACCGACGGTGTCCAGGTGTTCCGCGTAGTGGTTTCGGTCGATAACCCGGGTACGCTGACCAAGGGCATGGCTGCAACTGCGACGGTCAACGCCGGAGACGCGGGCACGGTGTATCCGTCCAATTCCGGCACGCTGGAATACAGCCGCGAAGAGGCTGTAACGGCACAGGTCAGCGGCGAAATCACCGCGCTCAATGGCATTGATTATTACAGCTACAACAGCGGTGCGACCATTATGCGCCTGTCGAGCGATTCGGCACAGGACGAGGTGCGCAACGCACAGAACGCCGTTACTACCGCACGCAACGGCGTAACCACCGCGCAGCGTCAGGTTTCGGACAAGCAGGCACAGATTGCCGACCTGCGCAAGCTGATCGAGGACTCCACGATCGAATCCCCGATTGACGGCGTGGTCGTCAGCCTGAACGCAGTAGAGGATCAGGAAGTTGCGGGCACGGATGCACTGGTTGTTGTCGCGGATCTAAACGATATTATCGTAAATGCAGAGGTCATGTCGACCGATGTCGGTGCGGTGCAGGAAGGCCAGCCGGCGATGATGACGATGTATACCTATGACGGTTCGCAGCTGATGCTGACCGGCATGGTGGATTCGGTCGCGCTGGAACCGTCGCAGGATGGAAGCGGCGGTCAGGGCAGCATGCCGACCTTCAATGCTGTGATTTCCATTGACCCGATCGAAGGGCAGTCGATTTACAGCGGCATGATGGTGGAATACCAGATCACCACAGCGTCTTCGATGGACTGCCTGATGGTTCCGTCAAGCGCAATTGTCAATACCGAAGACGGTACGGCGGTCTTTGCGCAGCCGCTCCTTGATGAAAACGGCGAGGAGATCCCGTTTGATGAAACATTGACCATCCCTGAGGGCACGGAGATCCCGGAGGGATATTACCTCGTGCCGGTCGAGATCGGTATTTCGGATTCGACCAATACCGAGATCCTCTGGGGCATTGAGGAAGGCACGACGGTATATCTTGCCGGCCCGCAGGACCTCTATGCGGATATGTATACGGATACGGCCGTTGCAGTCGGATGAGGAGGGCGCTATGTTTGGTAAAAAAGCGCCTCCGGCCGTGGACACAAGACCGGAAGGGATGGCTTCCGATCTGCTGATTGACGTCCGGCAGATGAGCAAAATTTATAACGAGGGCAGGGAAAACGAAGTCCGCGCCCTCGATGATATCTCGCTGACAGTCAAGTGGGGCGAGTTCCTGTGCATTTTGGGGCAGTCCGGTTCGGGAAAGTCCACCCTGATGAATATTCTGGGCTGTCTGGATATCCCGACCTATGGGACGTATTACCTTGATGGACAGGCGGTCAGCGACATGAAGCCATCCGTGCTTTCCGGCATCCGCAACCGTGAAATCGGCTTCATTTTTCAGGGATTCAACCTGATACCGGCATTGACCGCGCTGGAAAACGTCGAGCTGCCGCTGATTTACCGCGGCCTCGGCAGGGAGGAACGGCGCCGGCTGGCCAAGGATGCGCTGGCATCGGTCGGTCTGGAAAACCGTATGGACCACCGCCCGGGTGAGATGTCCGGCGGCCAGCAGCAGCGCGTTGCTATCGCGCGTGCAGTAGCTGCCAAGCCGCCGATCATCATGGCGGATGAGCCGACCGGCAACCTGGACTCGGCATCCGGCCTGGATATCATGCAGCAGCTGGCTGCACTCAATGAGCAGGGTACCTCGGTCATCCTGATCACGCATGACAACCACCTTGCGCAGATGGCGAAACGGATCGTCACCATACAGGACGGCCACATCATATCGGATGCGCCTGTGAAAGGGGGGAGCGATACATGAACTGGATGCAGACCGTCCGCATGGCGTTCAAATCCATCATGAACAACAAGGTGCGCTCTATCCTTACCATGCTGGGCATCATTATCGGTGTGGCTTCGGTTATCGCCATTGTCGCTTCCATCCAGGGCACGAGCAAATTGCAGCGCCTTCAATACGAGGCCATGGGCGTCAACCGCATCGATGTTTACGGCTACGGCGCCAAAAGCAAGGATTGGGAGGATTTTGAAGAATATCTGGATACAGAACTCGCGGATAAAGTGGCTGCCTGGTCGCCGCAGACCCAGTATTACGACTGGCAGAGCGACGGCATCCAGTACCGTTCGCAGACGCTTTCCAATGATAACAGCTATACCTATATGTACTTTGGCAATCAGGATTACGGCCAGGTGACCAGCCACGCCATTTCCGCGGGACGGGATATTTCCGAGACGGATTGCACCAGCCGCGCGCGGGTATGTGTGATCGGCGAGACCATCCGGAAATACTTTTTCGGCGCCATGAGCCCGCTGGGGCAGAAAATCCGCATCGGCGGCAAAAGTTTTGAGATTATTGGCGTATATGAAGGGAAGTACGACGGCAAGCTCAACACGGAAGACCAGCTGATCGTCATGCCCTATACGCTGCAAAACAGCATGATGAGCATGAGCGGCTTTTCGGACAAGCAGTATGTCATCAAGGCTGCAACCAAAGAGGACATCCCGGAACTGACGGGCACACTGCTGCCTGAATTCATGCAAAGCCGGTGCGAAAACAACGGCGGCTATTTCAGCGCTTATTCCAACAGCGAGTGGCAGGCGCAGTCCGAGTCCTCCACCAACATGCTGGCGCTCCTCGGCGGCGGCATTGCCAGCATCTCGCTGCTCGTCGGCGGCATCGGCATTATGAATATCATGCTTGTGTCGGTCACCGAGCGTACGCGCGAAATCGGCATCCGCATGGCGATCGGCGCGCGCAAGCGCGACATCATCGGGCAATTCCTGATCGAAGCGGCGGTTGTCTCGTGCTTTGGCGGCATTATCGGCATTGTTTTGGGCTGTTTCCTGTCAGCAATCATCGGCAACTTGCTGCTGGGGCAGCTGCAAAGCAGCTACATGCCGGCTGTCGAGCAGTTCACCGTGCTGCCGTCCGTCGGCCTGGTGATCGGTGCGTTCCTGTTCTCTGCGCTTCTGGGCAT
>PPYE01385856.1_pt1 | contig 10145 bp, 8 predicted proteins | sample 1559881 | NCBI WGS metagenome assembly PPYE01 (sample SAMN08240022, study PRJNA423297) | Human gut metagenome, whole genome shotgun sequencing project.
GATCAAGGGCGTCTGCATCCACCACGATTTCGGCTGTCTCGGTTCGGCGTTTGAGTACAGCGCCGCCAAGCGTCAGCTTGAAATCCTCAAGTCCATGGGGGTTAACAGCATCCGCACGGGTCACACACCGCCCGCGCCGCAGTTCATGGATCTGGCCGACGAGATGGGCATTTTGATGGATGTCGAGAGCTTCGACTGCTGGCGCAGCGGCAAGAACCCTTACGACTACGGCCGCTTCTTTGACGAGTGGCAGGAAAAGGATGTTGCTGCCTGGATCCGCCGTGACCGCAACCACCCAAGCCTGCTGTTCTGGTGCATCGGCAACGAGATCTACGACACCCACGCGGGTCCCGAGGGCGCGGACACAATACGGATGCTGCTGGCCGAGGTCGCCGCGCACGACCCTGCGCGCAACGGCATCCCAACGCTCGGTTCCAACTACATGCCGTGGGAAAATACACAGCACTGTGCCGATATCATCAAGGTCGCGGGCTATAATTACGGCGAGCGCCTCTACGCCAGCCACCACGAGAAGCACCCCGACTGGGTCATCTACGGCAGTGAGACGTCGTCCATCGTGCAGAGCCGCGGCATCTACCACTTCCCGCTTTCGCAAAGCCTGCTGTCTGATGACGACCTGCAGTGCTCAAGCCTGGGCAACAGCCGCACAAGTTGGGGCGCGGAGAGCTGGGATGTCTGCCTGCAGAGCGAGCAGCGCTGGCCGTTCACGCTGGGGCAGTACCTTTGGACCGGGTGGGATTACATTGGCGAGCCGACACCTTACCACACGCGCAGCAGCTATTTCGGCACGATTGACACGGCAGGCTTCCCGAAGGACGCCTACTACGTTGTGCAGGCCGCGTGGCTCGACCCCAAAACACACCCAATGGTACACCTGTTCCCCTACTGGGACTTCAACGAAGGGCAGCTGATTGACCTCTGTGCTTGCACCAACGCCCACAGCGTAGAACTGTTTGTGAACGGCGAGAGCCTTGGCCGCAAGGTGCTGGACTCCGCCAAGGGCCGTACCGCCAGCTGGCAGGCAGCCTACCGCCCCGGCAGCGTCAAGGTCGTAGCCTACGATGAAAACGGCAAGGTCGTGGCAACCGACGAGCAGGATTCCTTCGATGACAGCGCTATGGTCTGCCTGCAGGCTGACCGCAAGACGATTTCCGGCGATGGCCGTGAGCTTGCGTTTATCACAATCACAACCCGCGACAAGAACGGCAACCCTGTGCGCAACGCGAACGACCGCGTGACGGTCCGCGTAAATGGCGCGGGTGTGCTGGTGGGCCTTGACAACGGCGACAGCGCCGACCCCGACGAGTACCAGACCGACAGCCGCCGCCTTTTCAGCGGCATGCTGCTGGCCGTTGTGGCGGGCAATGGCCGCACCGGCACGATTACCGTGGATGTCACGGCCCCCGGCCTGCGCCCTGCAGTGCTGACGCTGAACGCCGCCCCGTTTGAGGGCCCCGTTCGCCGCCGTCTGCCGCCGCTGACCTTCGGCGGCAGCACGCAGGAAATCCCTGTGCGCAAGCTGGCCCTGACCGCCGAGCGCACAGCGCTGGACAAGGAGCACCCCGTAACGCACATTACCGCCGCACGCCGGCCTGCAGCAGCAACCTTCACCGACATCGAGTGGCAGTTGACCGACGACAAGGGTGTACCCGCCGTGAACGCGGCCATGCAGCCAGACGGTGACGTGCTGACGGTGACCGCCCTGGGCGATGGCACACTGCGGGTTCGCGCCCTGGTGCGCAACGGCCACGATGCGCCGCAGCTGATCTCCCAGTTGGAGTTGTCCATCTCTGGCGTCGGTCAGCTGCACAAGAACCCTTATGAATTTATCTCGGCCAGCCGTTTTGATGCGTCCTTCGGCGACATCGGCAACGGCAACGAGCGCGGCGTTTCCACCTCCCGCACGGGCCGCAGCTGGGTGCTGTTCGATGATATCGACTTTGGCCCCGATGGTGCGGATACGGTGGAGCTGCCAATCTTTGCGCTGGACGGCGAACCAACGACCTTCCGCTTCTGGGATGGCGAGCCCTACGCCGAGGGCAGTACAATGATCGGCGAGCGCGTCTACCACAAGCCCAAGCAGTGGAACGTCTACCAGCCCGACACCTTCAAGCTGGACAAGCTCCTGCGCGGCATCGGCAGGTTTGCCGTGGAGCTGAACGTGAAGGTCCACATCAAGGGCTTTACCTTCACCCGTCATTCTCGCGCATGGGATACCCTGGCTGCGGGCGCGTGCGATGCCGTCTATGGCGATTCCTTTACCCGCGACGGGTCGCGTGTGCTGGGCATCGGCAACAATGTCTCGCTGCTGTTTGACCGCATGGACTTTGGCGAGACCGGCTGCTGCGGCATCCGTATTACGGGCCGCAGCCCGTTGCCCGCCAACACGGTGCATCTGATGTTTGCCGCTGCAGACGGCGGTGAGACCGAGCGCCGTGTGGTCGAGTTTGGCCCACAGGCCGATTGGGGCGAGCAAACCTTCACGTTTGAGCCCGTCACGGGGGCGCGGCAGGTCACGTTCCTCTTCCTGCCCGGCACGCAGTTTGACTTTGATTCCTTTACATTTATTTGAGGCAACTACCTATGAACCACGAAATTTATGCAGACCATGCCGCCACCGCGCCCATTGAGCCGCTGGCGCTGGAGGCCATGTATACCGCATACCAAGAGTACGCGAACCCCGCCGCACTCTACCGCAGCGCCCTGCACACCAAGCAGACCGTGGAAAAAGCACGGCTGACCGTGGCGGAAAATCTGGGCTGCACCCCCGACCATATATTTTTCACCTCCGGCGGCAGCGAGAGCAACACTTGGGCCATCCGTGGCACGGTGCCGCAGGGCGGCCATGTGGTCACAACGCCCATCGAGCACCACTCGGTTCTGAATGCCTGTGCGTCAATCCGGGACGACGGCGGCCGCATGACAACGCTGGAGGTTGACGGGTTCGGCCGCGTTGTACCTGAGAGCTTGACCCGCGCCCTGGCGGCCCACCCCAACCTGGTCAGCTTGCAGTACGCCAACAACGAGGTAGGCGTTGTACAGAACATCCCCGCGCTGGCAGCGCTCTGCCGTGAGGCGGATGTGCTGCTGCACGTTGACGCTGTGCAGGCTGCGGGACACCTGGCCATCCCGCTGGACGGCATCGATTTTCTGTCGGCGTCGGCCCACAAGTTCGGCGGGCCGAAGGGCATCGGCTTCTTGTATGTGCGCGAGCCTCGCAAACTGCGCCCGCTGATTTACGGCGGCAGTCAACAGTACGGCCTGCGCCCCGGCACTGAGCCCGCAGCGCTGATTGCGGGCTTGGCCGCAGCGTTCAAGGTCACCTGCGCCGAGCGCCGCCAGCGCACTGCCAAAAAGCGTGCCCTGGCCGAGGAATTTTGGCAGACGCTGCATGCTGCCCGGCCCGAAGCACGGCTGCACACCCCTGCGGACGGCCTGCCGGGTCTGCTGAGCGTTGGCCTACCCGGCCGCAGCGGCCAGCGGCTGACCTACCAGCTGGATGTAGCAGGGGTCAGTGTCTCCCCCGGCGCGGCGTGCGACAACCGCGGCGTGCAGGAACCCTCCCACGTTTTGATGGCTCTGGGCGGCACTGCGGCCGAGGATGCGCTATCGACCTTACGTTTCAGCTTCGGCAGTGCGAACCGCCCCGGCGACGGCAAAGAAGCTGCGGAACGGCTGATAAAAATTTTGGAACAACAATAATTTTATTCACACATATATAGGAGGTTTTACCATGGCATTTACCAAGTGCTGGCTGGCATACCCGGAGATTAGGGGCTGCCATTGCGACGCGATTTCTCTGCATACCGAGCTGACGGGCGAAACCATCGACCGCGCCAAGGCAGAACTGGCCGAGGGCTTCAAGGGCCTGTACGGCGCAGCGCTGACCGAGGGCAACGACATCACCCTGGCGCTGGACACGACCCTGGACCCTGAGGGCTACCGCTTGAAGGCCGCCGACGGCCATTGCACCATCGAGGGCGGCAGCGAAGTAGGCGTTTTGTACGGCGTTTTTGCACTGCTGCGCAATCTGCAGACTGCAGGCAAGGCGTGGGCGCAGTTCACCGCCGATGAGGAGAAGGCACCATCCAACCGCCTGCGCATGCTGAACCACTGGGACAACATGGACGGCAGCATTGAGCGCGGCTACTCCGGCGATTCCTTCTTTTTCAAAGATTCCGAAATTCTAATCGATGTACCGCGTTTGACGGCTTACGCCCGTATGCTCGCGTCCGTGGGCATCAACGGCATCACAATCAACAACGTCAACGTCAAGGACGCCGCCAGCTGGCTCATCACCGACCGCTACTTCGGCGCCCTGCAGGAGTATCTGAAAATCTTCACCCCCTACGGCGTCAAGCTGTATCTGAGCATCAACTTTGCCGCCCCGATGGAGCTGGGCGGCATGGACTCCGCCGACCCCTGCGACCCCGCCGTGGCCAAGTGGTGGGCGGATAAGGCCCAGGAGGTCTGGGCAAACCTGCCCGGCCTGGGTGGTTTCCTGGTAAAGGCCGACTCCGAGGGCCGCCCCGGCCCCTTCACCTACGGTCGCAACCAGGCCGACGGCGCAAACATGCTGGCCGATGCCGTGGCCCCCTGCGGCGGTCACATTGTCTGGCGTTGTTTCGTCTACAACTGCCAGCAGGATTGGCGCAATACCAAGATTGACCGCGCCCGCGCAGGCTACGACTATTTTATGCCGCTGGACGGCACCTTCCGCGACAACGTCACGCTGCAAATCAAGAACGGCCCCATGGACTTCCAGGTGCGCGAACCGGTCTCCCCGCTGATTGGCGGCCTGCAGCACACCCACATTGCCGTGGAGTTCCAAATTGCGCAGGAGTACACGGGCCAGCAGCGCCACGTCTGCTACTTGATGCCCTGGTTCCGCCAGATTTTGGACTTCGACATGCACACCCGCCCGAACGGCGACGCCCATGTGCGTGCGCTGATCCAAGGCGCGGGCAACGGAATGGTGGCCGTGACCAACACCGGCAACGATGAAAACTGGACCGGCCACGACCTGGCCGCTGCGAACCTCTACGGATTCGGCCGCTTGAGCTATGACACCACGCTGGACCCCGCCGTGATTGCCGGCGAGTGGCTGCGGCTGACCTTCGGCAACAATGAGCCTGTGGAAAAGACGCTGCACCGCATTTTGATGCAGTCCTGGCCCACCTATGAGAAATACAACGCCCCCCTGGGCGTGGGCTGGATGGTCAACCCCAACTACCACTACGGCCCCAACGTTGACGGTTATGAGTACAGCCGCTGGGGCTGCTACCACCGCGCCTCCTTCGACGGCATTGGCATTGACCGCTCGCCCACGGGCAGCGATTACTGCCACCAGTACGCCCCCGAACTGGCCGAAATGTACGCCAATGTGGAGACCTGCCCCGAAGAGCTGCTGCTCTTCTTCCACCACATGCCGTACAACTATGTGCTCAAGAGCGGCAAAACGATCCTGCAGCACATCTACGACACCCACTTCGAGGGTGCCGAGGACGCCGCGCGGTTCTACGACGAGGTTGTGACGCTGAAGCCTTACCTGGATCCTGCCGTGTACGCCCGCCTGGAGGCACGCTTTGCCCACCAGAAGGAGCACGCCTGTGAGTGGCGCGATGTCATCAACACCTACTTTTACCGCAAGACGGGCATCGGCGATGCCCACGGCCGCAAAATTTACGAATAATTAAAAAGTGCGCCGCCGCGTGGAACTTTCACGCGGCGGCGCTTTTTTATCCCTGGCAGGCCATCTGGCGGTACTCGGTAGGGGTATAGCCTATCTGCGCCTTGAACAGGCGGTTGAAGGTTGCGATCGAGTTGAAGCCCGACCGCATAGCGATCTCGGTGATGGGGATCGTATCGTCCACCAGCAGTGCTTTGGCATAGATGATGCGGCGCGCCACCAGGTAATTGTGGCAGGTCATGCCCGTGTTTTCCTTGAACAGGCGCGAAAAATGGTAGACACTAAACCCCGCGCGGGAGGCCAGATCCTCGACCGAGAGGCGCTCGGTGCAGTGGTTGTTGATGTAGGCGCACAGCTCTGCAAAGCGGCGCATGTGGTCCTGTTGCTTGGGGTAATCCAGCACCTGCTCGCTGTTCTGGCGGTGCTCATACCGCCCGAAGATCGAGAAAAAGTGCAGCATCAAGGCCATGATCTCGCTCTCACGGTAGACGTTCGTGCTGAAATACTCGCCCTCTATCTGCACCAGCACCGCAAACAGCTGGTCAGCCAGTTCGGGGTCCTCCTGCCGGGTGACAAGGCGGAAGGGGTAGAACGTGTTGAACAACTCGGCCATGTCCTGTATCTGATGAAAGTACGATACGCTGTAGTTCATGATGTATCGCTCCCCCGTTTTGGGTGCGCGAATGCTGTGCAGCTCGCCCGATGCGATAATCAGCACATCATGGGGCTGCAGCGTCACGGTCTTGCCCGCAATCGTAACCGTGTAGGTACCCTCGATGGGGGAGATGATCTCGCCAGGGGCATGCCAGTGCAGTGGGAAATCGGCGTCCTCCATGTTGTGGTAAAAGCGGATCGCCGTTGAAAAGCGGAAATCGACAGTTTCAGTCGTGCCGTCCAGATTCTCTATTTCGCCGGGGCGCACACTGCCGTATTTTTTGAGCAGTTCTACTTCCATAGTTTGTTTTCCTCGTGGTCTGCTGCCGTAAAAAGGTCGTTTCTTTTATTGTATCGCGGTTTTCCGCCCCAGTCAACAGGTACGGGGATGGAGTTTCCCCGCTAGAGTTTTATAATAAACGCAAAGCTCCAAAAACAGAGCTTTAGCACAAAAAGTACAAATATTGTCTATCAACATTCTTGGCATCAAGCATTCGGGAAAAACCGAAGTATCAATTACACCGGATACGGTGCTGTCCGGGGAAATAACGATTTTAGCGTTGGGCGAATACAAAGCGCTGCAAAAGTGCTTCCGAATCTGAACGGACGGTGAGGGTATGTGGAAGATGTCGTTTTGATCGCTGGGACAGCGTTAATGTTCCTGTTCGGCTGGTTTTTGATGAAGCGGCTGGATCGCTTTCTGGATGAAAATCAGAAGTGAATCGAGGAAGCGCCCGAACAACAGCAGCCTGAGCAGTGCGTGCATCTGGCCGGAAATATTTCTCCTGACGAACTTGAGGAAACGCTTTCCCGGTTTCGCAGCAGTCATGCCCATGTAGAAATCGTGATCTATGATTCAGAGCAAATTTCATTTCCGGACAACGAATCCGATTGGGCGCAGTAGAAACCTTCACATCTTGGTGCTATAATATCGTTTAAGAGGGGTGGTGAAAATGTGCAGAACAAAGGAAGCGAACTGCCAAAAGAGCATATTCTTGTGTGCCTGTCCTCGTCTCCATCCAATGAACGCATCCGATTGGCGACAGCCGCCGAAGTCTTGGACTTGGGTTTACGCTCTGCCAAGCCATCATTCATCTGCTTCCGTTTTACATGATCGGCTATGGTCTGATACGCTGCTTTGTAGAGGGACTTCGTACTGACAGTCTCTATCTGATGCCAGGTGTCCGCGTGTCGCAGGTGTTGTCTGGCTGCCTGATTCTATTGGGTGTTTTACTTGTAGGTATTATTCGCAGAAGGCAGGATATACAGGTATGGAACTAATTTGCTCTTTATTTATCACATTCTTAAAAATCGGTGCGTTCACCTTTGGCGGCGGATACGCTATGATTGCGCTGCTTGAAAATGAGTTCGTTGAAAAGAAAAAATGGCTTGAAAAAAGCGAGTTTCTGGACATGGTTGCGGTAGCCGAATCCACGCCAGGACCAGTCGCCATCAACAGTGCGACTTACATTGGTTACAAAATTGCAGGATTTGCGGGTGCAACCATGTCCACACTTGCTGTCAGCATTCCATCTTTCTTTGTAATTTATGGTATCTCGCTGTTCTTTGATCAGTTTCTCAGTTTGCGCTGGGTTTCCTGCGCATTCCGCGGGATTCAGGTATGTGTGATCTATTTGATCCTTACCGCAGGGCTGAAAATGCTTAAAAGTATTGACAAAAATATACTAAACTTGACGATTCTCACGTTGGTCGTGGCTTCCATGCTCTGCTGCTCGATCACAGCAGTTTCGTTTTCCTCTGTGTTTTACATCCTGATCTGCGGCGCGGTCGGGCTTGTTGTTTTCTTTCTGCGAAAAATCCGGAAAGGAGATGGGAAAACGTCATGATATACCTGCGTCTCTTTCTGAACTTTTTGATGATCGGTGCCTTGTCTTTCGGCGGCGGCTATGGAATGGTTTCGCTGGTACGCGAAACGGTGCTTTCCAACGGCTGGCTGACAGAGAACGAGTTTCTGAATTTTATTGCCGTATCTGAATCCACACCGGGACCCCTTGCCGTGAATATGGCAACCTTTATCGGCTCAACACTGGGCGGAATCCTCGGTTCATTTGTTGCAACGCTGGGCGTGGTGTTGCCGTCATTTTTGATTATTCTCTTAATTGCATCCGCACTAAAGAATCTGATGAAATATGCACCCGTCAACGCCTTTTTATCGGGAGTTCGTCCGTGCGTTGTAGCGATGATCCTTGCGACCGCGCTCAGCATGGCGCTGTCTACGCTGTTTGGCCTCACAGATTTACAGGCCGGATTTGCGCCCGATTTGCGCTCTATCGCAGTATTTGCCATGCTCGGAGCAACGCATCTGATTTGTAAAAAAATCAGAAAAACAGCTCCATCGCCAATTCTGATGATCCTGTTTTCAGCAGGCCTCGGAATCTTGTTTTGGTGTATATTCTAGCATGGCGATTGATTTTATTTCCAACTTCAATAGCAATTCCTGCTGAACCGCGCTTATTTCATTGCGTATAATTTCGAGCGACATCACCCTTCATTCATGATGCCGCTCCGCACTTCGCCATACCATTCTGCCACAAATGAGCTGACCATCGTTGTAATATCCTTCTGACGTTTCTTTACAATCTGTGGCTCAAATGTTGATTTACGATCCTGCGGAACATCGATATCCATGCTTCCATAACTGCTGTTTACACGCTTTGATTTATATCCATTGCGGTAATCATCGCTATCAGATCGTTCAGATTTTTGGTAACCAAGATGATCATCCATTTCTGTTTCCATCATCTCTTTGATGGTGCCGCCAAGCAGATCCTTAAGCGCATCCTGGATATCTTCAGCGGTTTCAATATCATACTCCTGAAGAAGTTGCTGAATGATGTTTCGCTTTCCTTCTGTCATTACTACTTTGTGTACAGGTTTCTTTTCTCTTCTTGCCATAATAAAAGGCCTCCTATGATTTATATTTTACCATAGAAGACCTTGCTGTTATTAGCTATTTACAGAAAAAGGTTCACACACTCGCTGGATATTTCCGGCCGCACACCATACTGGATCTGCCGTCAGCTGTTCTGCGACGCTGTGTTCTCCAACTATCTTGAAATCGCAAAAGATGTCGGTGCAACGATGCCCAGCCTGATGTTCGTTGCAGAACACTGGCAGGACATTGCAAAGCCCTTTGTCGAAACACAGCTTCCCGGTTACGACACCTACGTCATGGGCGGTCACCTGATGTTCTATGAGTACCCCGAAAAGTGGAACCGTGTTCTGGAAGACTTTTTGAATAAGCTATAATGTAATTTCAGCCGCCTGTGGTTCATTCCGCAGGCGCTTTTTTGTATAATCTCCAGGAGTTCACGCAGTGACTCAAACATTGGGTGATTCTTCTTTTCCGCACCCTCTGCGGCATCCGTGTCAGGACGATTTGCTGAACGCTTTCTTCATCTCTTCTTTTGCTTCATCCGGCACGTTGATCAGTCCGAATCGATAGAACATTCCGTATATATAGGTCACACCCCGGATATTACCCAGAGCTTTCGGGCGTTCAACTATTTCTCCTACCTTTTTAATATGGCCCAGAGCCAGCAGCACGGAACTCCACGCCAGGCTTTTACTATTCTCTCTGCGATCAATCCACAGTTCCTTAGTGTATTGCCCATCCCATAATATGTATGATTTTGTCCGGCCATCAACGCTTTGATTATGCCCAGAAGGCGTTAAAGCTTCATGCAGTTCTATCTTTATGAGATTTCATCAACATCATAATACTTAAAATCCCGGAAGCAGGCACTTCCTCCTGTTTCCT
>PPYE01561222.1_pt1 | contig 10145 bp, 11 predicted proteins | sample 1559881 | NCBI WGS metagenome assembly PPYE01 (sample SAMN08240022, study PRJNA423297) | Human gut metagenome, whole genome shotgun sequencing project.
CACTTCTAAAGTATTCATACCGACCTCCTTTCTGTTTCCAGAAAGGACAACCGCAAGACTATCCCTACTGCTCTAATCTGACTGAAAAACATTATATCATGTGGTGTCGAATTTTGCTAGTACCGACTCACATTCATTCTGCCGCTTCCAGAGAAATTTCTGCAAATTCCTCATCTGTCATGTTCTGGAGCTTACCTAACACCTGCTCTCCAAGCTCCTCCATATCGCTATCCTTTATGTGCGGCATTACCTGTCTAATCTGTCCAATCATATCCGTCCTGTCCTGTGTCTCAAGCACACACATGAAATTGATTTCTTCTACTGTGAATTTACTCATCTTCTTACATCTCCCTCTGTGATTTTTTCTCGGTTTCCTTTTCCGGTGAAGTACGTTCCGCCTTATCCCTCTGCTCTATGACTGCCTTTTTCTCTGCCAACTTCTCCTTTATGGAAATTCTGCCTTTGGTCTGCTCCTGTTCCTTTTTCTCGGCTCCGTTGTTTAATACATTATCAATCATGTTGTAATTCTGTTCGGTAAGCTCCTCCACCTTTGCAAGCGGCTTGTATTCTGCCAGCTTGTCAAGCAGCTCCTTTGCCCTTCTCGCAGTCTGAACCGCTTCACTGTCATCAATCTCCACACCCTCTCCGAAAATGTCCGTTATGCCCTCTCTGACGCCTTCAGAAATGACCGCATTGAGAAAATCATTCAGATACCCGGTATTTCCATTTCTGATGTCCTCAGTGATGTTGGCAACCTGTGCTTCCCTGTCCTCAACCGTATCCTGATACTGATAGGTATCATAATCATAGGAAAACTGGTCTATCTCCGTAGCAAGGATAGCCGCCTGCCACTTCTCCAATGAACCACGCACCTCAATGTCCGGTAACTTGTCAATCAGCTCCGCTATGACCTCGATTGCCTTCGGATCGTCTGTTATGTCCGGTACATAATCCAAGACCTCCAGATCAATGACCTTGCCGGAGAGAATATCCATTTCCACATCCTCATAACGCTCAGTTCCCTCGGTGTGTATGTTGATGCCGATACTCGGAATCCCGCTCATGCGCTCCGGCGGTATGCTTTTCCACACAGCGATTGCTTCCTCCACGCCTGCGATATTCTCATGGAACTCTCCCAGACTGTGAAATTCGCCACACTCTGCAACCGTTAAGGTAACGGTTTTCTCCGGTGTGGCTTCCACCGCAGACGCTTTCTGCATTGCCTGTTTCTCTGCAAGATAGCTTTCCACTCCCGGAAGATAAGTTGCAAGTGTTCCGGTCTTGCCCTCTGTGATAGGATTGATGTCAACCTTTATGCCGCCGATCATAAGACCGTCCTCGTTAAAGGCATTGAATAGATCATCCTCATGCTCCCTGCCCTTATACTCCACAACCACATCCAGATCGGAGCCTGCTTTCTCCAGTCCTCTGCATCTGCTTCCGGACACTACCACATCCACAAGCTCAACATCTATCTCATACTCGCCAATCTTGGATTGCAGATATGCCCATACCGTCTGCTCTATATCGTCCTGTGTCTGTCCGTTGATCCCGTTAAATAATTCCTCTGTCTTTGCCTTGAAATCAGTAACAACACTGTCTGCTTCCGGTGCTTCTGCCCGGATACGCTCATTTAACTGTTCACGCTCCACCGCTTCTGTTTTCTCCATAAGTTCCTCATAGTCCACCGGAATACGCTTATCCTGTTCTGACAGTCCAAAGTCCTCCAGCACATCCTTTAACGCCGCATAAATGAAAATATCAGGATTGTCATACACACCACCGTCAATCAGCCTGTAATCCGCATCAAAAACGGAATAATCATAGCCCTCCGTACAGGTCTGTATGCTGACAAATTTATCTTTTATGGCAAATGCCATCTGCTCCGGCTCCTTTACCTCAAAATACAGATTGTCCCACTCCGTAATCGGTACATTTTCCTCGATGTGCTTCTGGTTGGCAGTTGGCATTAACTTTTCCATCTTGCCCTGTTCATAGAGCGTATTGAACCGGCTCATATAAAGGGAAATATCATCAAGACCGCCTTGTTTTAATTGATGTTCAAAACGCTGCTTCACAAAGTCTTTCACTTCCTCCGGTGACATATCCCGGTGGACTCTTACTTTTTCGATACCGATACTGTCACTCAACGTCTGCAAATCGTCCATGAAGTGCTTACTTTCCTTTGCTTCACTGCTGTGGGTAAAATCAAGGGACAGGACGTTTTCGTTATTCCTTACATGGATTACATCAAACTCAATGCCATGCACACTGACACCAAAGGTTGTCCTTGCCTTGTCATCACTGTACTGCGCATCCTTGCCACGATAAGTCTGAAATGCTTCCATTGCTTCAGAAATACTGTCAAAACGCTCCAGCTTGCTCCTTTCCGGACTGTTCTCTGCCCATGTGCTTAAATCGGCAATGACATAGTAGGATACCTTGTCATTTTCAATGTCCATGTGCTTCTGAAGCTGTCTTGCTTCCATGATGCGCTCAAGCTGTGCCCTTCCGTTTAACATATAGGAACCGATGTTATTTTCCTTGTTCAAAGGCATATTCGCCATTTCCCGCTCTGATTCATAGAGTGCCGCAGCAGCTTCCTCATAAGTATCGTAATGCACTCCTGCAGGCGTGATGTCCTTGATCTGGTTCTGCAAATGCAAAAGTCTGAAATCCCCGTCCGCATACGGATCGTCAATGGCAAAGTAATTCTGTTCAAAGTCGAGCGTACCGACCTCTCGCCATTCGTTGTAATTGACGAGGAACACTTCATTTTCCCTGTCCGGTTCATCGTTTGCGTGTTCCTGTGCTATCTCCGAAAGTATCTCTGTCGTTTCATCAATGACCGAAGTCTGTTCTTTTGTATGCTCTGCCATAAGCTCCTTTGTAAACTCCGGTACTTCCCTGTAACCAAAGGAATCCACATAATGGCTTGTGTTCTCTCCGTTCTGATGAAGCACCACCACATCGCTGACAGAAAGGGAATGTCCCCTAAAATCTGCGGGGCGATCTATATTAAAGCGGGTGTAAATATCTTCAAGGCTTGTGCCTTCCTCTAACGGTGCGGTATAAAGCAGATCATAATTCTCCTTTTTGACCACAACGCCCTTGCTTTCAAGATAGTCCATTCCCATAAAGTGAATGTCTCTTGCTTCCTCTGTATCTTTGAGCTGATATATGCCAAATCTGTCCTCACTGCCAAATAAAAGCTGTTCTACCCTGTTTGCAAGGCTTTCCTCTAACTCCTGTTTCATACTCTTGTGTTCCAGATAGGCGCTCCAATCGTCCTTTTCCACACCGAAAATGCCCTCATGCTCCTTTAATTCTTCCGAATCTTCAATGAGCGTTTCGGAACCGTCCTCATGGAGCTGATACACAGCCACATCTTCCCCAAAAAGCTCTGTTGCCTTATCCTTTGTCAAAGGCAGCATTTCATTCCAGGAATAACCATACTCGTGCATCTCGGAAAGACCTATCATGCCATCCGGAAGGGCATCAATCTCCGCCTGTGCATCTATGACAGTAAGCGCTTCATTGACAGGCTGATTTTCTATCATGTATGCAAGTTTCTCCGCCAATTCTCTTGTCTTTTCCATGTCATCGAGCTTGTAATTGTAATTCACAATCAGATTTCTCTCATCATCCGTAAAGACCGTTGCCCCATGCTCCATGCGGTTGATAAGGTTCTCTGCCTGCTGTATGGCAGACAATTCCGTTGATGCACTCACGCCTGTATCTGCATCGTATGCAAAATCAAAAAACTGCGGTGCGTGTTCATTCAGTCCGGCACTGGAACTAATCAAAGTCATTTCTGCCCCATGTTCTTTCAGATACGCATTATAATCTCCGTCCCACTCACTCTCATTAAGCAGAGCCATATCATAAAGCAGCTTTTTAACTTCGTCCGGGGACATATTTGTGATTTTGGAAATCTCCCATTCGCTTCCCATCGAACCGGAGAATTTTACCACTACATCTCCGGCGGCAATCGGCTCCATAGACTTATCATAGATTGCCTTTCGTTCTTTCATATCCACAAGCTCCTCTGTGTCAGTATTGTAGCGGACATCAAGGTGGTATTCTCCAAATTCTTTTGTATTTTCGTTGGCAATCTCGGTAGTCCATGCCCCTTTACTCTCCAGATATGCTTGAATACTCAGCTTATCGTCCTCACTCATGGCTGAAAGAACGTCCATAAGTTCCTGTCTGTCCATGCCCATAACACTCACAAGACTGTATTTTGTCAGATCATCATTCTGTATCAGAAGTATACTCTCCTTATTCTGCTCCTGCTCCACTGCCCTGTCCTTCTGTAACTCTGCTAACCTGTCCTCAATGCCTGTGATCAGCTCCGAAGCGGTCTTTCGTATGGTATCAAGGGCAGATTTCAATTCTTTCATATCCCGGTCACTGCTCCATCCGGCGATATACCCAAAGGAATAGTCCGAGGTATCAATGCCGAAGTGCTGGCACACCGTATAGGCAACGCTCTCTGCTTCCACTTCCTGCGTGTTGCGGTCTTTGTCTAAGACCGCATCTATATCCTGATTCCGTTCCCGATCATGGAGCTTTGCGTGTGCCACCTCATGGATAGCGGTCTTTACGGTCTGACTCTGGCTCATGCCCTCCTGTATGGCAATCCTGTGGTCTGTGGTATGGAAATATCCCTTTACCTCCCCTTCTATATCTTCATAGGTAATGGGAACCGGGGAAACCTCCGTAAGTGCCTGCATAAAATCCTCGTAGTCCTCCACGCTTCCCGAAAGCTCATTTACCCCTATATCCGGCAACTCCTTTCCGTCCGTCTGTGACACGTCAAAGACCGGAACCACACGAAAGGCGGGTATCTTAATCTCTACTTCCTCCGTAATGGGCATTCCGTTCTTGTCAAGCATAATCTCTCCTGTTACCGGATCAAGTTTCTCCTGTTCTTCCTTAATCTTGTATGGTGCCGGGGCAAGAATACGGATACCCTTTTCCCCTTTCTTAACATGCCTGTCAAAATTTTTCTGCCAAGCCTTGAATCCGGCCACTAACGTAGCGTCAGGCTTTTGCATTGCGATTAACATGGTGTTGTTAAAGCTGTAATTATGAAATTTTGACATGGTATTCAGATAAGTCTTGTACTTCTCGCTTTCAAAAAGCTCCTTGATACCCTGCTCCAGCTTCTCTGTTATTTCCTGTACTTTCTGTTTTTCTGTTTTAGCGTCTGCCATAGTATTTCCTCCATCTGCTTATTTTTTTGCATGACAAAAGGCAGCCATTATTGACTGCCTTCGCATAACTACAATATTCACTTATAAACCTTTATCATTACTGCCCGTATTCGTTTTGATTTCTGCAATTTACTCCTGTCTCCTTTCTGCTCCTGTCGCTGTAAATGTATTTTACAAATAAAAAAGACAACCAAGATTTTGTTTCTTAATTGCCTGTTTCTATGCTATTAAATTTTTATTGAACCGGTAGCCGACTCCCCAAACAGTCTGTATATAGATTGGCTTGCTTGGGTTATCCTCTATCTTTTCCCGAATATTCCGGACATGGCTCATGACAATGTTGTAATCGCCGGAATAGGATTCCTTCCACACAATGTCATAAATCTGTTCCTTGCTGAACACTATTCCCGGATGCTTTGCAAGAAGCTTCAAGATTTCAAACTCGGTATATGTAAGCTCTATCTCCTGATTTTCCTGAATGATTACCCGTTGAACCTCATCAATCATAAGACCTTTGAAATTCAACAGATGATTATTCAAACCTGACATCTGAGTGATTTCATCTCTGGTATTTATCAACGACAATATGCGGTTCATCATATCATCCTCATTATCTTCAAATGTCAGAACTAGCATTTTCCCATACACATCACCTGCCTTATTACTTTTATATACTGCCTAAGTTCTGGAAAATTCAAAAGAATGATTCCCATATCCAGCCAAGCAGTATGTTATCTGCTGTTTGTTTTTTCTTATTCATTTTCCCTATATCCTATAACGGAAATTACTTTTTCGTTGCATACGATATATGCTACTTGCTTTCCCTCACTCTTTAATTCTGTGGCACATTCTTTTATGTTTTCAGTAAACCAAGATTGAGAACTACAAGTAACAACAATTTCTTCATTACCCAATTTTGTATTATTAGATATTTCTGATAAGCTATCTAAAAACATTTTTTCTAATTGTTCTAAACTTATCACATTAGCAGGTAAAAAAGAAAAAATATCTAATACTTTATATTTACCCATGTAAGCCACCTATCCCTCAGCTCCGCAAGCATTATTTAATGCTACAGTTTTTAAATACTGACATCTATTGATTTCTTCACAAAACCGCTTCCGCTATTTGCAAGTGTACTTTCAACAGACTCTCTTGTAATGCCATCCAATACCCCAAACGGAACTGGCTTTCCAATCTCCCACTTTGGATCAGCTTTTCTTGCGGCATCCAAGAACGCCTGCCGATATGCACGCTCATACTGCTGCATAGTATATCCTGCCGCCAATCGGTCATTTTTCTGTACCTTGTGATACATATTCGTATACACGTCTGAGCGTTTTGTCGTGTCTCCATTCAGTACGCCGTTTTCACGCAGAAATTCTTTCTTTGTTTGTTCAAACATCTCATCCTTGCTACTCTCAGGAATGGTAATGATACGTTTCCGGCTACCTTCATTTTCTTCTGTCACCAGAAGTCCCGCCAGTCCTGTCGTCGGGTCAATATAATCTCCGTCCTTGTCGTAACTTTTCATCAGATTTTTAATACCTTGAATGTTTCCATACATTGCCCCATTTGCATTTGACATCATCTGTTTTATTGCCGCCTTATATTGCTTGCTGTTCGTATCAATGCCCGCCGCCCTTAACTGTGCCTGTACAGAACTGCTGTTTAACTGCGACAACTGAAAGCTGCCTATAGCACTTGCACCTTTTGTGCTTTTTGTTCCAAACATACTGTGAAATAAAAAACTGTAATCTGTTATTTTCGACATAACCTCATCCTCCTTGAAAAATTTAATATGAAATCCGTTTCTATTGTTCATTACCTATTTCATGCCAACAAATTTTGCAACCTCCACATCGAAATAGTCGTCCATATTACTACTGAATCCGGCTGCCTTCCATGCCTGATCAAATGTTATATTTTCAATATTACTTAAAAAAATAAATGTGCTATCTTTTTCTGCATTATTCATTCTTCCGGTAATCTCTAATCGGTATTGATAGGTATAATCATCCGTTTTCCATGTACCATCACTCATTTCATAATGTTTAACCATAATAACCGGCTCAGTATTCTCAAATGCCTCTTTCGAATCCGTTTTTTCATAAGTCCTAACGACAGATGGTTCCTTTTGCGAACATCCACACAGACAAAACATAGTGCAGACTGTTATCATAATTGACAATACTATCTTTCTCTTTTTCACATACCACTCCTCCAAGCGAAATGTGTTCTTATTTCTCATATCGACCAGATTTCTTCTCTTGCAAATCCACCTTGCACTTATCGACTATTTGTTGCACTAACTGACTATAAAATTACCACTACCCTAAACTCTTTCTCATCACAGTCAAATGCAATTCTGCCATCGTATTTTTCTAACACCGCTTCCGCATTCTTCAAACCAATGCCATGTTACATCAGCACATCCGGCAGACAGCTCTATTTCATTGTTGCAGGAACTGCCCTGCCCGTCCTCTGTGGCTTATTAGGGATAATTTTCTGCTATGCCTTGGCATCAAAGCTACTCTGCATATTATCCACATTTACCGTCTCTTCACTTGCCAGCGGAATCCCTCTCTTTGCATTCCCCCATGCTTCATTGTAGATCATGCACATTTCCGTCTGTCTGGATGCCTCCGCATTGGTTGTATACATCGTCCACCCATTATTGGAATAAGTCGCGACCATCTCCCCATTCTTATCGTAAAACTCTATGTAATCGCTGTTGCCTGACGGCAATTTCTGATATTTCACTTTCCCTTCAAGCAGTGTTGCCACAAAATCTATTGGCTTCAGCACATTCTGTCTGTTCCTTGAAATAGCTTTCAGCCCGGAAGTAATAATCCCTTTTCTGTCTGGGGATACTTCTGATGTGTAGCTTTTCATCAGCCTATTAAATCCTTCGGATTTGTTTTGGAACTGCCCTTTTTCAAAATCCTCATAAGCTTGTTCCCTGATCTGCTTCCGGTATTCTTTATCACTGACACCGCTTTTCTTTTTAGAGAAAATATATTTGTCATTGAAGTCCGGCAGATGGATGCCGCCTATACTGCCTGTTCCAGAAAAGAACCTTTGTTGTAATGAACCATTGGACGAATTAACTTGCATTATACCACCCTCTCCTGTAAATTTCCTAGTCTATTCAATATTTGATACATCTGGCTATTGCCAAACATATAACTTTGCAAAACAAGCGGTTTCTCTGCCCGTCTGTTTTCTCGGTACAGCTTCATATAGGCATCCTTAGCCTGATAAAAGCTGTCCTCCAATTCTTCCATCTCCTCTGTTGGCATTTCAGGAATATTCCCCTGAATGACCTGCCCCTGGGCTGTTATTCTGGCACAGGATTTCTGCCATGCCACTTCCTGCTCAAATTGTATATCCAGCCACTCTATCTCATCTTCTTTTGTCAGCGGCGTCCCATCTACCTTATAATACTGTTCATTTTCATAGCGCTGTTCAATTTCAGAATACAGCCTTGCATAACTCAGCCCACAAGCATTCACAACATCCGAATAGCCATACTGCCCTTTTTCTTCCCTGATTTCCTTTAATATTCCCTTCTAAGGAATCCCTATGAAATACTTTCTGGTATTCACTTTGACTTCCCTGAGATTTCAAACATTCTCTATTAGGTTTAAAGCCATCCTGCAAATGTACAGGATAATTGGAAATACTAATTGACATACATTTTTCTCCTCGTATGATTGACCATTTACTAATCCTGCCATTTTAGACAGTCCACTGCAAAGTTGTTTTTATGTAACTGCCTGCTCGAGCAGGTAAGCGTACCGCCCCTTGCCAGGGTAAACTTCTTTTCAGTAAGATTGCTGTTTCTCCCCTCCGTTGCTCCCCTGCAGATATCCGTCCGGCTTGTTGATAAGCGAAGTCAGGTCAATCGTCCTCCCAAAGCAGTCCACGCCTTCAGCTTTATTACTCTTTCAGTAATAATTATTGAAAACTTTTTCATTTTCCTTGATAACTTTATTGAAATTCTGCTTCACGGCAAATTTCTTCGGATTCCAATGGATTACTTGGTTTGATAATGATACACCATTCATTACACTATACCTCACTGCCTGTCGCGGTTTCCGTCATAACATTTGCGTCATAAGCATTGGAAGCCATCGCCATCTGCCTCTTACTGCTCCTTGCCTTTGTCAGCCTGCTCCTCTCCAATTCCTGCTTTGCAATCTTTTCTTCCAACGCCTCCTGCTGAAATTCCTTCATCTGCGCCCGCTTTTCCAAATATTCTTCCAGCAGTTCCTTCTGCCTTGCCTTTTTCTGCCGTCCGGCATCAGTTCCCTTTGCGGAGGAACTCCCGGAAAGAATCTTCTTCTCATATTCCGGGTCTGACTGCATCCTCTTATAAGCCGCATCCGTTATGTCAATCACCCAATTCATGCCTCTCTGCGAAGGGTGGGTATACAAGCCACTCATCTTTTCATTAAAATACTCCTTGTATTCCTCCAAGGTCATATCTTCCGAGGAAACCTGACTTTTGTCTGTGACCTTTTCCGCAAATCCCGCTTGTTTTTCCTCCTTCCTCAAACCCATGTAACTCTTTGCTGTTTCATAATAACTGCCATAAACTGAACCTACATCCATTACTACATTCTCCTTCCTTTTTCATATTTTTTTATTTTATTTCCTTCTGCTGCAGCATTACTGTGACTTTAAACACATCGTTTTTTATTTTGATATCCATATCTCCAAGATAATGGTCTGCCACATTCTTTACATTTTTTAACCCTATTCCATGCTCCATCAAAATATCCGGCAGATCGCTCTGTTTCGTTGTCATCGGGACGATACCTCCATCTTCCCATATCACTTTCCCATCAAAGCTGTTTTCCACTTCAATCAGTAGGAAATGATTCTTTTTCTTTAAAGTCAGATTGATATATCGCTGTTCCT
>PPYE01454902.1_pt1 | contig 10144 bp, 4 predicted proteins | sample 1559881 | NCBI WGS metagenome assembly PPYE01 (sample SAMN08240022, study PRJNA423297) | Human gut metagenome, whole genome shotgun sequencing project.
GGCGTTCTGCGCCGCGATGGATTTTCCCGAACCGGCATTCTCGTCGGCTCCCGAGGTGGCGATGCGCCTCGAGGTGAAGACGACCACGTCGGGACGGATGATGCGCTCCAGCCGCTCCATCTCCCCCGGCTTCGAAATGCCCGCCTCGAAGATCGCCAGCCGCTCGTCGCCCTCGAGCATCAGCACCGACAGCGGCACGCCCAACTGCGAATTGTAACTCTTCGGCGAACGGTAGCACTTCATCCCCGCGGGCAGTTCCTCGGCGATCCATTCCTTGATGACCGTCTTGCCGTTCGACCCGGTGATGCCCACCACCGTCCCGCGGAACTGCGCCCGGTGGTAGGAGGCCAGCCGCTGCAACGCCTCGATGGCGTTCCGCACCACGACATAGCCGCACCCGGGAGCCGCATCGACGGCGCGCTCGGTCAGGAAGGCGCGGACCCCGCGGGCGCGCATCTCCCCGATGAAATCGTGCGAATCGTGGTTGGCGCCGCACATGGCCACGAACATCGGGCCGGTTCCCAGCTCGCACGTCAGCGAGCGGCTGTCGGTGACGACCGACTGCACCGTGGAGTCCGTACCCGAAAACCCGCCGCCCACGATGGCGGCGATCTGCGATAGCTGATATTCCATAGGAATAGCTGTTTTTATTCCGGCAATCCTGTTTTCATGCGGCGAAAACCGGCAGGCCGTATCCGTCGGTGCCGTCGGTATGTTCCAAAATCCCGGTTCCCGGGGTCTTTCCCGGAACCGTCATGCGGAAAAATGCGTTTCCCCGGCCCGCCCCGCGCTTCCGGTTCGTTCCGCGTTTCCGGCCCGTTCCGCACGGCGGCCCCGGAGCGGAGCGCCGCGAAATCACGACAGGTCGAACGTCACGACCGTAATGCCCGCACCGCCCCGGTCGGCATGCTCGTCCGCAGCCGAGACCACCTCGGGAACCGAACGGAGGTAGCGGCGTATCTCCTCCTTCAGTGCGCCCGTGCCCTTGCCGTGGAGGATCGAGACCGAACCGACACCCACCATCAGCGCATCGTCGATGAAGTCGCGCACCTCCTCCAGCGCCTCGGCGGCGCGCATCCCGCGCACGTCGATATGGTCCCGGAAACGGAGCTTGCGAGCCGAAATGTCGGCCGACAGGACCGTGCGGGCCATCGCCGGACGCGTCGCCTCGCGGTATTCGCTGTTCGAAACGACCGTGAGCAGCGCCTTGTCCACCGTCGTCAGAATCTGCCCGAAGGCCACCTGCGCCCGTTTGCCCTTGACCGACTGCACCACGCCGACCATCTCCTGCCCGGCCATGCGCACCTTCGAGCCCTCGACGACTTCGCGCGGCTTCTCCGGCACGGGAACCGCCTCCGCCTTCGTCTCGGCCCCTTCACGGGCCTTCCGTTCGGCGCGCCGCTGCCGCCGCCGTTCGATGCGCTCGATCTCGCGGGCCACCGCGGCTTCGCGCTCCGCCGAACCGGCCGCATCCACCTTCCCGCGGAAATCGTCCAGTTCGCGCCGCGCCAGCCGCGTCAGCTCCTTTTCGGCCTGTGCCTCGCGGATGGTGCGGATCGTGTTCTCGATCTGCCGGTTGGCGTCGGCGATGAGCTGCTGCGCCTCCTGCTTGGCCCGCTTGAGAATCTCCTGCCGCTCGGCGCGGATTTTCGCCAGCTGCTCGGCGTAGGTCTGCTCCAGTTCCTCCACCTTGCGGTCCGTCAGGCGTATGCGGTCGCGTTTCTGCTCCCAGTAGTGCTTGTCGCGGGCGATCTCGCGCAACTGTTTCTCGATATTGATATGGTCCGACCCGGCCTTCTCGCTCGCCGCGCGGATGATCTCCTCCGGAAGCCCGATCTTGCGGGCTATCTCCACGGCGAACGAACTGCCCGGCTTGCCCGTCTCGAGCCGGAAAAGCGGCCGGATACGCTGCACGTCGAAGGTCATCGCACCGTTGGCGATGCCTTCGGTGTTCGAGGCGTAATACTTGATATTGGCATAGTGGGTCGTGATCACCCCGTAGCATCCCCTGGCCAGCAGCCGCTCGAGAATGGCCTCGGCGATGGCCCCGCCGATCGTGGGTTCCGTGCCCGAGCCGAACTCGTCGATGAGCACCAGCGTACGGTCCGAAGCCCCGGCGAGCATGTGCTTCATGTTGAGCAGGTGCGAAGAGTAGGTCGAAAGGTCGTTGTCGATGGACTGCTCGTCGCCGATGTCGAGGAAGATGCTCCGGAACACGGGCAGCTCCGAGACCTCCGACGCGGGGACGGGAAAACCGCATTGGAACATGTATTGCACGATACCCGTGGTCTTCAGGCAGACCGACTTGCCGCCGGCGTTGGGGCCCGAAATGACGAGGATGTGCTTGCGGCGGTCGAGCTGCAAGTCGAGCGGCACGATCTCGCGCCCCGCGGCGCGGAGGGTCTGTTGCAGCAGCGGGTGGCGGGCGTTTTTCAGCACCAGCCGGTCGTCGGTCGAGAGGATCGGCCGCACGCATCCGTTCTCCGAGGCCCAGCGCCCCTTGGCACGCAGCATGTCGATCTCGGCCAGGTAGTCGCCCGAGGCGGCGATCAGCTCCGCATCGGGCCGGATCGAGGCCGTGAATTCGGTGAGGATGCGGACGATCTCGCGCCGCTCGGCATACTCCAGTTCGCGCAGTTCGTTGTTGATCTCCACCACCTCCACCGGCTCGATGTAGAAGGTCTTGCCCGTGGCCGACTCGTCGTGTATGAATCCGTTGAGCTTGCGTTTGTTGGCCGCGGCGACGGGAATCACGGCCCGCCCGTCGCGGATCGAGATCTGCGCGTCGGCCTCGACGATGCCCGCTCCCTTGGCCGAAGCCAGCACGGCCTGCAACCGCTTGGCGGCCTGCCCTTCCCGCTCGCGGATCGCCCGCCGGATCTCCAGCAGCGCGGGCGACGCATCGTCCCTCACCTCGCCCAGCCGGTCCACGATCCCGTCGATGCGCCGCACGATCTCCGGAAAGGACTCGACGCCGCGCGTCCGGTCGTACAGCGCCGGATAGCGCTCCTCGCGGGCGAGGATGAACGAAACGACGCCGCCCAGAGCGGACAGCGCCCGACGGAGTGTCGCCACCTCCTCCACGTCGAGGAACGATCCCTCGACGCGCAGCTTGGCGATCAAAACGTCCGTATCGGGGTATTCGCCCCCGGGAAATTCGTGCTCCATATCGAGCAGCAGGCGCATCTCGTCGGCGAGCGCCTGCCGCCGCTCGATCTCGCGCGGCGAGGTCGAGAAATCCTCCGCGGCGATCCGTTCGCGGGCGGCGCGCATGGTGCAACGCGCGGCGACCTGCTCGCGGAGCCGGTCGAAACCTATCTTTTGCTCGAAAGAGGCAGGGTAAATCATGGTATCGAAATCTCGTTAAACACCGTCGGCTCCGCTCCCCCGGAACGGCCGAGCCGGTGTGCCGGCGGCCGCGCCGCTATTTCAGCAGCCGGAGCGAATCCCGCTCGGCCTTTTCGGCGGCCCTGGCGGCCTTGCGGTCGGCCTTCGCCTTCATCTTTTCGGGATCGCGGCCGAAGAGCGAGAAGTGGACGTAACGTCCGGGATACCGCTGCAAGTCCGCGAGCAGCGACGCCAGATTGCCGCCCGCCGCGGTCAGCGAGTCGTAGAGCGCCGGATCGTTCATCAGCCGGCCCAGCGTACCCTCGCCGTCGTCGATCTTCGCCAGCAGGCCGTCGAACCGCTCCACGGCGTCGGAGAGCTTCCGTGCGAACTCCGCTTCGGAAAGCTGCGCCGTCACGTCGTTCAGATTGCCCACGATGCTGTCCACGCGGGGAGCATTCTCGCCCAGCATGTCGGCGAAGGCCGCGAGACTGCCGACGGCCGATTGCAGGCGTCCCTTCTCGGCGTCGAGAAGCCGGGCCAGATCGCCCGAGGCGGCGTTCAGGTTGCCGAGCGTTCCGGTGATATTTTCCTCATTGGCCTCCAGCAGCCGGTTCACGTTGTCCAGCGTCCGCGAGAGGTCGTCGGTCAGCCGCGATACCCTCTGCTTGAAAAACTCCAGCTCCGAGCCGGCCACGTCCATCAGATCGCGGTTGCGGCCCGAACGGAGCGTATCGCCCTTCGCAAGGCAGACGTCGGAATCACCGTAGGTGATCTCGATCGCCTTCGAACCCATCAGACTGCTGCTGACGATCTTCGCCTCGGAATCCTCGGGAATGCGGTACTGCCGCTTGATCGTGAGTTGCAGCACGACCTTGTCGCTCAGCTGCGGATCGAACGCGATGCCGGTCACCGTGCCGATCTTGACGCCCCGCATCATCACGGGCGACGCCGACTGCACGCCCCCGATCTGATCGTAGGCGGCGTAATAGACCGTATTGCGGCCGAAGATGTCGAAACCTTTCAGAAACCGGATTCCGGCCCACGCGGCGACGATCATCGCCACGGCGAAAATCCCGATCTTAACCTCTCTTTTCATATCCTGACAAATCTTGCTTTCCTCATTTCGCAACAGTTCCGGAACCTGCACGCCCCGGCGGCACGGCTCCGCGTCCGGTCCTTCCCGGTCCGGCTCCGGCAAGCGGACGTCATTTCACGATCCGCGAACCCCGGCAGCCCACCACGAAGGCATCGGGAAAAACCCGCCGCACCTCGCGCAGCCGCCGCTGGGCAGCGGCCCGGTCGTCATACTCCCCCACACAATATTTATAGGGGAACCGACCTTCGGAGGTGTACTGCTTCACCTTCCCGCGGTAGGAGCGGAACTGCGACGAACGCACCGGCAGCGGCTTCGCGCTGGCCAGCACCTGAATCGTATAACGCAGGGGGTCCGAAGCCCGACGCACCGCGGCCTGCTTCGTCCCGCCATCCTTCGCAGCCGCTTTCGTCCCGGCTCCGGAAGCCGCAGCGGCATCTTTTCCGGAGGGTTTCGACGCGGAGCCGCCTCCCGATGCGGCCGCCTCCTTCGCAGCCGTCCCGGAAGCGGCGGCCGAAGCCTCCTCCGGCCGCTCCCGCTCCGTCCGGGCCGCTTCGGCCTCCCCGGCCCGGCGCGTCCGGAGCACGTAGTCCGAATAGTCCCGGATACCCTGATATATATTGCGCGCGATCTCCTGCTGCCCCTTTTCCGACTTCATGTAGGCCATCTCCTGCGAGTTGGTCATGAAACCGATCTCGGTCAGCACGCCCGGCATGTCCGTGGCGTAGAGCACCCGGAGCAACTGCGGCTTCACGCCGCGCGAACGGCGTCCGCTCTTGATGTAGTTGTTCTGTATGCAGCGGGCCAGCGCCATGCTGTACTCGCCGTAGGTGAACTGCAAATTCTGGATGTAGGCCCGGACGATGGCCGCCGTCCGCTCGTCGGACATGTCGATCAGATCCTCCCGGTTGCTCTCGTAGAGGGCGTTCTCGTTGTAACGCTGTTCCTTGGGACTTTCGCCCATGATGAGCGTCTCGACGCCCCGCGCCGCCGCGGCCCTCGCCGCGTTCACGTGGATCGACACGAACAGGTCGCCGCCCGCCCCGTTGGCGATGTCGGCGCGCGCCTGCAGGTCGTCGGCCAGCGTCGCGCCCAGCGCCTTGTCCGTCTTGCGCGTATAAACGACCTTCACGCCCGGCATTCCCTCCTCGATCAGCCGCCCGAGCTTCAGGGCCACCTTCAGCGTGAGGTCCTTTTCATAGACTCCGCCGTAATGCGCCCCGGGGAATTTTCCGCCGTGGCCGGCGTCGATCACGACGACCTCCACGCCGTGCGCAATATTTCCGGCCCGTAAGACGTTCGTAAGGAGCGTCGCAGCCGCGATGGCGAGAAACAGCAGGGACCGAGTGCGCATATTTGACGGTAAATGTGAGCTTTCTGTAAATTTTTGCCTATCTTTGTCGGGCCGAAAATCGCCGCGAGGAGCCCTCCGGGGGCCGTTCCGGGCGGTTTTGCCGACTCGTAGGCAAAGGTATGGATTTTTTTTGTAATTTTGGACAGGTCGAAGGTAAAATATCTCTTGTCGGCGGCGGCGCTCCTGCTTTTCGCCCAGGTCCTGCTGGGTTCGGCGGCGCCCCGTGCCCTGCTGCCGGCGCCTCTGTCCGACACCGCCCGCACCCATCGGATCGCCCCGAACGGCCCGGAGACCGCCGACTCGGCGGCACGCCCCCTGACCCGCCGCGAACGCCGCATGCAGGCGCGCGCCGCACGCGAGGAGGCCCGCCGCGCCGCAGCCTTCAACGCCCTGCCGCAGGAGGAGCGCGACTCGCTTTTCGCGGCGCATATCGACTCGCTGGTGGCCAGCCAGGCCGACTCGCTGTCCGCGGCGGACGGGACTCCGCCCGCCGCGGACAGCCTGCAACGCGACACGGTCCGCAAACCGCGCGCCGCGAAGGGATTTCTCGACGACCCGCTCGACGGAAAGAGCACCGACTCGCTGGTTTACGACGTACGCAACAAACTCGTTTACATCTACAACGAAGGCGACGTGACGTACCAGAGCCGCAACCTCAAGGCCGACTACATGCAGATCGACATGAATACGAAGCTGGTGTACGCCTACGGCAAGCCCGACTCGGTGGACGGCGTATGGACGGTCACCAAGCCCGAATTCACCGAAGGGAGCGCCGCGTACCAGATGGATACGATCACCTACAACCTCGATTCGCAGAAGGCCAAGATCAAGGGCGTGGCCACGCAGCAGGGCGACGGCTGGCTGGTGGGCGGCAGCGTGAAGAAGATGCCCGACAACACCTTCAACATCGAACACGGCAAGTACACCACCTGCGAAGAGACCGATCACCCGCACTTCTACCTGGCGATGACCAAGGCGAAGGTCATCCCCGGCAAAAAGGTCGTCACCGGTCCGGCCTATCTGGTCATGGAGGACGTGCCGATCTACTTCCTCGGCATCCCCGAAGGCTTCTTCCCGATCAATATGGGCCCCAAATCGGGCCTGCTGATGCCGACCTACGGCGAGGAGTACTCCAAAGGTTTCTTCCTGCGCGATCTGGGCTACTACTTCACGCTGGGCGAGTACGCCGACCTGGCCGTGCGCGGAGGATTCTACACGCTCGGCTCGTGGGAAGCCTCGGCCGCCTCGCGCTACATCAAGCGCTACAAGTACAGCGGCAGCTTCAACCTCCAGTACTCGAACATCAAGACGGGCGAAAAGGGCGAACCGGACTACATCAAGCAGAGCAACTTCCGCATCCAGTGGACCCACTCGCAGGACGCCAAGGCCAACCCGGGATCGACCTTCTCGGCCTCGGTGAACTTCGCCACCAGCGGCTACAACCGCTATTCGGCCACCAATATCGACGACATTCTCTCGACGCAGACCAACTCGTCGATCTCCTACTCGAAGAACTGGGCCGGAACCCCCTTCTCGCTCTCGGCCAACATGGCCATCTCGCAGAACTCGCAGAACAAGTCCATCTCGGTCACGCTGCCCACGGTGGTTTTCAACGTCTCGCGCCTCTACCCCTTCAAACGCAAGGAGCGCACGGGCAAGGAGCGCTGGTACGAGAAAATCTCGATGCAGTACACGGGCAAGATGACCAACTCGGTGACCACCACCGAATCGGAAATCTTCTCCCAGAAGACGCTCGACAACATGAAGAACGGCATCGAGCACTCGATCCCCGTCTCGGCGTCGTTCAACCTGTTCAACTACATCAACATCTCGCCGTCGTTCAACTACACCGAGAAGTGGTATTTCAAGAAACAGGAATACCAGTGGAACCCCACGACGAACCAGACCGACACGCTCGCCTCGGACTACGGATTCTACCGCCTCTACAACTACACGGCGAGCGTCTCGGCCTCGACGACCCTCTACGGCATGTACGACTTCACGAAGAAGCGCCGCGACCGCAAGATCCAGGCCATCCGCCACACGATCACCCCGTCGATCGGCTTCTCCTTCGCCCCGGACTTCAGCGATCCCCGCTACGGATACTACCTCACGCGGCAGACCGACTCCACGGGCCGCTTCACGACCTATTCGCCCTATGCGGTCAATGCCTACGGCGTTCCCTCGTCGGGAAAATCCATGTCGATGAACTTCTCGCTGTCGCAGAACCTCGAAATGAAGGTGCTCTCCAAACGCGACACGTCGGGCGTCAAGAAGATCAAGCTCATCGACGAACTGCGCCTGAGCGGATCGTACAACTTCCTGGCCGACTCGATGAAGCTCTCGACGATCTCGCTGTCGTTCCGCACGACGCTCTTCAACAACTTCGGCATCAACCTCTCGGCCACGATCGACCCCTACCGCGTGACGCCCGAGGGCATCCGCTACGACAAACTCTTCTTCCCGGGGCGCATCACCTCCACGGGCTGGTCGTTCGGCTACACCTTCAAATCGCGCGACGACCGTTCGCAGCCGGCCATCAACGACATCACGAGTCTCCCGCCGGACTATGCGAACCCCTTCCACGACCCCTACGGAACGATGGACCCCGTGCTGCGAAGGCAGTACATGGCCCAATCCTACTACGACTTCTCGCTGCCGTGGAACTTCGGCTTCAACTACGCGGTGAACTACTCGATCTCCTATGTCAATAACGGCACGACGGGCTATCGGAAGAACGTCACGCAGACCGTGAGCTTCAACGGTTCGCTGAACCTCACGCCCAAGACCGGCATCACGTTTCAGGGCGGTTACGACATCAAGGCCAATAAGCTCACCACCTCGTCGATTTCCATTTCACGGGACCTCCACTGCTGGCAAATGTCCTTCTCGTGGATTCCCTTCGGCTACCACAAGAGCTGGAGTTTCAACATCGGCGTCAAGGCCGCATCGCTCGCGGACCTGAAATACGACAAGAGCCAGTCCATGTACGACAACATGTACTGACACGCCGGTCCGCCACCTCACACCTCATAATCGGTTTCGGCCCGGCCAGGACGGTACAGGCCGTGCCGAAAGACGGCCGCAGCCCTTCCGGCACGGAGAACAAAAGGCATCGCCCCTGCCGCATGAAAGTGGCAGGGGCGATGCGACAAGAAAATGCCCGGAAAGAAGCGGCCGCCACCCGGCCGCCCCTCCCCGGCAATCAGCGGCTCTCTCCGGCCAACGCCGCCGGATCGTGCCTGTATCTGAAAACCAGCGCGAAGACAAGGGTCACGACGAGCGCATACCCGGCGAATATCAGCCACGATTCGGACCATCCCCCCACCATCGCCTCGGGCGTGGACTGTGAATAGACGCAGCGATTGACGACGGCCTGCGCCCCGAGCGTTCCGATCGTCGCCCCGACGCCGTTGGTCATGATCATGAACAGGCCCTGCGCCGAAGAGCGGATCGCCACGTCGGTCTCCTTATTGACGAAGAGCGATCCCGAGATATTGAAGAAGTCGAATGCCACGCCATAGACGATCATCGACAGCACGAACATCCACACGCCCGACCCGGGATTCCCCAGTCCGAACAACCCGAAGCGCAGCACCCAGGCGAACATGGCCATCAGCATCACGTTCTTGATTCCGAAACGCTTCAGGAAGAAGGGAATGAGCAGGATGCAGAGCGTCTCGGAGACCTGCGACAGCGAAATGAGCGCGTTGGCGTGGTTGGCGCCGAAGGTCGAGGCGTACTGCGGAATGTCGCGGAAGCTGGTGATGAACGGGTTGGCGAAACCGTTGGTGATTTGCAGCGAGACGCCCAGCAGCATCGAGAAGACGAAGAAGAGCGCCATGCGCCTCTGTCTGAACAGCGTGAAGGCGCGCAGTCCGAGCGCCTCGACCAGACTCTTCTTGTTCCCCGCACGGCTGACGGGGCATCCGGGCAGCGTCATGGCGTAGAGACCCAGCGCAAGCCCCAGCACGGCGCACTGGACGAACTGCATGCAGGTCGTCTGGAATCCGGCGGCATCGCACACGAGCATCGAGCAGATGAAACCCACCGTGCCCCACACGCGGATCGGCGGAAAGGATTTGACCGTGTCCAGCCCGGCCCCTTCGAGCACGCAGTAGGCCACCGAGTTCGAGAGCGCGATGGTCGGCATGTAGAACGCCACGCTCAGCGAATAGAGCGTGAACAGCACCCCGAACGACACCTCCGCACCCGACGAGAAGGCGTAATATCCGGCCGCGCCCATGAAGAGGGCCGCCAGCAGGTGGCAGACGCCCAGCAACCGCTGCGCAGGAACCCAGCGGTCGGCGACGATGCCGATCACCGCCGGCATGAAGAGCGACACGATGCCCTGCATGGCATAGAAG
>PPYE01644295.1_pt1 | contig 10144 bp, 8 predicted proteins | sample 1559881 | NCBI WGS metagenome assembly PPYE01 (sample SAMN08240022, study PRJNA423297) | Human gut metagenome, whole genome shotgun sequencing project.
CTGCTGGGCAACAGCCTGGTGGTCGTTGCGCCGAAAGCCAGCGAACAGGCCAACATCGCTGTGGATGCTAACACCCCGTGGACCAGCCTGCTGAAAGGCGGTCGCCTGGCGGTTGGCGACCCGGATCACGTCCCGGCGGGTATCTATGCGAAAGAAGCGCTGCAAAAGCTCGGCGCGTGGGAAACGCTGTCGCCAAAACTGGCACCGGCTGAAGATGTACGCGGTGCGCTGGCGCTGGTTGAACGTAGCGAAGCGCCGCTGGGAATCGTCTACGGTTCTGACGCAGTGGCCAGCAAAGGTGTTAAAGTAGTTGGTACGTTCCCGGAAGATTCCCATCAGAAAGTGGAATATCCGATTGCCATTATCGATGGCCATAAAAACGCAACCGTCTCGGCGTTCTATGACTACCTGAAAGGGCCGCAGGCGTCTGAAATCTTTAAACGTTACGGATTTACGACTCGCTAATGATATTGACCGATCCCGAATGGCAGGCGGTAGTGCTGAGCCTGAAAGTATCCTCCCTGGCCGTCCTGTTCAGTTTGCCGTTTGGGATCCTCTTTGCCTGGCTGCTGGTGCGCCGTCATTTTCCCGGCAAGGCACTGCTGGACGGCCTTATCCACCTGCCGCTGGTGCTGCCGCCGGTGGTGGTGGGCTATTTATTGCTGGTGGCAATGGGTCGCCGTGGTTTTATTGGCAGTTGGCTATACGACTGGTTCGGCCTGACTTTCGCTTTTAGCTGGCGCGGCGCGGTGATCGCCGCGGCGGTGATGTCGTTTCCGCTGATGGTCCGGGCGATTCGTTTGGCGCTGGAAGGCGTCGACGTCAAGCTCGAACAGGCGGCGCGTACCCTGGGCGCTGGGCGCTGGCGGGTGTTTTGCACCATTACGCTGCCGCTGATGCTGCCGGGCATTATCGTCGGCACCGTGCTGGCGTTTGCCCGCTCGCTCGGCGAGTTTGGCGCGACCATTACCTTTGTCTCTAACATTCCTGGCGAAACGCGCACCATTCCTTCTGCCATGTATACCCTGATTCAGACCCCCGGCGGCGAAAGCGCGGCGGCACGTCTGTGCCTGATTTCTATCGTTCTGGCGCTGATTTCCCTGATGATTTCTGAATGGCTGGCTCGTCTCAGCCGTCGGCGGATAGGAGGGTAATCCATGCTTGAGCTGAATTTTAGCCAGACGTTGGGTACGCACTGCCTGGCGATAAATGAATCACTGCCCGCCTCAGGGATTACCGCTGTTTTTGGCGTATCTGGCGCGGGTAAAACCTCGCTAATCAATGCCATCAGCGGCCTGACTACGCCGCAGCAGGGGCGGATTGTGCTTAACGGACGCGTGTTGAACGATGTTGAGCAGGGGATCTGCCTGGCGCCGGAGAAGCGTCGTATTGGCTATGTGTTTCAGGATGCACGCCTGTTCCCGCACTACAAAGTGCGCGGTAATTTGCGTTACGGTATGGCGAAAAGCATGGCGGAGCAGTTTGATAAACTGGTTGCCCTGCTGGGCATTGAGCCGTTGCTCGATCGCCTGCCGGGCAGCCTTTCCGGCGGTGAAAAACAGCGTGTGGCGATCGGCCGCGCATTACTGACCGCCCCTGAACTGCTGTTACTCGATGAGCCGCTGGCTTCGCTCGATATCCCGCGCAAGCGTGAACTGCTGCCGTATCTGCAGCGTCTGGCGCGGGAGATCAATATACCGATGCTCTACGTTAGCCACTCGCTGGATGAGATTCTGCATCTGGCCGATAAAGTGCTGGTGCTGGAAGGTGGGCAGATCAAGGCATTCGGTAATCTGGAAGACGTATGGGGCAGCAGCGTGATGCACCCGTGGTTGCCGCAGGATCAGCAGAGCAGCATTCTGCGCGTGACTGTGCTGGAACACCATCCGCACTATGCGATGACCGCGCTGGCCCTGGGCGACCAGCATATTTGGGTGAACAAGCTCGACAGGCCGCTACAGAGTGTGGTGCGCGTGCGCATTCAGGCTACCGACGTGTCGCTGGTGCTACAGCCGTCGCCCCACACCAGCATCCGCAACGTGCTGCACGCCAAAGTCCTGCAGTGCTACGACGATAATGGCCAGGTCGAAGTACAGCTGGACGTCAGCGGTCGTACGCTGTGGGCGCGTATTAGCCCTTGGGCGCGGGATGACCTGGCGGTGAAGCCAGGCCAGTGGCTGTACGCCCAGATAAAGAGCGTTTCAATTACCGCTTGATTACAGCAGGTGACGGTTGATGTAGTCGGCGATGGCATCGGTGGTGTTATCGCCGATGACCACGTTGGCGCGCGCTTTCACCGCATCAACCGCATTGCCCATCGCCACGCCGGTACCGGCGGCTTCCAGCATGCTGATATCGTTAAAGTTGTCGCCAAACGCCACCACGTCCTGCATCGACCAGCCCTGTGCGGTGATGAACTGCGTCAGACGTTTGCCTTTGCTGTTGCCCTGACGCGCGATATCGACCTGATCGTGCCACGACCATTCGCACTCCAGCTGCAGCGTCTGCTCGACGTGTTTCGCGAAGTTTTGCAGCTTTTCGCCGTCTTCATCGGTGAGGGCAAATTTCCAGACGTTATTCACCTCACGTGCGGCCTGCGCCAGCGAGTCGACCTGAGTAAAGGACGGGCGCTGTGCTTCCGGCAGGCTCTGTGCCCAGTTGGCGGTGCGAATCACGTGGCCGGTTGGGTACTGGTACATCATGGTATCGTCGACGTACATCAGGCCGTGAATCCGATGCTCATCCAGCAGGGAAATCAGCTGTTGGGCTTTTTCGACCGGCATCGGATCGGCATCCAGTACTTTTTTCGCTTGATAATCATACAAGTAGGTGCCATTACAACAAATTGCAGGTGTATCCAGCGCCAGTGCCTGATAAAAAGGATGGATGGCAACGTGATGACGACCGGTGACGATCATTAATTGGTAACCTGCCGCTCTGGCGCGATTCAGCGCTTCCAGGGAAGCGGGCAGGAGGGTTTTCTTTGGCGTCAGGAGCGTTCCGTCCAGATCCAGGGCAATCACACGTGCAGTCATAGTGTTGTCTCGAGTTTAAGAGAAAATTCGCTGTGCAGGATGGTACACCGAGATACCTGTACGGCAAAATGGTGTGATAAATAGCCGCAAATTATGTGTTTTCAGAAAGGAGTATTCATGAAACAGACCGTTTATACCGCCAGCCCGGAAAGCCAGCAGATCCACGTCTGGACGCTGAACCACGATGGCAGCCTGAAGCTGGTTCAGGTGGTGGATGTTCCGGGTCAGGTGCAGCCCATGGTCATCAGCCCTGATAAACGTTATCTGTATGTTGGCGTGCGTCCGGAGTTTCGCGTGCTGGCCTACCGTATTGCGCCGGATGACGGTGCGCTGACCTATGAAGCCGAAGCGCCGCTGCCGGGCAGCCCGACCCATATTTCGACCGACCGTAAAGGCAACTTTATCTTCAGCGCTTCGTACAATCAGGCCAACGTCGCGGTCATTCGTCTGGAAGACGGCCTGCCGCGCGACACCGTGACGGTGGTGGATGGTCTGGAAGGTTGCCACTCGGCGAATATCTCCCCGGATAACCGCACCCTGTGGGTGCCGGCGCTGAAACAGGATCGCATCTGCCTGTTTACCCTGAGCGACGACGGTTTCCTTTCGGCGCAGAGCCCGGCTGAAGTGACCACTGTAGAAGGCGCCGGCCCGCGTCATATGGTGTTCCACCCGAACGAACAGTACGGCTACTGTGTGAACGAACTGAACAGCTCCGTTGACGTATGGGAGCTGAAGGATCCGCACGGTAAGATTGAATGCGTGCAGACGCTGGATATGATGCCTGCTGATTTCACCGACACGCGTTGGGCGGCCGATATCCATATTACGCCGGACGGGCGTCATCTGTATGCCTGTGACCGTACCTCCAGCCTGATCACCGTATTCAGCGTATCGGAAGACGGTAGCGTGCTGTCGCTGGAAGGCTTCCAGCCGACGGAAACCCAGCCGCGTGGGTTCAACATTGACCACAGCGGAAAATATCTGATTGCCGCAGGGCAGAAATCGCACCACATCGCGGTGTATGAAATTGCTGGCGAGCAGGGGCTGCTGCAGGAAAAAGGGCGCTATGCCGTGGGCCAGGGCCCAATGTGGGTGGTGGTTTACGCGCATTAATGTTAGGCCGGATAAGGCGTTTACGCTGCCATCCGGTAACCTGCGCGCTTAGGCCTGATGATGCTGAATGTATCAGGCCTGTGCGATAAAAAAAGCCCATGAAATCATGGGCTTTTTCACATCGGCTTCGCCGTTACTGCTTCGGTTCTGCCACAATATGACTTCCCACGCCGCGGTTGTTGTACTCCCACATGCGGTTGAAGTTGCGGTCGTTAAGATCGCGTTTAATCTGACCTTTCTCGTCCTGAGCGCCGGTATTGCCGCTGAACGGACGTTTAGAAACGGCAGCATCGGCCCACGGTTTCGCGACGTTAAAGCCTTCGTTAATCACGCTATCGCGAATCACGACCTGACCGTTAGTGTTGCCATCAACGTCCAGCGAGCGGCCCAGCTGCGCCACGCCGTCACCGGCAGCGGTGAAGCGGCTGTTGGTCGCCAGGAAGCCGTAGAAGATGTTGGCCTGGGTCGCCGGGGCGAAGACGTAGCCTTCCTGCTGGGTGCGGGAATTCACCACGCGGAAGTCGGTGTTGTCGAACACCACCGCGCCGCGGCCGGAAACGATATCGACATCGCCTTCGAGGTAGCTGTTGCTGACCAGCGTACGGGTCTGGCGGTTATTTTGCAGACGGTTGTCAACGCCGCTATTGGTCACGAAGAAGGTGTTCTGACGGCCCAGAATATTGACGTTGTTCAACTGGGTTTTATCGCCATCGGTGCGCAGGGCGACCGCCTGGTGAGTACCGGCATCCACGCTGTCACCCAGATTGTTTTCAATCGTCAGGTTTTGCAGCTGTAAGCCATTGTTCTGTGACCACACGACCGCGGAGCACATCACGCCGATGGTGGCGCTGCGCTTGCTTTGGCAGCCATCAAACATGTACCACGCCGGTTTACCCGGCATATATTTGCCGCCTGGGTTAACCAGTTTACGCCAGCTGGTTGGGTCGATTTCGGAATCGATGGCCAGGCCAATTTTTACGTCGATCGCTTTCTCGCCGGTACCATAGAGCGTCAGGCTGCCCGGAGCCGCCGGGATATAGACGGTGCCCTTGTACTCACCCGGCAGTACGGCGATGTACAGACGTGAGCTGCTGTGACGCGCAATAGCGGCGTCAACGGCATCCTGAATGCTGGTGTGCGTTACGCCCTGAGTACCGGCCGGACCCACCACGAAATCTGCTTTCGCCGGAACGGCGATAGAAGACGGAGACCAGGCGGCAGCGTTAGGATCTAATGACGAGAAGTAACGTGCAGCGGTAAAGTTCTGCGCTTCGTCCGCCGACAGTACCGGACGGGAAGAGGTACCAGGTGTGGTCTGGTCAGAAGGGCGCTGATCCGCTGGGGTTGAGCTGCAAGCAGTCAGTGTCACGCCAAAAGCCAATGCCAGCGCCAGACGAGAAACCGAAAAAGTGTTCATGTTGCTCCAGGCTAATTAAGTAAAAGGGAATCCTGTAAAAGCAGCCTTTTTATACTAAGTTGAGCGAAACGGGAAGATGTGCTGACAAAAAATCGCCTGTTTTTTTGACAACTTATGTCAGCGAAAAGGAAAGAGGGCGAAAGGGGAAGGAGAGAGCCATTGAAAGGCCTTATCCATCCGCCCTGGAGTGTTCGCGGCTAGAACGCTTTTTTGTGCGCCAGGCTGGTGACTAAATCGGTGATGCTGAGTACCAGCGTTGAACGTACCATTTGCTGATAGCGCTGTTCCTGCATGGTTCTCAGCGCGTCGTCGACCACGTCTTCCGGCAGGTGCAGCGTCGGCGGAGGCGGCAGCGTCGTCATGCAGTGCAGCATATTGATCGGCCCCAGAATTTCGTCATCGGTAAAGCTGTAGATTTTGTTCTCGTGCGCCAGTTCGTTATTCAGCGCCAGTAACAGTTCAACGTCTTCATATTCATCGCGGCTGATGACGCCCAGCGCATAAATCAGCTTTAGCCGCACCGGTAAATTCGCCAGCGGCCCGCTGCCTTCCAGCAGCGGTTCCACCGCGTACTTCACCGCGTAATCGTCTTTCCGGAAGGCCTGCAAAATCAGCTGGTCGACCGCTTCAGACAGTAAGCCTACGGCAGTTTGAATAAAACCGGTGAGCGTCTGGCGGGCGTTAAGCCGCTCCAGGATGCGGTTCTCCGCCGCCTGATTTTGGGTTAAGTGCGCGTCGTCCATCATGGCCATCATCTTCGTTGTGCTTTCCGCTAACCGTGGCTTCTCTGGTGCCGTGTCCTTCGGACGCTCATTTTCTGCTGCTGGTTGCGCATTCTTGCGCAGGAGATTCAATTTCATCTTACCCTTCTTCATCGGGCGCGGCGGCCGTTAACCTCCGCGCCCAGCTATGGGTGTTACATCATTCTTTACGTTGCATGGCGTTATACACATTCACTATCTGGGCGACAAGCTCTGGCCGATCCTGCAGGCCACAAACCTCAATGACCGTGCTTGTTACCCCATTTTCCGCCAGCAGGTTTGCCATTTCTTGCGCCTGCGGGTCCTGGTTGCTGCGATAATGCAGGGCGGCGGCAATACCGATAATCAGGTGGCGATTGGGGAGCCCGTACTCCAGCGTTCCTCGCAGCGGCTTGATTAAGCGATCGTTCTCGCTCAATTTACGCAGCGGCTGGCGGCCTACGCGTTCCACCTCATCATGCAGATAAGGATTCTCAAAGCGGGTCAGAATCTTATCAATATAGGCAGCATGCTGCTGGGGATCGAAGGCGTAACGTTGAATCAGTACTTCGCCACTCTCGCGCATGGCATTTTTTACTGCTTCACGTATCGCCGGGTCGAGAATGGCATCGCGAATGGTCCGATAGCCTGCCAATTGGCCAAGATAGGCGGTTATCGCATGGCCGGTATTGAGGGTAAACAGCTTACGTTCAATATAAGCCATCAGATTGCTGGTGGGTTCCATCCCGGCGATGTCCGGTAACGCACCTTTAAACTGGGTACGGTCAACAATCCACTCGCTAAAGGTCTCGACGGTGACATCCAACGGATCGTCGTTCGCCGCGGCCCCCGGCGGCACGATACGGTCGACCGCCGAATCGACAAAACCGACGTGTTCTTCCACCCAGCCGTGCAGCTCGGCGGGCATCGATTGCAGCACATGCTGCTTAAGCTGGCTGGAGCCACGCACCATATTTTCACAGGCGATGATATTCATCGGCTGGTGGTTGCCGCGCTCAAAGCGGGCGATTAATCCCTGGGCCAGCGTGCTGGCGATTTTGCTGAGCACCTGCGGGCCAACGGCGGTGGTGATGATATCGGCCTGGGCAATCTGCGCGACAGCATCCGGGCTGTTACTGTAGATGGCACTGACGCGATTGACCTGCTCAACGCGAGCATTTTCCCCCACCACGTTGACCTGATAATGTTGCTGATGCGCCAGCTGATCGACCAGCGGCTGGTTGACATCGGCAAAGGTCAGCTCCGCCTGGGCGTCCGCCAGTAGTTTACCAATAAAGCCGCGACCGATATTCCCTGCGCCAAAATGAATTGCTTTCATGACTGTTACCTCGAAAAAACGTTCCGTATCAGGGGCGGTACGCCCCGTCGCCTTATGCCGCCTGCTCGCCGGACAGGAGCTGTAAAATCTCCTGCACGCTGGTGGTCTGCGTCAGACGTTCGATCACGTCCTTATCATCCAGCGCGTTGGCTAAGCGGGCGATAACCTGCACGTGCTCGTTGTTGCGGGCGGCAATGCCGATCACCAGCCGAGCAACATCGTCCGGCTCATCGCCGAACCGTACGCCTTGCGGGTACTGGCAAATCACGATCCCGGTGCGCAGCACGCGGTCTTTGGCTTCTACGGTGCCGTGCGGAACGGCGATAGATTCTCCGAGGTAGGTGGTTGTCAGGGCTTCACGCGCCAGCATGGCCTCGACGTAATCTGGCTCGACGTAGCCGCCGGAGACCAGAATTTCACCGGCAAAGCGAATGGCCTGCTCTTTGGTGTCGGCGGTTAAGTTAAGGAAGATGTTATCGGCGCTGAGCTTAAACAGGTTTTCCTCGCGCTCGCCGGGCGCGAATGCATCGTCGTTGGCGGCGATAATCGTCTGGTTAATCAGGCGGCTGTCGTTCGCCGCAGGCGGCAGCTTAGCGGCCAGCAGACGGGTGGTTAAATCGGTGTACAGGCCGCTGTCGAGGAAATTGCTCAGCGACATGTGCATCGCCTGCGGTGCAAAACGCATGGCGCGTTCGGTAAGATCCTGATGGGTGATCACCAGATCGACATCGTCCGGCAAACTGTTGATGGCGCAGTTAGTCACTGAAATATGACTCAGACCGGCATCTTTTACCTTTTTACGCAGCACGCCCGCGCCGAGCGCACTGGAGCCCATCCCGGCATCGCAGGCGACGATGATTTTACGCACGTGGTGCAGATCTTTCGCCAAATCCAGCGCCGGAGCGGGCTGTGGCAGCTCGCCGGACGGTTTAGCGCCGGATTTTGACTGCTGCTTCAGGCTCTGCATGCGACGGGTGGCTTCCGCCAGACCGTTGCTCTCTTCATCACCCACGCGAACGCGTTTGAGCAGCATCGACGCAGTGAGGAAGGAAACCAGCGTGGAGGCCAGAATAGACAGCACGACGCCAATCAGCGACGCTTTCGGCGTCATCAGCAGGACGGCAAAAATAGAACCCGGAGAAGCCGGAGAGACCAGGCCCGCGTTGAACAGCGTCAGGGTAAAGACGCCGGTCATCCCGCCGAGGATCACCGCCAGAATCAGGCGTGGGTTCATCAGGACGTACGGGAAGTAAATTTCGTGAATCCCGCCGAAGAAGTGAATAATCGCCGCGCCGCCTGCGGACTGCTTCGCGCTGCCTTTGCCAAAGAACATGTACGCCAGCAGGATCCCCAGACCCGGACCCGGGTTAGCTTCAATCAGGAAGAAGATAGACTTACCGGTTTCCGTCGCCTGCTGAATACCCAACGGTGAGAAGATACCGTGGTTGATGGCGTTATTGAGGAACAGGATTTTGGCCGGCTCGACAAAAATAGAGGTCAGCGGCAACAGGTTGTTCTGCACCATGACGTTGACGCCGGTCGCCAGCGCTTTCGACAGCAGCTCCACCATTGGCCCAATCGCCAGGAAGGAGAGCATCGCCAGCAGCATGCCGATAATCCCGGCAGAGAAGTTGTTGACCAGCATCTCGAAGCCGCTTTTGATCTTCCCATCAACCCAGCGGTCAAAGCGTTTGATGGCCCAGCCGCCCAGCGGACCGGCGATCATCGCGCCCATAAACATCGGCATATCGGCGCCGACAATCACCCCCATGGTGGTGATCGCGCCGACCACGCCGCCGCGCTCGCCGCCAACGAGACGACCCCCGGTATAGCCGATTAACAGCGGCAGCAGATAGGTGATCATTGGGCCGACCAGCTTAGCCAGCGTCTCGTTCGGCAACCAGCCGGTAGGAATAAACAGTGCGGTAATTAAACCCCAGGCAATGAATGCGCCAATATTGGGCATCACCATATTGCTGAGGAAGCGGCCAAAATTCTGTACCTTGACCTTGATATCTGGTGATAACATAAAAACACCCCTCGTGGTGCGCGTCAGATGTTGCGCGCGTAATAGTTGTGCTGGTTTCGCCAAAAACCAGCCAGTCGTTCTGTATGCAAAATCGACTCTATCACGCCGTTTTCGTCTCGCGTACCCCGAGGGTTTTTTGTGATGCGTATCACTATCAAGAGCGGTGTTATAGGGTATTTATGGTGATATTGATCACATAAATAGGCTGTAAGTCTGCTACAACGTTAAATTCCCCGCCCTGTTTCGCTACTTTTTGTGATTGAAATCACCTTTTATGTTGGCGTGTTTGTTTTTAAATTGTGATCTCATTCACAAGCTATTTTTGCGCCAGACTCACCTGCCCCTTCTACTTTTCCCATCGGCCCTTTTTTCGTTAGAAAATTACATCTGCAATAAAAAAGGTTCATCGCGCTTTACCGGGGAACGCTGCTTTTATTTTCAGGAAGAAGTAGTCGTTATCCCGGTATCCGT
>PPYE01683025.1_pt1 | contig 10144 bp, 8 predicted proteins | sample 1559881 | NCBI WGS metagenome assembly PPYE01 (sample SAMN08240022, study PRJNA423297) | Human gut metagenome, whole genome shotgun sequencing project.
CATCCAGCCCGCAGGCTTTGATGGCACCTGCCATGGCGGTGTTGAACGCAGCTCCGCGCCCGGTGTGGGCGTGCAGCAGGCTGTCGGCATAGGCGGGGGTACCGGGCTTGTAGCCATCGGCCCCGGCCAGCAGCACGGCCTTGGCACCGCACAGCCGCAGCAGCCGCAGCAGCATCAGCACGCTGTTGCTGCCAAGGGATGCGTTCTGCACATCCGGGGCAGCCAGCCGGTCATAATTGACCGCCAGCGCCCCCTGCGGCAGCGGCCGCAGGTTGGAGGTGAGCACAACAGGGCAGGGCAGGGCAGCAAGATCCAGCTTTTCAAACCGCTTGCTGTTGGTAAAAAATGCGTAATCCGGCTGGCAGAATTCCGGGCAGAAATTGGCTGAAACAATGCAGTCCGCCTTGGCGGCGGCCACAGCATTGCGCCCGGTTTCGTCCGCCAAGCTGGCACCGGGGGCCAGCACCAGCACGGTCTTGCCGCCAAACGCGGTGCGCAGGGTATCCAGCGCGGCGGTGTCGTCAATGGCGCGGTTCTGGTATTCGCGGTACAGGCGGTCGGCATAGTCTTTATCGTATGCGGTGGCCTTGCTGCGGTCAAAACCGGCCAGAATATGGTTGATGTCCCGGTTGGTCAAATCGCCTTTGTCCAGATAATGCTCGGCGTAATCGCGGTGCAGGTTGTACCGTGCGCTCAGGAAGTAAGCCGGGGTGTAACCCCAGGCTGTCTCGCCTTTCAGCGGGGCGATATGGTCCTGGATGGCGTCCATCATCTCGTCAATGTCATAATGGCAGCCAAGGGTCTCGTTCATATAGTCGGCAATCAGCTCAATGGGCAGGTTGCCGGGAATGCGCCCCATGCCCATCAGGCTGCCGTCCACAGTGGTATCGCGGCCCAGGTGCTTGTCCAGAAATTCCTGCGCCAGGCAGAAAGAGAGCGCCATGTTCTCATGCAGGTGCAGCCCCACGCGGATATCCGGGGCCAGGTTGTGGTCCACCAGGCTGACGATGCGCTCTAAGTCACGCCGCCGCATGCTGCCGAAGGTATCCACAATGGAGAACTGGTACGGGTGAATCTCGTTTACCTGGTCTAAAATCCACAGCAAGTCTTTGTCGGCATAGCCCATAATGTTGATGGGGTTGATGGACAGCTTGTACCCGCGGGCCTTGACTTCGCGGGCAAAATCCATGCCTTCGCGGATATCGTAATCGTGGGCGGTAATGCGCAGCATCTCAATGCCGTGCCCCTCATAAGGGGACAGCTTGGCAATATCATAATTGGAGCGCATGGCCATGCCGCTGTACATGGTGCTGCCGGTGTGGGCAGGCAGCAGTCTGTTCAGCTCTTCAATGGTGTTGCAGACGGTCACATCGGGGTTGTAGCCATCCACATTGCGCAGAAAGCCCACTTCCACAATGTCAGTCCCGGCACGGGTCAGCGAGGCGATGATATCTTTGGCTGCAGCAAAGCCCCAGTTCCAGCTGTTCACATAGCCGCCGTCACGCAGGGTGCAGTCCAACAGTTTAATATCAGGCATTTATTCTTTTCCTTTCAGGATTTCGCTCACAAGGGCAAGGTCCTTGGGGGTGTCAACGCTCACAGTCTTGTACGGGCTGACGATGGCATGTACCTTGTGGCCGTTTTCCACAAAGCGCATCATATCGTTCTCTTCGGCTTTTTCCAGAATGGACTTCGGTGTTTCGTGGTAGAACGCCAGCGCCCGGCGGGAGTACAGCTGGATGCCGGTCACCTTCTCGTATTCAAAATCCAGCGTGCCTTTGGGGTAGGGAATGGGGCTGCGGGAGATCATCAAAATTTCCCGTGCGGCGTTGGTCACGACCTTCTGGTTGGAAAAATCGATCACATCCGCGGGGTGCTCCATCCGGTTGGTCAGCACGGCGACATAATACGGGTCCTCCGGCAGGGTATCCGGCAGAATCAAATCAAACGCCTTTACGTTGATCAGCGGCTCGTCACCCATGATCTGCAGATACAGGTCGGCTTCTACCTTGGTGGAAACCTCCCAGATGCGCCCGGTGGGGGTGTCATGGTCGGGGCTGGTCATGCAGTATTCCATGCCGTAGGTGCGGCAGGCTTCGGCAATGCGCTCATCGTCGGTGGCAATAAACACATCATCGAGCTTTTTGCACTTTTTGGCTTCCTGGTACACCCACCAGATCATGGGCTTGCCCAAAATATCCGCCAGCGGCTTGCCCGGCATCCGCGTGCTGGCATAACGGGCGGGAATAACGCCGATAAGTTTCATAGTAAGCAACCTCCTAAAAGAAGCATTGGCTCCCCTTTGAGGGGAGCTGTCCGCGCAGCGGACTGAGGGGTGGTTCCCTAAGAAAGAGTTATAGGGCAATACCGCATAATTCTAAGTGCCGATACAGCGAGCGAGGTGCGGCAGATGCCAAGCCAAAAGCGCAGATAATACTGACTGAGCAGAAGCACAATAAAAATCAAGGATATAGGGCCCAACGCTCTTTTGGCGTGTGAATTTGTAGGGGCAGGGACGCAGATATTCATACCATAATTTGCGCTCCGCATCGGTCATATTTTTGCGCAGAGAACGAACATAGGCAAGATTGTTGGAATTATGCGGCAGGCGCATAGAATGGTACGTCCCCTTCCGGCTTATCATTTAGGCGGCAGTAAGGGAGCCACCCCTCCGACCTCGCTTGCGCTCGGCCACCTCCCCTCAAAGGGGAGGCATTACCCCTGCACCAACTTTTCTGCCTCTTCCAGCCCCACAAACACCTTTTCTTCCGCGGCGGTAAAGCCGCGCAGGACCCAGCTTTGCACGGTGACGGCGCGCTGGAATTTGAAGGGCAGGCAGAAATTGAGAACCTCGCTTGGCATGGTGCGGGGCAGGATAACAGCAGTAGGGAACAGCTTGGAATAATCCGTGGTATCCCGCGGGTGGGTTTTGATAAACAGCGGTTCTGTGCAGTATTTCTTGGCAACAGCCGCAAACATGGCGTCCTGGGTGGACTGATCCATCAGGCCGTCCAGCACAAAGCTGCGGGGCAAAAGCAGGCAGGCACCCTGCACATGCTCCGGCAGGGGAACGGCCAAAAACACCCGGCGGATGATGGCTTTTTCTTCCTCCATCAGGCTTTCCAGTAGCTGCGCTTTGGATACCGTTACCAGCTTGTCTACGCCAAAAATGCTGCACCGCGCGGCGTCTTCGCTTTCCACCGTGCGGCAGCAGGGGCTGTCGCCCCAGTAGCGGTAGGGGCCGCGGGGGTTGGTGCGCTGCTCGTCCAGCAGGTGCTGGTCAGGGTCCAACGTGCCGCCAAAGGTATCTTCGCACAGGGTATAAACCCGGCGCTCCCGCTGCAGGTAGCGCCCTAAAGCGCTCCAGTCATTGCTGATGTACACATGCCCCTTGGGCAGCGTAAAATACGGCTTGCGGAACGGGTGGCGCAGGCGGTAAAAGTCGCTTTCGCTGTTCTGTGCGTCCAGCTTTTCCTCGTCCACGATCAAAACAGCGTCCCACAGATCCGGCGCGGCGTCCAGCAATTTAGCGCGCAGGGTTTCGGCTTCCGGCACACAGGTGCTCAGCACAAGGGTGGATTTGCCGGGGCGGCTGCGCAGCGCGCGCACCAGCGCGATTAACACATGATACAGCGTGTGGCAGATGAAAATATCACCCATCGTATCCATTCTCCAACACATTGACCGGCGGGAAGTGGATGCGGCCCCAGCCCGGTGCCCATTCCGGCATGGTCAAATCGCCGGAGGTTACCTCAAACGCAAACTCGGTCACTGGCTTGTCCAGGCAGACAGCCTGGGTCAGCACGCCGTCAAACACATCCACATAGAAGAAATACTGGCCTTCGCCCAGCAGGCTGGGGTCAAACTCAAACTCGGTGGTATACAGCTTGCCGGGCACGGCGGCGCCCAGGTTGACCGGGTGGGTAATGCCCACGGGGGTCGAATCCCGGAAATGCAGGTTCAGCTTTAAGTGTACCCCGGTAAACGGCTCCGAAACACGCCAGGTAATGCGCACCCGAATTTTTTCGGTGTCCGCAAACACACTGGATTCCTTGCCCACAAAGTCCAGCGTTTCCAGCCGCATCCGCTTGCCTGCGCTGGCGTTCATGCGGGAAACATCCAGCAGGTCATAGTGGACCACGTTCACATCGGTGGTTTCCATATACACGGCAATGGCCTGTTCTACATCGCCGTCAAAGATCACGCGGCCCTGGTCCAGCACCACGCAGCGGGTGCACAGTTGGCGGATGGTGCTCATGTTGTGGCTGACGTACAGGACGGTGCGGCCCTCCTGCCCGGCAACATCGCTCATTTTGCCCAGGCATTTCTGCTGGAACTTCATATCGCCCACGGCCAGCACTTCGTCCATTACCATGATCTCGCTGTCCAGGTGGGCGGCAACGGAAAACGCCAGCTTGACGAACATGCCGCTGGAATACCGCTTGACGGGGGTATCAATAAAATCTCCGCACTCCGAAAATTCAATGATCTGGTCGATCTTGGAATCGACCTCGGCGCGGGTCATGCCCAAAATGGCGCCGTTCATGTAGATGTTCTCGCGGCCGGTCATCTCGTTGTTAAAGCCGGTGCCCACTTCCAGCATGGAAGCCACCCGCCCGCGCAGCCGGATCTCGCCCTCGGTGGGGGCGGTAATGCGGGACAAAATTTTGAGCAGGGTGGATTTGCCTGCGCCGTTGCGGCCGATAATGCCCAGCGCTTCGCCTTTGTACACGGTCAGGTCCACACCGTTCAGCGCCATAAAGGTTTTGCCAAACAGGCGGGCGTCCGTGCCGATCACGGTGTTGGGATCCTCTTTGCCGCGCACACGGGCCCACCAGCTTTGCAGGTCATGCGTCAAAGTGCCTCCGCCAATCTGGCCCAGTTTGTATTGCTTTTTCAAGCCCGATACCTGAATGACGGGTACGCGCTGGTTTTGTGCATGTGTCTGGTTTTCCATCTGCGCCCCTCCTTACACGGTATCCATAAAGGTTTTTTCAATGCGGCTGAACAGCACCACGCCCAGCACAAGGGCGGCTGCGGTAACAATCAGGCTGTAGATCAGGCTGCCCACTTCCACGGTGCCGGTGCCAAGGGTGCCCATGCGGAACACCTCGATCGGGGCTGTCATGGGGTTCAGGCGCATCAGCATCTGCAGCCGGGGGGATTCCTCCAAGCTGGAAAGGGGATAGACCACAGGAGAAATGTACATCCACAGCTGCACGCCAAAGCTCACAGCAATGGCAAGGTCACGGTACTTGGTGGTCAGGGCGGAAACGATAATGCCCACGCCCAGGCCCAGCAGCATGACTTCCAGCACCACCAGCGGTACGGCAAACGCCCAGGCCGTCAGGTGTACACCGGACCCGGTCACGGCAAAGTAGACCCAGAACAGAATGTACATGACAAACTGGATAAAGAAGTTGATCAGGCTGGTCAATACCTGGCTGATGGGGGTGGTAAGCCGTGGAAAATACACCTTGCCGAACACCTGGCTGTTGGCCACAAAGGTGTTGGCCGTGCCGTTGATGCAGGAGGCAAAAAAGGTCCACACCGTATTGCCTGCCATGTAGAACAAAAAGCTCGGCGTACCGTCCGTAGAAAGCCCGGCAATGCCGCCGAACACCACGTTGAACAGCACCGTGGTGATAAGCGGGTTCAGGATGATCCACAGCGGCCCCAGGATGGTCTGCTTGTACATGACGGTAAAGTTGCGCTTGACGAACATGACAATCAGGTCACGGTAGCGCCACAGCTCTTCCAGGTCCACATCAAACCAGCCGGTGCGCGGCCGAATGATGGTGGTCCATTGCGTGTTATCCCCGGCAGGGGTCTGGTTGCGTTGCTCTGCCATAAAAAGCCCTTTCAAAAATAGATATTTCAGGGGAATCCCCGATACATACTTATAGACAATTCATTGTACCATAATCCGCGGTAAAAAACAATGTTTGCACTGTGGCAGAAAGCGCTGCCAAAACAAAAACCGCCCTGCAGGCCCGGAACAGGGGATGCAGAACGGTTCAAAGAGTTTATTTTGCGGTCAGCCTGCGCCAGCCGGTGCGCAGCAATGTCCAGCAGCCAAGCAGCAGCAGGGAAAGCAGGATGTCCCACCCAATGCGGCAGGGCAGCGTGAACAGAAGGCGGTCTTTTTGCCAGATGGCACTGGTAAACACATCCATATGGTGCACAAAGAACAGCCACAGGCTGTGCCGCCCCAAAAAGCTGAGCGCCGGCCGCAAAGCGTTATTGGCGTTCAGTTCACGGCACAGATGGCAGAAGATCCAGATGCCGCATACACTGATGGAAGCGCACAAAATGTAATTGGAGTATGTGCGGGAAGCAAGTTCAATATAAATGCCCTGCTGGCAGCACCATGCCCAGGGAATCAGCATGGCAAGGAAAAGCGGGATCCGGTAACGATCCAACAGTGCCTGATGCTGGCGGAACAGCTGCCCCAATGTGAGGTACATGACAACGACCATTGCAACATCCAGACATTGGGGAAGATACTGTACCTGCCCGATGTATGCCCCGAACAGCATGACAATGAAACTGACGGCAAAATCCCCTTTGGGGAACAAAAGCCCCAGCAGCTCCCAGATCAGCTTGCCCCAGAACAGTGCAAACAAAAACCATGGCATGCCGCAGCTGGGAATGCCGTCGGCAGGGTTACCGCTGGCCCAGAACAGGGTGATGGCATTGTAGCGGGCAATATCCCACAGGTTGGTCAGGCTTCTGTCATCAGAAAGAAAAAAGTTCAGCAAAACGTTGAACACCTGCACCACACCCAGCACGGGAACGATCAGTGCAACAAAGTCCTTCCTGACCCGGCGGGCAAAACCCTGCCAGGTATCCGGGCGGCGGGCCGTATAGCCGGTCAGAAAGAAAAAGGCCGGCATGTGAAACGAAAAAATGAAATTGCGCATCAGGTTGCCGTAGGGCAGGGTGTGCCCCACAATCACCAGAATCATGCACAGACCTTTGGCGGTATCAATCCAGTCAATGCGCTGGCGTACAGCAGGGTGCGGAGCGGCGGATTGTTGAACAGCAGTCATACGGCGGTCTCCTTCGGTCTGGACATCACTGCTGCTTGGGCGGGTTCTTTTTCTGTTTGTCATTGCAGTGTTCCTGGCAGCTGGCGCAGTTGCCGGTGCAGCCGCCGTGCCAGCCCTTTTCGCTGTTGGCAATAAAACCGATGGCAACGCCGAGCAGAACAAAAATAATAACCAGAACAAGGATACTTTGAAGTGACATGGAAAAAACCTCCCTATGGGTTAAGCGAAAACAAAGTGACAGGTGAATACGCTGCCCTTATGCCAACCCCAGCAAAACCCCTACACAGTGCACGGCAAACGCCACAACCCAGGCAATGCCGCACTGCATCAGTACCACACCCAGTGCAGCCCGGCCACCGCCCAGTTCCCGCTTGACAGCGGCAATGGCTGCAACACAGGGGGTATACAACAGCGTAAAGATCAGGAAAACCAGCGCAGTAAACGGGTTGAACAGCGTGTTCAGCGCACCGGTATCGCCGCCCAGCAGGACGGTCAGGGTGGAAACAACGCTTTCCTTGGCGGTAAAGCCGGTGATCAACGCAGTGGAAATGCGCCAGTCGCCAAAGCCAAGGGGCTTGAAGATGGGGGTGATCAGGCTGCCAACCAAAGCCAGAAGGCTGGAATCCGGGGTGGCAGCAACATTCAGGCGGGTGTCGAACGTCTGTAGGAACCAGATCACGACGGTTGCAACAAAGATAATTGTAAAGGCACGCTGAATAAAATCACGGGCCTTTTCCCAAATCAGCTGGCCGACGCTTTTGGGCGAAGGCAGGCGGTAGTTGGGCAGCTCCATCACAAAGGGTACCGGTTCACCGCGGAAACAGGTCTGCTTGAGGATCAGCGAATACAGTATACCACACAAAATGCCGAAAAGATAGAGGAAAATCATGACCGGTGCACGCCATACCCGCGGGAAAAACGCGGCGGTGAACAGCGCATAAATGGGCAGCTTGGCGGAACAGCTCATGAACGGGGTCAGCAAAATCGTCATGCGGCGGTCACGCTCACTGGAAAGGGTGCGGGTTGCCATAATGGCGGGAACCGAGCAGCCGAAGCCCACCAGCATGGGCACAAAGCTGCGGCCCGAAAGCCCAATGCGGCGCAGCAGTTTGTCCATAACAAAGGCCACGCGGGCCATATAACCGGTATCTTCCAGGATGGACAAAAAGAAGAACAGGATAACGATCGTGGGCAAAAAGCTCAGCACGCTGCCCACACCGGCAAAAATGCCGTCGATCACAAGGCTGTGCACCACCGGGTTGATCTGATACGCCGTCAGGGCGCGGTCCACAACGCCGGTAAACCAGTCGATGCCAAGGGTCATCCAGTCCGAAAGGGTGGAGCCCACTACGCCAAAGGTCAGCCAGAAAACAAGCGCCATAATGCCCGCAAAACAGGGCAAGGCAGTGTATTTGCCGGTCAGGATCTTATCAATGGCAACGCTGCGCTTATGCTCCAGGCTTTCGCCCGGCTTCACCACCGTGGCGGAGCATAGCTTTTCAATAAAGGTAAAGCGCATGTCCGCAAGGGCGGCTTCGCGGTCCAGCCCGGTCACGGTTTCCATTTCAGCAATGGCGTGGCCCAGTATATCTGTTTCGTTGGGGTTCAGCTGCAGGGCTTTTTCAATCAGGGTGTCTCCCTCTACCAGCTTGGTGGCGGCAAAGCGCAGCGGCAGCCCGGCGGCAGCGGCATGGTCCTCAATCAAATGTGCGACAGAATGGATGCAGCGATGCACCGCGCCCCTGGGGTCTGCTGGGTCACTGCCTGCCGTGCAGAAGTCGATGCGGCCCGGCAGCTCCCGGTAGCGCGCCACATGGATGGCATGTTCGATCAGCTCGTCAATGCCCTCATTTTTGGCGGCAGAAATGGGAACAACCGGAATGCCCAGCATTTCTTCCAGCTGGTTTACCATGATGGTGCCGCCGTTGGCGCGCACTTCGTCCATCATGTTCAGCGCCAGCACCATGGGGGTATCCAGCTCCATCAGCTGCATGGTCAGGTACAGGTTGCGCTCAATGTTGGAAGCATCCACAATGTTGATAATGCCGGACGGGTGCTCGCTCAGGATAAAATCCCGCGTGACAATCTCCTCGTTGGAGTAAGGGGACAGGGAATAAATGCCTGGCAGGTCCGTTACGGTGGCTTCCTTGTGGTTGCGGATCACGCCGTCCTTGCGGTCCACCGTAACGCCGGGAAAGTTGCCCACATGCTGGTTGGAGCCGGTCAGCTGGTTGAACAGCGTGGTTTTGCCGCAGTTCTGATTGCCGGCCAGGGCAAAGGTCAGCGGTGCACCGGCGGCAATGGGGGCGCCGGCTTTGCGCTCGTGGTAGCTGGCGGCTTTGTCCAGCTCGCCAACGCCGGGGTGGGCTACCACCTTGTGGCGCTCTTCGCTGGGGGCGGCGCGGTCCGTTGCGTGCACGCTGTCAATTTCAATTTTCTGCGCATCGGCCAGGCGCAGGGTCAGCTCATAACCACGCAGCTCCACTTCAATGGGGTCCCCCATGGGGGCCGTTTTGCGCAGCGTTACCTCAGTGCCGGGGGTCAGCCCCATATCCAGCAGGTGGTGGCGCAGCTCGCCCTCACCGCCTACCACGCGGACGATTGCATCCTGCCCAATGTGCAGGTCACCTAATGTCAGCATATTGATTCCTCTTTTTTGTACGGCAAGGTAATGCAAGCCGGTTTATTTCGACTGAAAGGCATGAATTTCGCTCATGAACGCGTAAAGTTTACCACGTTTAACTTACGGCGTCAATATATCAGGAAAAACTGTGAAATGCAGGCTTGAAAAATGCACAATTTCTGGTGGGGCGGGCAGCCATCTTGCCGCAAAATGCTGAATCCAATATTTATGCATTGACTTTGAATATTTATGTATTATACTAGAATTTATCCTGATGCAGCTCCGGAAAGAGGGAAAGTTCCGCCGCTGCGCTAGGGTGTATCTGAAAAGTCGAATGTATCGTCTATTTCTACAAACGCAGCCGGATTTTGCGTTAAAAAGCCTTGGGCAAATACCGCATAATTCTAAGTGCCGATACGGCGAGCGAGGTGCGGCAGCTGCTAAGCCAAAAGCGCAGATAATACTGGAT
>PPYE01740910.1_pt1 | contig 10142 bp, 5 predicted proteins | sample 1559881 | NCBI WGS metagenome assembly PPYE01 (sample SAMN08240022, study PRJNA423297) | Human gut metagenome, whole genome shotgun sequencing project.
TGCTGCCCCACCGGCCGTCCGGCAAGATGGGCCGGATGGGGCACAGCACATGGAAGTGCGGGTTCTGGATGCCGCCGTCCTCTCTGTCCGGCTGGTGTACGGCGAAATCCACTACCATGCCCCGGCCAACAAAGTTCTCCAACAAAAACTGCCTTGCAAGGACGATGTTCTCCTGCATGGAGAATTCGTTCTGCAAAGCAATGTCAAAACTGTATGCAAGCTGGGCATTCTTCCCGCGCTCGGCTTTCTCTACGGCATTCCAGAGGGTTTGCCGGTCTGCATATTCCGGCGGGGCCTGGGGCGGCAGCAGGATTTCGGAACAGATCACGCCGCCCTTGCGGGTGTAATCGCTGTCCTCGCCGTAATATTCGCTGTGCAGCTTCTCGCCGGAGCGGTAGGCGGCGGACGCCACAACCGACTGCCCGGCGCTGCGTTTGATCTGCGTTACATGAAAATGGAACAGTGCGATAGATTATCCCTTCCCTTTCTGTCCAGCGGCGTTGTGCGCGTTGACGGCGGACATGAGCAGGCTTTTGACCTCCGGCAGAGCAAACGCTTTTTCTGCAAAGGCGTAGAACTCGGTTTCAGTCAAAACCTTTACCAGCGGCTCCACGCTTTCGATGGCCGCGCCGCGGGTGATGAGGCGGTGCGCCCGCTTGCGGCGGTCGCCTTTCTCGTAGTAGCTGCGGCGGTTTTCCAGCTGCTGCTGTTTGTGCTGGAGCTGGGCAATCTGGCGCTCCTTGGCGGCGATTTCAGTTTCCAGCTCCGGGATTGTTTTCTCTTTTGGCATGGTGCATGACCTCCTTAAAAATGATGGATAGATGCAAAAAGACCGCCTACCGAAAAACAGTAAACGGTCTGGGATACATATTCAAAACTTTGCGGGCGGTGCTGTTTGCGTCAGCAAATTGCTCCGCCCACAAAGTGCGCAGGAGACAGGCGAAGCCGCAAGAGGGTGCAGCCCTCTTGTTCGGAACGAAGTGACGCAAGACAGCCCGGACATTTGCTGTCCGGGCTGTCTGCCTCGCAGAGCGCACGATACAGGGCTTGCCCCTGTATAGAAGTGCGCCCTTGTTACCAAGGGATTCTATGCTTGTAGGGTTACTGTGTAATATTCTCGCAGAAGCGCATCATCATCGCCGCTGCCTGCGCACGGGTTGCGCTGTCCTTAGGAGCCAACGTAACTGCGCTGGTACCGCTGATAATGCCTTCGCTGTTAGCCCATGCCACGGCCTCCTGCGCCCATTCGCTGAGCTGGCCAAGGTCAGTATACCGAGACAGATCAGCGCTTGCGGTTGTGTCATAGCTCTTGTACTGAGCATAGCGATAGAGGATCGCGGCAAGCTGTTCCCGCGTGATTGGGTCGTCAGGCCCGAACAGGCCGTTGCCGTAACCGCCCACAATGTTGTTGGCTGCTGCCCAGGCAATGGCGTCGCTGTACCACTGACCGATCTCCACATCGGTGAAGTCGGACCCGCCGGAAACAATGGGAGTGTCCTCCAGCCGGTAGAGAATGGTGACGATCATAGCACGGGTGGTAGTGAGATCGGGACTGAATGTGGTTCCGCTGGTTCCGGCCATAAGGCTGTTCTCATAGGCGTATGCCACCGCGTCGTAGAACCAGTCGTTTTCATCCACATCTATAAAGGGCATGGAATCCTGAGAAGGCTCATCCTCCGGGGCCGTCGTGCTACCGCCACCAGTGCTGGAAGATCCGCCTCCACCGCCTCCGCTTCCGGAATCGTCAGAATCAGCAGGGCCTTCCGGCTCCGCCGCTTGGACGGTCAGCTCCAGGCGGATGGTATCGCTGTACACGCCGTCCAGCAGGGCTGCGGCCCGAAGCACTGTGTCCTCCGTCAAAGTAATGGGGCTGGCGTAAGTCAGCGCCTCTTCCGTACAGGGGCAAGTGTCATTCAGCGTATAGCGGATCTCCGCCCCTTGGGTGGCGGTAGTCAGGAAGACCTGCGCGCCGCTCTCCAACGTCATGCCGGAAATCACAGGGGTCCCGTCCGCCAGCGCGGCGGTTACCACAGCGGGTTTTTCCGCCTCGGGCTGCTCGGGATCCTCCGGCAACTCCGCCGCCGTCCTGACCACGGAAATCACAAAGGACTCCGTCAAGCCGGAAACCGGCTCGGTGACCCGCACCATAGCCTCTCCGGGCAGTTTGCCGCGGATGGTGACCGAGGCGCTTCCGTCCGTTCCGGTTGTGACTGTTTCCGCAGACACATCCAGTAGGCTGGGCGTCAGATTTTCTACCGTCAGGGTCTTTCCGGTCACACCCGGCTGGAGGGTCAGGGTGAGGGTCCCGGACTCCTGATAAACGAGATTGGACTGCCCGTTCATCACGATCCCGGTGGGGCGCTGAACCGGCTCTGTAAACGTGGTTTCAGTTCCAACGCCCAAGGCCGTGCCCGCATAATTCTCAGCAGTGCCCGCGACCATCAGCGTGCCGGTACAGATTCCGTCCTCCGGAGTCACGGCAAACCGGGTTGCGTACTGTTCTGTCTCTTCCAGGTTGTATTCCGCGTCCAGCGGTTCCACCGTGATGCCCACTGTTTCGTTGCCGCGGCTGAGGGAGACAGCGGCTTGTACGCTGGCAATATCCATGTACTGGCTGAACACCGCCTCAATACGATCCGTATAGGCAATCGCCTGTTCTACCTCGGGAGAGGTGGTGGAGATCATGGCCACATTCACCTCGAACTGGGGCGGCGGGACCGGGAGCCAGCCGGTATTTTCTTCATTGGCAGCTGCCGCGGGGACACCGCTGCTGTCAGCAGGTTGGTAGCCATCCTTTGAGAATGTCACCTTCCACTGCCCCTCTGGGACAAACCAGGCGTATCCCCCGTCTGCGCCGGTAATCTGGGGATTGAGTTGGTCGTAGTTCTCCGCGTCCCACTCCATCATATTGCCGCCGCCCTGGTAATAGACAGTGGCTGTTACTCCTTCCAGACGGTTGGAGGGCACCGCCTCATAGACATAGCCGGAGGGATCGTGACAGGGAACGAGATCCCGCTTGGGAATATCTTTGCCGTCCTCAAAGAACCCGTCGTCAGGCTGAAAGTCGGGTTTGGGATCGGGGTCAGGATCGGGATCGGGGTCAGGATCGGGATCAGGATCAGGATCGGGATCTGGGTCCGGATCAGGATCAGTGTCCGGGTCATCTTCGTCATCAGGACAGTCAACATAGTTTCGGACGATGGCCAGAGACAGATCCTGGATTCGCTCATAGTATTCCTGGAAGCCGGTGTTGAGGTAATTCTCCACGCCCTGCTCCGTATAAAATTTAACGCTCCAGGTGCCAAAATGTACATCAATGATGTTTCCGTCCGCCGACTCGGTGATAAAACTGCTCAGCACTTTATCGGTGATGTAGTCGGTGAAGTTGCCGGTATCCAGCAATTCCTCCACCTCGGCCATGGCACCCTCCAGCTTCCAGCGCTCGCCCAGCAGCTCCTTGATCCTGTCCTTGTGCTCCTGGGCGCCTTCGATGGCGTCGCTGTAATAATCATCCAGCCACTGGTCCAAATCCCCAAAGCCGATGTCCGAGATCGTGTCGTGGATGATGTCGGTGACGACCTTCTGGATCACCGGCAATCCCAAGCTGGCGTTGATCATCAATAGGCCGTTCTCCCGATAGGCGTCGATCTCCGCACGCAGGTTGAAGAAAGTCTGGAACAGGGACTCCGCCAAAGCTGGGTTCAGCTTCCGGCCACCGTCAGGACAGGAGGCATTCAACGCCTGTTCCACGCTGTTCAGATAGTCGTTGAGGGCTTCATAATTGCCGTTAAGCTCTCGCCGCCAGTTATATTGCTGGCTTGCGGTCTGGATAATGTCCTGGGTGGCAGAGGCAAACTTACCGTAAACCGGGACATCGCTGAGTTTACCAATCACGATGTCGGCAAACATTTCATAAAGTTCCCAGCCATTTTCCGGGAGTTCCTCAGGCAATTCGACGTCCAGGCCTGTGCGGGCTACCGCCATTCTAGACTGGACAGGTTGTTCGCCGCCCAGAAGATAAACTTCGCTAAGGCAGCTGCCCGCGCTCACATCCACATATTCCGTGCGCATTTGTGACCCGTCCATGGTAAATTTTATATACACATTTTCGTCCGGCAGGAAATTGTAACCGTCCGCTTCCAGTTCCTCTCCGGTCCGACTGTCCTGGGTCTGGGCAATGGTGTACTGGCACAGGACTTGCTCCTCCGCCCCCGGGAGCAGAAGATCCATGGTCAGACTATTTCCATCCTCACCTGCCTTTTTGAAGCGGTAAATCAGGGTATTCTCCTCCGTCTGCCGGCTGTCTGTTTCTTCTGCGTAAACGGTGTCTATCCGATCCGCCGCCTGCTCTACGGCCTGGTCGAACTGCTGGGCGGAGTCAAGGAATGCGGACGGACTGACTTCCAGAGCCAGGCCGGTACCGCCTTCATACTCTGCGCCCACCGAAACTGGCGTATTGTACTCCGTAAACTCGTAGGAGGCGATCCAGGTTCCAGTTTCGCTGTCATAACTGGCCGGGATACGAATCGTTTCCCCGTTAACTCCCCATGTAACCACGGTGACCTCATCCAGCTGGTCCGCATGGGCGTCAAATTCCACCTGGAAGGTGTAGTTCATGTGGTCGGGCCAATAATAATAGAATGGCTTGACGGTTTCCAGCTGCGTAAAGTCCAGCACGGTTGCAGTTTCGCCGGTAATGTGGTTCAGATTATACATGGTGATGGCAGACAGGTTTGCGGAAGATGCGTCGTATGTGACCATCACCTCGTCGGTGCGGATGGGTTCAATGTCATCCCGGCGCACCTCGGCCTGGATGAAGTGGTAGGAGTAGTCATAGAGCGGCTGGGCCAAAGGCATCTCACAGGACCAGGAGCCCGCCGCATTGGCGGTGGTCTCCGCCATCTTCTCCCCATTGTCATAGAGGATAATCTGGCTATTGGCCATTGCCTTGCCGGTAACAATGATTTCACTTAAAGAGGTTCGTTCCAGCAGAGCCATGGCGGCTGGAGATACCTCCAATGCGGCCGAGCCCAGAGGCTGAAGCTCTCCTCCGCTCAGACGCACATAGGCGGCTGCACTGGAAGTCCCAGTCGATTCGGCGGTCAAATAGCCGCGAATCACGCCGGATGTTCTGCCTGCCGTTGGCACGATAAGCAGGTTTTCTTCCTCATGCAGCGAATAGGTGCATACGGCATTATCCAGCGTGATACCTTCCGCCAGAGACATGCCGTCCGGAAGATGAATTTGTACCTCCTGCGCTGTATATCCGTCTGCCAAGTCGAAACGGGCGGTGAACAGGACCAGAGTGCCCTGGCTGGGCGTGGTCGTATTGACCGACAGGCTGCCGGAGTTCAAATAGGAAAAGGCGTCCTCTGCCAGAGCAGGAACGGAAACGGGACCGACATCAGTGAGCACCCCATCCTGGATTGACACACTGACTTGAGCATAATCCGTCCCAGCGGCCAGTCCCAGCCGCTCCAGCAGGCCCAGCGCCGGGACATTTTGCAGCATGGGGGTGTCCTGGATCAGCACCAGGGTATAATTCCCCGCATCCATAGGGGCGCTCGTCAGGCCGGTCCGGGCGGTATAGACGGCGCGGAATGCGCCGGTGCTGTCGAATACCAGCACATTGGACGCCCCAGGGAGGGAGAGACTTCCCAGGCGGAAGCCGCCCTTTTCCACCAGGGTCAAAGACGCACTGCCCATCCGGTCACTGTTCAGAATAACCTGAGCCGCAGTTCCGAGCAGTTCGCCGCCGGGGTCAGAGACTGTGACCGTAATCTCCTGCCCCGCCGTCACCACATCGGGCTGGAAGACGACCGTGGTCCCCTGCACCTCATAATCTTCCCCGGCGATGCCGCTCCCGCCGGAGGACAGGGAAATCTGTAAGCTGCCCAGCGCGGAGAGGGACTCCTCACGGGCACTCTCCCCCTCACCAGCGGCGTGCCGCAGGATCAAGTTCAGCTCGATCCGGTCGGACACCGTCTCATAGAGCGTGACCGCAGCCACCTGATATTCTCCCGTCTCAGCTGCATCCGCCAGAGGGAGGACAAGGGTCTTGCTGTAATATCCGTCCAAACGGACCTGGAGCCGGACGGACTGCGCGGGCAGCTCCGCCAGTGCAAAACTTCCGTCCGTTCCGGTCTGGACAGTCCGGACCTCACCGTCTGCAAGAGTTGCCATGACCTGCGCACCGGGCAGCGGATTGCCAGCCTGATCCTGGACCTGGCCGGAGACGGAGACCACCGGCGTCTGCTCCCGTTGCGTCAGGGTAAACGTGATGGCCGCATCCTCCGTTCCCGCCGGGACAGTCTGCCGCGCAGGCTGCTCATATTGCTCCAGCAGGGATTCGCCCAGAACCACCTCGCAGATGTATGCGCTCTCCGGCTGAGCGCCGGAGAGGGTATCTCCCGTCCCGGCGGGGGTGGTTCCATCCGCCTGGTACCAGTTGACGGTGAAGCCCTCCGTCACTGGCTCACCTGCGGGGGTCAAGATCTGGGCGGTAAGGACTCGGGTCTGAACGGAGGCGTTGAGAGCCTGGAAAGCGAAGCCTTTATCCATGGCCCAATCGTAGGCCGTACTTCCCTCATAGCCGTGGACCGTAGGGCGAACGCTGACCAACGTGCCATCGTAGATCTCCGTTTCTGGGTTGTAAAAGGTGATGTCCGACAGCTGAGAGCAATACTGGAACGCGCCATAGGGCACAGTTTCCACTGTTTCCTCCAGCACCACACTCTTTAAGTTATCACAGCTGGTAAACATACAGGTAGACAGATTTGGAGAAGCAATGCTCACGGTCTCAAGGTTTTTGCACCCGTTGAAGGTGTACCCATAGCCGTTCACTCCGGAATAAGTGGTAATCGTAGCCGGGATCGTAATGGAGGTGAAGCCACAATTGCCAAAGGCTTCACCGTGCAGCGTGGTGAGGGAAGCCGGGAAATTGATGGAGGTCAGGGCCGTACAATCCTGAAAGGCCCGCTGGCCGATGCTCGTCACTCCTTCGCCCAGTTCCACTGAGGTCAGAGCCGCGCAGTCATAAAAAGCCTGCTGGGGGATGTCCGTAACGGAACCCGGAATGGAAACCTCCTCCAGCGCGGAGCAGCCGGAAAAAACTTGATTTCCCATCGAAGTCAGGGTGGAGGGAAGCGTGACCTCCCTCAGCGCGGTGCAGTTGGAGAAGGCGGAACTGCCTATCTCCGTTACCCCTTCGTGGAAACGGATTTCCGTAAGAGCAGCGCAGGACTGAAAAGCAGAATTTGGAATCTGGGTCAGCCCTGCTGGAATGGATACAGAGGTCAGGGCGGTGCCGAGAAACGCCTGAGGTCCCAAAGAAACGAGATTTTCAAAATCCGGGGCGCTGTTCAATCTGGAGCAGTTACTGAAAGCCGAATCACCAATTACCCGCACATTCTCCGCACCACTTACTGTGGTTAAATAATAGCAACTATAAAATGCGGACGCTCCAATTGTAGTGACCGTGGCAGGGACCTGTACGCTTGTGAGCTTATCCTTGTCGGTATAGCTGTTCCGATAGAAAGCATAATCTCCAATTGCCGTTACACTTTCCCCTTCAATGGCCTCCGGGATCACCAGATTTCCGTCAAAGTCTTCCAGCGCGGTAAACCCCGTGATCGTGCCGTTGTCAAAGTTGAGGGTATAAGTCCCACCCTCCGGCGTGTAGGAGACTGCCCGGGCCGCAGCCAGCTGCTCCTGAACCTGTTCCGCGGCGTCCTGCATGGTTTCCGCTGCCGCTGCGGTTAACTCCATGCCGCCAGGCAAACCCAATAACATGAATGCTGTCAATGCCAGGGACAAAATACGTTTCCAAGTCTGTTGTCGCTTCTTCATATGCCGTTCCTCCGTTTCGTTTGTTTGCGCTGTTTCAATCTCCTTTTTGATGTTATTCCATGGCAAGTCTGCTGTACAATTTCACACTTCTGTAATTTGTCTTAATTTTCAACTTTGGTCCGATTATACCATGATTGGAAGAAATTCTCCACATACTCTTGATAAATTTAACAAAAATATTTGCCGGGCTGTCAATATCCTGCAACAAATTTCGTGCTGTATGGATATACAGCCGTTTGTAAAAACAGCCGCTCACAATAACTATTATCTTTTCTTATATGCCTTTGCTCGGTAACGGAAAGGGAAAAGGGGCATGCCGTACTTCTTTTCCGCTATCGCGCCAGTAATTTTCCTGTTTTCCACTGCTGGTACGCACTGAGGAAGTCCCTATCAGGGCCTTACCCTGCCGGGTATCCAGCAGCGACATATCCAACACGACAGTATCAATGCCCCTTCCCTTGGTAAGCACACGCCACTGATCCAAGATTTCCTCATAGTTGCGCCCCCGACGGTCGATGCTCTTGATGTTGAGTAGAAGTTCCAGCGATTTATCTCCCCTCCCCTCGCTTTTGCCAAACAATGTCGTATCCCAGCACATCGGCCAGCTCCACCGCCTCACCGTAGCGCAAGCTGCCGCGCTTTAATTTGTCGGACAGGTTCGGGACGCTGTTGCTCCAACCGTATTCATCGGCCAAGATTTCCACGGCCTCACTCATGGTCATGCCCGCCCGGATGATGTACGATTTGATTTCGTTTCGGTAAATTTCTTTGTTTCTCATGGCTTTTGCACTCCTTTTTTCGTTTGCTTAGCGGTGAAGCCGATGCGCTGATGAGCGTACTGGGTTCATCGCTGGGCAATGGATAATGGTATGCGACTAACTGTTTTCTCTGCCGTATGCGAAGCCCTGTTCACAAGTGGCAGGTTTCGGTTTCACTGTTCCGCGTGGATTTTCGCGGGTTGGGATAATTGTACGCCGGACAGCGTAGCCGCTTCGCCATCCGGCGTATCGCGCTTTGATAGCGTTATCAATATGAAAACGCCGGATTTTTCGCTGTTTTCACTTCCTTTGAAAATATCGCTGCATTTTGCCGTTCTCCCCGAATGCCGTTCCTGCCCCTGCCTTTTCAGCGGCGTATTCCGGCATTGGCACGCTCTCCCGCGCTTTCAAACACATGGGGTTATGACGCTGCTTCCCCTGCCGGGGGTATCCCATTCGGACGGTCATGCAATTTTCAAGGTGCTGTTGCCTCTCGACAAGTACAGTTTAACGAAAAATCGGGCCTGTTCCCGTATATCCAAGAGGTTGGAAAGCGGATGCGAAAAGCGGAAATTTCCACGCTTATAGAAATCTGTGCTATAATAGGAAGCAGAATGAGAGGGGGCGCGGATATGAACATCAAGCTGACTATCCCGGAGCGGCTCAAAGATTTGCGGACAGAGTGCGGGCTAACGCTGGAACAGCTTTTCGAAGCGACGGGGATTTCCCGTGCTGCCCTCGGCAAATATGAGGCGGACGATTTCAAGGACATCAGCCCGTTCAGCATCGCGGCGCTGGCAAAGTTCTATGGGGTATCCGCCGATTACCTGATGGGACTGACGGAAACAAAAAATCACCCAAACACAGAGCTGGAAGCCCTGCATTTGGGTGATGATGCGATTGAGGTGTTGAAGGATGGACAGTTTAACCACCGGCTGCTGTCGGAGCTGGTCTGCCACAAAGATTTTCAGCGTTTGATGCTAGATGCGGAAATCTACGTTGACCGTATCGCGGATATGCGGATCAACGACATGAACGCAGTGCTGGAAGCCGTGCGTCAAATGGTGCTGGCAAAACGAGAGTATAGTGCGAACGATCTCTATCTCCGCACACTGGAATTGGCGCAGGTGTCGGAGGAAGAATACTTCGGTCATGTGGTTGCAGATGACCTGACAGGGATACTCCGCGATATTCGGGAAGCCCACAAAACCGACAGCACAACAGCCGACGAGCCATCCGCCGCTGCACAAGCCCAGCAGCAGTTGCAGATCGCCATGAACTTTGAAGGCAGCAGCGATGAAAAGAAGGCCCGGGCACTTCTGGCTACCCTTGGCATTGACTACGATGCCATCACCAAAGAGCAGTTCGTCAATCTGATCGAAGTGTTGCGGCTGTCGAAGCACATGAAAAGCCCCATAAGCCAGCGGGGCAAAAGCGACATGACACATGGAAAAGGGAAAAGAAAGCGTAAATAGGCAAGAAAATACGCCGTATCCAGCAAAATCTGCTGAATACGGCGTATTTCTTCGTTGCCCA
>PPYE01321368.1_pt1 | contig 10138 bp, 2 predicted proteins | sample 1559881 | NCBI WGS metagenome assembly PPYE01 (sample SAMN08240022, study PRJNA423297) | Human gut metagenome, whole genome shotgun sequencing project.
TAATACTACAATATATATATCCCTGATTAACAAAGAAACTGCCCCTCTTTTGGTCCAAACAGAAAAAAATACATCTATTAAAGAATTATTCTGTAATATCAAAAAGGCCATACAAGTATTTGAGAATAATATACAACTAAAAGTTTTATTCCTCTCAGATCACTTAAAAAATGGTGAACAATCAGATTATTTATTAAGAATAGCTATAAATGAAACTTCAGAGCAATTATCTTTAGATATCATTACTAAGAAAAATAATTTCTTTTATAATAACATTAAAAGTTTTGCAGCCTCTCTTAAGACGATCATTGATTCATTCGCCAGTTTACCTCTTGAAACAAAAATAAAAAATATCGAAATAGTTTCATCATCTGATAAATACTCTATCCTGAATTTATTTAATCAGACTAAAACCAACTATCCAAAAAATAAATCAATTATTGATATATTCGAAAACATAGTAAACAAATATCCCAATAAAGTAGCATTAAAAGCTGATAACATATCATATACTTATAAAGAATTAAACCTGAAAGCTCGGCAACTTGCAGCTGGTTTACAATTAAAAGGCTGTAAACTAGAAGATAGAATTGGCTTGCTTTTAAAAAGATCCCCGGATTTTATTATTGCAGTACTAGGTATATTAAAAGCAGGAGGAGCATATGTACCTATTGATATAAACTATCCAAAGGAAAGAATAAATTATATCATTGAAAATAGTGACATCAAAATTATCCTTTCGGAAAAATCTTACACGGAAAAGCTACCTTCTCACATTCATTTATTAAGTGCGGATGAATGGTATAAGAATGATCATAATTATGATCCTGCCCCTATTTTTCCAGATAATCTGGCATACATCATGTATACTTCCGGCTCTACCGGTACACCTAAAGGTGTGATGGTAGAACAACGTAATGTCGTGCGACTTGCTGTAAACAATGGTTTTATTGACCTTGGGCCGGAAATGAATTTATTAATGACAGGATCTTTAGTATTCGATGCAATAACATTCGAAATATGGGCTACATTATTAAACGGAGGTACACTATGTGTAACGAACGAGGATGATTTACTAAATCCTCACATATTAGAAAAGATAATCAAAGAGCAAAATATAAATGTACTATTTCTGACAACAGCTCTCTTTCATCAATTAGCAGATAAAAATCTAAACTTGTTTTCATCACTCATTTACTTATTAGTAGGAGGAGATGTTTTATCACCGCGTTATGCAAATAAAGTAATAGAAACATTTCCTTTATTGAATTTTCTTAATTGCTATGGGCCAACAGAAAACGGTAGTTATTCTACTACTTACAAAATACAAAAGTCAATTAAAGAAAATATACCTATTGGCAAACCTATAAACAACTCAACGGCTTATGTGGTAGATATATATATGAATATTTTGCCCATAGGAATTGAAGGAGAACTATGTGTAGGGGGAGATGGTGTAGGAAGAGGATACATTAAAAATAAAGAAGCAACAAAAGAAAAGTTCGTTGATAATCCTTTTGGCCCCGGCAAGCTATATAAAACTGGAGATCTCGCCAAATGGGATCCGGATGGAAATTTACTATTTCTGGGACGTAAAGATAATCAGGTAAAAATAAGAGGCCATAGAATTGAATTTGGAGAAATAGACAAAGTAGTAGAAAGCCACCCTAAAATAAAAGAGCACGTTTTAATTACAATAACAGATGAAAAGCAAAATAAGGATATGTGCTTGTATTATATATCGGATAGATTGAAAGTGAAAGATTTAAGAATATATCTTAAAAATGCTTTGCCTAAGTTTATGGTTCCTGTCTTTATTGTTCAATTAGAAAAGTTTCCCTTAAATCCGAATGGAAAAATTGACCGGCAAAAACTTCCTTCTCCACTTTTACATTCAGGTCCAGGCAATATTAAATTACCAGTAAATGATGTAGAAATTATTTTGCTAGACACATGGGAAAAGATATTAGGTATACAGTGTATCAGTACGGATGAAGATTTCTTCTCACTGGGTGGACACTCATTAAAAGCGATACATTTAATTGAAACAATTGAACAAGAATTCTTAATAAAGCTTAAACTATCAGAGCTATTTGACAATTCTACAATCGAGAAGCTTGGAAAAGTTATTTCTCTTAAAAACAAATGCATCATTGCTCCTATCGAAAAGGTCTCTAACCAGGATTATTACGAGATGAGCTATGCCCAAAAAAGATTATTTTTACTAAATCTTATTGAAAGTTCGGCTACAAATTATAATGTTCCTATCGTATTCCGTGTATCCCAAAAGGTTAGCCAAAGAAAACTAAGATATGCTCTTGAAAAGATTATAGAAAGACACGAAATACTTCGCACCACATTCGAATGGAAAGAAGAAACTCCTGTACAGATCGTACACGATTCTTTAAAGCTTTACACTGAGTTTTTTGAAGCGGATAATGAGATTGACACCATTATTCAAGATTTTATTAGACCTTTTTCTTTAGATAAATTACCCCTTTTTAGGATAGGAGTTATCGAAACTTCAAATAAGGAGAATATCTTTATATTTGATTTTCATCACATTATCGGAGATGGAGAATCTGTGCAAGTATTTTTGAAAGAGTTATCTTCATTTTATAATGGTGAAAAAATAACAGATCTTGCTATACAATACAAAGATTTTACTTACTGGCAAATTGAACAGTATAAGAAAGAAAATTATCAAGAACAAAAGAGATTTTGGCTAAAAGAATTATCAGGCGAATTACCAACACTTAATATGCCCTATGATAAGCTACGACCTCAGAAACAACTTTTTAATGGAGATGAATATGTCTTTGAAATAAAAGAAGAGCTCACTGAGAGAATACAATCATTGAACGTTTCTTCAAATACAACATTGTATATGCTTTTATTGGCTGCTTACAATATTCTATTATATAAATATACTAATCAACAAGACATATTAATAGGTACTCCAGTAAGAGGAAGACAACATCCGGATACAAATAATTTAATTGGTATTTTCATAAATAATTTAGTTATTCGTAACCGTATTGACAGTGAGTTATCTTTCTATGATTTCTTACAATCCGTAAAAGGTACTGTTATTAAGGCTTTCGAAAATCAAGATTTCCAATTTGAAGAACTTATTTCTAGTTTAAAATTAGAAAAAGATTTAAGCCGTAATCCTCTTTTCGATACTATATTCGTAGTACAGGAAATTCTAACCAAATCTATTCAAGTGGAAGCTTTTGAAATACAGGAATATGATTTTCGGCATAAAGCTTCCAAGTACGATATATTTTTTGAAGCATGCCTTATCAAAGGAAAAATCAGATGTGTAATCGGATATTGTACTGATCTTTTTGAATTATCAACAATTAAAAGATTATCAACTCATTTTACTAATATATTGGCTCAGATTGTCGATCATCCGACCTTAAACCTAAAAGAGATAGATATATTATCCAAATCGGAAAAAGAATTAATTCTTAACAAATTCAACAATACAAGAATTAATATGAATCCTAAGGAAACAATAATCTCCCTTTTTACAAAACAAGTAGAACTTTCACCGGACCATATTGCAGTTGTTTACAATAATCGACAATTAACTTATAAAGAACTGGATATAGCATCTAATAAGCTAGCAAATCTGATACTCTCATATAATATACCTTCTAAAAGTTTAATTGGATTAATGGTAAGTAGAACTGAAAATTTACTAATATCTCAATTAGGTATATTAAAAAGTGGCTCGGCTTATTTACCAATAGATAAAGAATTCCCTAAAGATAGAATTGAATACATGATTTTTAAAGGGAATATGAAATATTTAATTTCGGAAGAAGATATTGCTCTAAAGTTTAATCTAAGCATAAATACGATTTTTCTTGGGAAAGAAGTTTTTGAAAGTCAGTCCTCTACTCCACCGGACATTCATAACGATAGTAAAGATATTGCATATACCATATTTACATCAGGATCTACCGGAAATCCTAAAGGAGTAACTATTACTCATCTAGCTATAGCAAATTTAGTAAAAGGAGTCACAGAAATAATTGATTTTTCCGACAATAAGTCCATACTTGCTTTAACTTCCATATCGTTTGACATACATGTGTTAGAGACTTTGTTAGCAATATGTGCTGGAAATAAAATAATAATTGCCAATGAAGAGACTCAAAGAGATTCCAGCCTACTGAATAGATTTATTATTGACAATAAAATTGATTTATTACAAATAACACCATCAAGGTTGCAATTATTAATGATGGATGCTGAATCTACCAGAAGTCTATCTGTAATAAAAACGATAATGATCGGTGGTGAGACGTTTCCTAAACGTCTATTTGAAGAGATAAAGAAATATCCAGAACTGAATATTTATAATATGTATGGTCCTACAGAAACAACAGTATGGTCCACTATAAAAAATCTTACAAACAGTTCAGATATTACATTAGGAAACCCTATTGCCAATACGCAGATTTATATTTTAGATAAACACTTAAATATCACTCCTATAGGAGTAACCGGAGAACTTTATATTGGAGGCTTAGGAGTTTCTCCCGGTTATTACAATGAGCCACAACTCACCAAAGAACGTTTCATAAAAAACCCGTTTATCGAAAACGAATATATATATAAAACCGGAGACTTAGCAACATGGAGAGAAAACGGGGAGATTGTATTCCACGGAAGAACTGATTTTCAGATAAAAATACGAGGTTACCGTATTGAACCGGCTGAGATAGAAAATAAATTAAGAGAATGTGAAGGTATCGATGAATGTGTTATTCTCTCGGAAAAAGATAATTTAGGATTCCATAGATTGATAGCTTATTATATCAGTAAGAATAACGTTCCAAATAGAGAACTTAAAGAACAATTATCTAATGTACTTCCTTCGTACATGATTCCGGACCTGTTCATCCAAATAGAATCTATTCCATTAACCCCCAATAATAAAATTGATAAGAAAGCACTCTCCAAAATCAAAATACAGAATATTGAAGAAGTCAACGAAACAGATTATTTATCACTTAACCACATACAGAAGAGCTTATTAAAGATATGGCAGGAGATTTTAAAAGTTAACAGGATTAGTATTAATGATTCCTTTTTTGACTTAGGTGGAAATTCTTTATTATTAGCGGTTATGCATAATAGAATTAATAAAGAATTTTCAAAAAAGATAAGCGTTGCCGACATATTCATTAATTCTACAATATCTAAACTAGCAGATTTCATAGAAAATACGAAAAGCAATTCTAGTGAAAAAGTTCAATTAGTATCTACAGAACTGCCTAAGGATTATTTAAAAAACGGCTCAGTCAGCAACTATACAGAGAACGTTCTTCGATATATTATAAAAGGTACAACGAAAGATAAGCTTCTTGAATTTTGTAAAAAGGAAAATATAAATACTGAATTTGTACTATTATCTGTGTTTACATTGATCTTAATGAAAATAGCTCAGTTAGCCCATATCACTTTCTATTTATTTGATAAAGATATTATTCATGAGATCAATCTGGACTTTTCTGATAAAAAGAATATAAGAGATATAATGCTAATGCTAAAAAACATTGTATCGAAAAAACAATATTCAAGAAGCATCAGGATAAATGAGAATATTGATATAAGTCCACCACAACCTACAAATAACATTTTTCCATTATTCATTATCGGAAAAACAAAGAAAAAAGTATTTAAGTCATTTGATTTTAAGATAGTATATGAACTTACAGATGAAAAAGATATAGTAATAACCCATATAACCAACTCTGAATACTTAAAGTCAGAAAAAAGCAAAACCGTATTTAGTAATTATTTAAATGTCTTACATCAAATTATTACATAAAAAATTATATGAAAAAACTTGCACTTTTATTTCCCGGACAAGCATCACAATATGTAGGAATGGGCAAAAGCCTATATGAAAAATATGATTTTATAAAGGACCTTTTTAATGAGGCAAATCAAATCTTGAACATTGATATAAAAGATTTATGTTTTAACGGAAACTTACAAGAACTTACTAAAACAGAAAACGCACAACCTGCTATTCTTCTTTGCAGTGTAGCAGCTTATAAAGTTTATCAACAACAATATGGTGTAGAGCCAGCTTTTGTTGCCGGACATAGTATCGGCGAAATCTCAGCATTAACTTGTATCGGCGCCATCAATTTTAAAGATGCATTACAAATTGTCAGAAAACGCGGTCTGTTTATGAGAGATGCTCTACCGGAAAATGCAGGAACGATGCATGCCATAACAAACCTGGATATTGAAACGATAGAAAACGTTTGTAAGAATATGTCTTCTTCTGGAAATGAAGTTGTTGTATCTAACTACAATACTAATAACCAATACGTTATTTCCGGTTTAAAAGAAAATGTAATAGCTGTAAGTGAGGAGATAAAAAGATTAGGAGGAAGATCTATTCCTCTTAATGTTAGCGCTCCCTTTCACAGCCCATATATGGAACTAGCAGCTGAATTATTTAAGGAAGAACTTAAAAAATATAATTTTAATCCTTTTTACATTCCTGTTATATCTAATATTGATGTTCAACCTTATAGTGATTCTTCACTTATTCCTGAGAAACTGGTGAAACAACTGGTATCTAGTGTTCAATGGATAAAAACAATAGAATACCTAAAAGAGCAGGAAGTAGGATTAGCTATAGAACTTGGACCAAAAGAAGTATTAAAGAACCTTTCAAAAACAATTTACCCGGGACTTCATATATACTCTTATGATCAAACGGAAGACATTAATACATTAAATAAAGGGTTTGAACATTTTATAAATAAGTGTATGGCAATAGCAGTATGTACACCCAATAAAAACTGGAATAATGATGAATATAAAAAGGGTGTATCAGAACCTTACAAGAAAATACAACAAATAGTAGAAACCTTTGAAAGAGAGCAAAAGCAACCAACAATAAATGATACAAAAATGGCTCTAGGAATGCTCCTTTCAGTATTTGAAACTAAAAAAGTTGATACAGAAGAAAAAGAGATGCGAATAAAAGAGTTATCAGATCTACCGGTAAGCTGTTTTTTATAAACTGAATAAGCCCTATAAAAATAACATCTACTATGGAAAATAATAATTCCGACATAGAAATAAACCTTATTACAAAATGTATAGCTCATGCTGTATGTACCCAAAATAGTAATTGGAACAATGAGGAATTTAAATCAGGAGTAATAGAAAACTACAGAAAATTAGAGAGTTTAAGCTTAAAAATCCAAGAGAGGCAAACAGCTCCTACTTTAGAAGAAATGGAATTGGGTTTATTCCTATTAAATAAAATATTCATAACTAAAAAAATCAATGAAGAAGAACGTTATAGAAGATTTAAAAGAATATTAGAAGAGACAAATGAAGGTATGCAATTAGCTAATTTTATTGAGAATCTGATTTAATTTTAAGATATGAGTTCTATTTATCTTAACGATATTAATTTTGACATATACGATAATAATTTATTTGAATTAGAAGAAATCAAATCAAATGATATTGCAATTATAGGTATGTCAGGCAAATTTGCAGGTACAGAAAATCTTAAAGAATTCTGGAAAGAGCTTGCTATGGGCAATTGTCTCATAAATGAAATTAAAACTTCAAGAACTTCAGATATTGATGAGTTTTTAAATAATAAAGGAATAAATAAAAATTCATATCAATATGCTAAAGCTGCATATCTTTCTCATATAGATTATTTTGATTATGAAATGTTTGGGCTTTCTCCCAAGGAAGCCCAGTTAACAGATCCGAACCAACGATTATTTCTAGAAGAAACATGGAAAGCGCTGGAAGATGCAGGATATGCCTGCGAGTCTATAAAAGGTTCCCGCACTGGAGTTTTTATTGGATATAGCAGTGACTTTGGTAATACATATAAAGATATAATATGTACAAATGACCCGGAATCAATAGACATGTCACTTGCGGGAAATATTAAATCGTTGATAGCCAGCCGCATATCATATTATCTTGATCTTAAAGGACCTGCCATAACAATTGATACAGCCTGTTCTTCTGCATTAGTTGCTATACATCAAGCCGTAAAATCACTATCAAGGGGAGAATGTGATATGTGTATCTCTGGTAGTATTAAACTGATTACTATTCCTGTCCGTACAAAGGAATATACAGGCATAGGCTTACAAAATATAGCTGGTGTAGAATCAAAAGATGGCATAACCCGCCCTTTTGATAATACTTCTACAGGGACAGGCATGGGAGAAGGTGTGGGTGTAGTGATTTTAAAACCGTTATCTAAAGCTATTTCGGATAAAGACAACGTACTGGCCGTCATAAAAGGGAGTGCAATCAATCAAGACGGGACTTCTATGGGAATAACCGCTCCAAACTCAATAGCACAGTATAATGTAATCTGTGATGCATGGAAAGACGCTTCAATTACACCTGAAACTGTTACTTACATTGAAACACACGGTACTGGTACATCATTAGGCGACCCTATTGAAATAGATGGAATTCAAAAAGCATTTGAGAAATTTACCGGCAAGAAGCAATTCTGTGCCATAGGAACAGTAAAAAGCAATATTGGCCATTTAGACCACGCTGCGGGAATTGCCGGTTTGCTAAAAGTTATATTATCATTGCAGCATAGGAAATTACCTCCACTAGTTAATTTTAATTCTCCGAATCTTAAAATTAATTTCACCAACTCACCTGTATATATCAATGACAAACTTACTGAATGGGTAATTTCTAATGGTGATAAAAGACGCGCCGGAATAAGCTCTTTTGGTTTAAGTGGAACTAATAGCCATATAATATTGGAAGAAGCTCCTGTCAAAAATGTTAATCAGTCTAATAGGTTACATCATTTTTTCCTTCCCATATCAGCAAAAACAAAGGATTCTTTATTATTGCTGGTAAAAAAATATAAAGATTTCATAGAAGAAACTGAAACATTAGATTTGTGTTCTTTATGTTATACTGCTTCTATAGGAAGATTTCACTTTTCACATCGATTATTCATCGTGTTTAATAACAAAAATGAATTAGAAAATTTATTGACAAGAATATATTCTGATTCATTAATCTCAGATAGTAAAGATTACTTTTATGGTAATTATTCAACTTATCAATTTCCGGGTCGAAAAAAACAAGTTAATGAGCTAACAACAGAAGATGTTGAAAAATTAACTCAGGAATCCAATAAACTATTGGTATACTATACTCAAAATAAAGAACAAAGTACAATATATAAAATTGCAAATCTTTATATCAAAGGAGCGAATATAAATTGGGAATTATTTTTTAATCAATATGAATTTTACAAGATCAGTTTACCCACATACCCTTTCAAAAAAACAAGGTGTTGGATAGAGCCTGTAAATAAACATATCAAACCACATCAATTCATTACAAAAGAAACAAGCTTCTCACTTGTGGGTTCCTGTATATTTAATTTTGAGTCTCAATTAATCTATTCCATTATATTAAGTCCTAAACAGAATTGGGAGTTAGCAGAACATAAAATAAATTCAAAGTATATTTTACCCGGAACTAGTTATATTGAAATAATTATTCATCAAATAAAAAACATTTTAAACACAGATAAACATACTTTTATTATTGAAAATCTTTTCTTCATACAACCTTTTGGCTTGGATGAAAATGAATTTAAAGAATTACAAACATTAATTACTAAAACAAACGAAGGATACAATTTTCAATTTATAAGTTACCATTCTGATACAAATGAAAGTTTGATACATGCAAAAGGAACTATTAAAAGCTTTACTTTGGAATTCCCCCCTTCATTTAATATTAATAGTTCACTATTAGACAACTCACAAGATAAGCAAGTCTTCAACTATGATGATATAACAAAACGTGGCTTATCTACCGGGAAAAGATGGAATTGCAATAAAGGTGTTTTTGCAAATAATGATAAGACAGAATATATAGGTACACTTGAACTGGATGATTTATTTCATAGAGATTTTGAAAACTATTTCTTTCATCCTGCACTCATGGATTGTGCAATAAATGCTGTCAACTTCTTTATTAGTGAAGATCTTTATCTGCCTTTTTCTTATAAAGAATTAAAGCTATATAAACCTGTAAAAGATAAATTATATGCATACTTTAAATT
>PPYE01662612.1_pt1 | contig 10138 bp, 9 predicted proteins | sample 1559881 | NCBI WGS metagenome assembly PPYE01 (sample SAMN08240022, study PRJNA423297) | Human gut metagenome, whole genome shotgun sequencing project.
CACTTTACTCAGCTAAAGAAAAAATTTGAAGGTTGCCTAAAAGCCTTCGCTCGGCGGGGCAGCGTCGGGTCCGCTCTCACCCTCACCTCTGGTCGGGTGGCCTCCGGGGACCCTTGCTACCCCACCTCTCTCAGGCTGCGTCCTGCCGGACGCTGGGCCCGGGGTCCGGGCCCTGACCGGCGGTCCCGCTCCCGGCCCTCCGCCACCCGGCTGCCTGGGGTTCCGGGCCGTCCCGACCTCCTGCAATGGAAGCCCTGCTCCTACCAGGACCCTGCACGCCCCGGAGGAGGCCCGCTCGCTGTCAGCCAGCCGCTCCACCCGAGCCCTGCGTGCCCCGGCAGCCTCCAAGAGTCCCGGAGCGACCCTGCACGGCCCGTAGACAGCGGTTGAGGCTTCTGATGGCCGGCATCGAGCTTGGGGGCTCAGGGAGTGTGGCGCGGGCCGCCGTGCCGCCTGCCCCTGAGTCGCGGTCCCGCCTTTTCTCCGTAGAAAAGACTGGCAACTTTGCCCGTCTGCGACAGGCGAGTAAGCTACTCCGCGCCTCACGGGCAGACGGCACCCCCTGTCACGCCGAAAACGGAAGAAACTGCCAATTTTCGCGTGCAGGAGGTGTACCAAAACTTGTTTGTTTTGGCCAGCAGGAACGACCAATCAGCTCCACTGCGTCTTCTTGCACCACACAGTATCGGAGGCTGATTCCCTCGGCTTTCGCCGACAAGAAGCCCGACCTAGCTAATTTGTAAGCCGGTCAGCTATACCCGGCTCTCGTTGGTTTTTGGTTCCCTTCTCCTATTTCCACCGAGCGGATTTTCTGCAGCGGCCCCGCCAGACCTGTGCCAAGTGTTGTAATCAGGGGTGTGGCACGCATAGGCCCCCGCATCTCCGTAACGGCGCCCCCTTGCTGAATTCGAGGGCTCTCTTCTGGGCGCCTCCATGCAGCCGACAGAGGGAGATGAGTCCATATGGAACCTACGCTCACCGCAACGGGCTGGGACAGGAATTTGGAGTCTCCTCCTGCCCTTCCTCCGGGTATTTTACGGCAGCTTTAGGCGTTGTAGGTTGGTTGACCTCCTTATATTTTGGCAAAGCCGGCGCGGCTTTTGAAACCAAGGATCGGGGTTATCCACCCCTTGTGACCATTTATTATAGCAAACCCAAAAGACTTTATTGACCAAACTGTGGAGGGGGTTAGGATACCCTCTCTGCAGGCATTTTGCGAATCGCTATATCAGGCCATGCCTTGAATCCGCGCTATTATAGCAAAGTAGTAAAATTTTTATTCCAAGAAGAGCCCGATTTTTTGAAAAATTTTTGGCCCATGTTAAAAACACCTCCGCCGGTACACCTCTCTCAAGTTTTATATAGTCTTTTCCACAGTGAAAATTCGGAAGGAGTTTTACTCCCGGCCGCCCCCTTCACTGCCCGTTTCCGGCGAGCCAAGCCCCCTGGCACGACCCCCTCATGTGGCGGTGCTCAGTGCATATTGGGCTGAACGCCGGCCCATCTCCGCCGGCCATATTGTTCAACCGCATGTTGTCGGGCGTGGCCGCTCGGGAGGGGTGGCGCAGGCAGCCGCAGGGGCCTCCAAAAATAAAATCCTGTCCCGCTTTTCCTTGTAAAAAAGATCGTAGAGCCCTCACCGTAGTGCTCCTCATCTAACCGCGCCCCCAGAGGATTATGTTGTAAGGCAAATATAAAAGGGCCTGCATCTACGCAGACCCCGTTATATCCAATAAAATTGGGGCCAGGTCAACGCGATCACCCCGGCCCCATCCACTATCCTAATTTTTCTCGCTGCGGCGGATGCGATCCAGAATCTCCTTAATCTGATGACTCGCCTTACCACCATACTGGTACTGGCTGTTAAGTACGATCATATGGCGCCCATCAACGATTTCGGTGCCGTCATCCAGGGTATCTTCGGTTCGGTGCATCGCCAAGCCCCAACCGAAGTAATCGTAATTGCAGATAAAAATAATGTATATTTCCGGGATATTTGCCCAGATTCCTCCTTGGTAAAAATAGTAGTCATCTACTAAACACTGGTAGTGACGGCGCAACTGATACAGATCAATTTCCGGCTCTTTAAGATACTGGATAACATAGCAGTTGTTATCGTCGTCCTCAACCATGATGTCTGGCTGGGGACCATCCTCGTCAAACACATCCAGCAGGGCATTTCGACGATAGATATGCCGGATGCCGGAGAGTTCAGTTCCCATCACATCTTCCAAAAAGCGCTTGATACTGTTGGGATCTTGCAAGATTTGATCTACAAATGGATTCGTTCTATTCATCGTGATACAGTCCTCCGTTCTTTGGTATACTTCAATTTCTGGACAATCCAAATTGAAGTTTACTTATCATACGCAAAAAGAACGCTCCCTATTTGCCTTCGTCAATCCAGTTACCCTATAAGGAAAAAGTGCGGCAGGCCATAGATTTTCTGACCTAACCGCACTTCTTTCATAACCCGATTTGGAGTTTTATATTTCAGCAGATCCCGCAGGGGATAGTGAATCGTCAGATGCTTTCCATTCTTTATATAGTTCCAATGCCTTTTGACTGTCTCGCCCTGACAGAATCTCGATCAAGGCATCCGCGACCAGAGCCGACTCATCATCATGGGGGAGGCTCAAAACACAGTCCCGAATTTCTTCGTCAGATATATCATCTGACAGATCCCCGCAATCACTCGCACCTGTAAGAGCCAGCAATTCCTGGAGCCAAGGGGCGTACTCTACCCTTATAATGGCTGGCGCCATATATTCAGATAAAAGTCCAGCAAGCGAAATCAGCTCTATTCCAGTGATAACATTGTCTGGATCTCTATTGTTCTCATCTATAAGCCAATGACCATAGGCCCGCAGGTATTCGGTCAAGCACCCGTTTTGATTGCCCAAGTAAAAATGGAGACGCTGCACCTTTGTCGATCCATTTTCACGGTAGCGGATCGCCAAATTCGTGACGCAAAAATCGCCGTCCTCAAAAGCGATGGCATCATAGTGCCTCAAAACTGCGTCCGCAGCCGAGACAGAAAGCCTCAACTCCCCATATTGCCAAGAGGAAAAGGCAGGGTGCTCGCTGTCCTCGATCACAACGAAGGGCGCGTCAGGCTGGATAGGAAATTGATCCATAAGCCGCTTGACCACAAGAGCGCCATCCCGCTTCAGCCGCTGTCTGTGCTCCTGGATATCGAGTTGATCCGGAAAACCGCAGAAGCTGCCGTCAGGAGAGCCATGGCTGTTGTTCCAACGGCGGGTCATCGCCAAATCATCGATTGTTGGCTGACCACAGTTCGGTGTTCTGAAAGCATTTTTGACAACCGGCCAAACAGCCTGCCTCCTGTCTTCATAAAAATCGGCATTGGAAGGTTCCCGCTCTATTTGCTCCCCAAGCCAGTACCAAATAATCATTGCCATGTGATACTTTATTTGAAGTGCTGACCAACGAAAGAATCGATAGAGCGGGTGCTCTGGAGATATGGAAATTCGTTCTCCTCGGAAATGGAAGCTCCCGGGCAGCGGCGCAATGCTATTTGGAAACAAATCTTCTGGAAAATGATCTTTCGGAGATTTGCACATTGCGGTGATACACGGCTTGGTGTCAAATGGGCCCATATCGATGGAGTATTGCAACGGGATCAATTTCCCGTTGTCAACTATGATCCCTCTCGGCGTGATGGCGAGCGATTTGGTCATTTTTGATTCCCCCTAATCTGATTCGTTCTCTCCATCCGCAACATCTTATCCAATCGGAGCAGCAACACTGTCAAAGCGGTTCCTTTCATCGTCCTCCAGCAACTTACTGGCCATCATATCCGCAGTCTGGAGTGCCAGCACCATCGGGTATTTTAGGATACTTTGGTCGATTGCCTGCGCTGTGGCGTAGTCCTGCCCGGAGTATCCCATATGATGCCAGATCGCATACAGCTCCTGGCACGACAGATCAATATATTTCCCAATCAGGAGTACGCTTTTGTCGCCATGTCCAAGGGGCATCTTGTCATCAACAATATAGTAGGGCTTCTTTTCCCATACGCCGGTCTCCTCGTTTTTTACATTCCGCATACTGGTGCCGTAAAAATGTGTTTTGCAGAGGTCGTGGAGCAATGCCATGATGATAACACTCTCATCTGAGGCGGAATCGACCACATGGCCCGCAACATAGTAGTCCCACTCCTGGGCGTCCTCGTTCCAATTCAGCAGACCCCGTAGTGCGTCCAGGACATTTAGGCTGTGCTGAAGGAGTCCGCCAGGGCACGAGAGGTGGAAGTGCGTGGACGCCGGGGCGGAATAAAAGTCGCTCTTCCGAATGTAGGCCTGGAGTTTGTCTATGCCAGGGCGGTCGACCTTGGCCAGTTCGGCCTCAAAGCGCTCGATCAGTTTTTTGCTCTCCATTTCTGTTCTACCTCCATTCACAAGTAATCAGTCCCCAACAATGGCTTGTTCCGTCAAAGAAGCTGTGCGTGCTTCTCAATGGCCGCCTCGATTCGTTGCGGCTCGATCCCAATGTACCGCTGTGTGACAGCGGCAGAGCTATGTTGTAGTAGCTTCTGCACCAGGGCGATATCATAGCCGTTTTCTTTGTATATCTCTGTGGCGTACCACTTGCGGAAGCTGTGGGTGCTGATCCCCTCAAAGCCCAAGTAGTCGCACACGATATGGAGTTGCTTCTGCACAGCCCTTTCGGTGATAGGGAAAATCAGATCATCGTAGCGGATATTGTGGCGCAGGCAGTAATTCTCGACATATTGCTCGATCACCAGCGGGACAGTGAACACGCGGCGCTTGCCGGTTTTCTGTTCGGTAATCTCCAGGCGGTACCTGTCTCCGTCCCGGACGATATCCCGGGGGCGCAGCTTCAATATATCGCTGATGCGTAGGCCCAGGTTCCCCTCCAGCACCAGGGCGGTGGCGATCCGTTCATTGGGGCGGCATCCGCTGAATCCCTCCCGCATGGTCTGGACAATCTCCTTGTACTGCTCGGTGGTGAGCGCCTTTGTTTTCTTGTTCATGATAGTCTCCATTGTCAAAAGTTCGTTATCTCCGGCGGAAAAGTTCGTGTTTTGTAAGCTAACTTTGAAACGCCCCATAATTACTGGATTTTGCTGTTCGTATTTTTGGGCTTATACGCACTCCAAGAGATTGGGTGAGAACAACGCCCTATCATCTCATACTACCTAATCCCCTGGCTGGCTTTCTCCTTGGCTTTCTCTTTCCTGTTTGTCACAACATCCAATACGATCTTCCTCACAAACACAGAAAGCGGTTCACTCCCGTTTTCTTTTGCCCCTTTTAAGATCATATCGTACTCGCGATCTGTCAGCAGTAGTCGGATACAGCGGTCGCGGCCCTGCCTGATCTGCCGCCAGAAGGGCTTGACCTGATACCTTTTCGCCAGTGAGTCCAACTGTCCGGGCTGTATCCCCATCTTCGTAGCCAGATCGCCTTTACCGTATACCACGCCTGTCTCCTTGTAGCGCAAGAGTTTCTCCAACAGTGGATCTGTGGTGCCGAGCGTCGGGCCAAACAGAGTTTCCGCATCCAGCCCGGTCATCACAGCGAGCAGGGCATACCGCTCCGGCGATGACAATTTCCAGTTTGCAAGCCTTGCCAATATGGCGGCGGATAGTTTGGCAAAATACTGTTCATAGATCTGATCGCCGTAATACTCCCTTACTACTGCTTGGATTTTTTCAACACTCAGGGTCTGATATTTGCTGATCTTATCCGCCCCATATCCCGCATTGAGCAGCGTGATAGAAAGATTGTTGTATCCAACCGTTGGGACATAGTCTTCGCATAGTAGCGCCATCAGCATATCGGTCAGCGGCTCCGCCCAAGGCTTAGTATCTTCAGCCACAGCTTCCTGACAGCGAATAGAGATAAGAGGGAGAAACATCTCAGATAACCGCGCGAACTTAACAGGCACAGTCACCAGTGGGACCTTATGCGTTGGGCAGAGGGGAAGTAGGGGGATCTGATGCTCCCGGTGCCAATATGGCTCCCCATATTGCGTTGTATCTGAGTGATAGCAGACAGGGCAATACTTTAGTCCCTCGGCGCCATCCGGCATCTGTGTCCGAACGCTGGTGATCCCCGATCCGTGGCCGGAGCACAGCGCATGCCATACTTGCCGCTTCTTTTCCGCGGAGAAGAAGCGGGTATAGTAGGGGAGCAAAGTGTGACGGATCAGCACCTCATGCAGCGACAGTATGCCCGGCGGCAATCGGGATACTATCGCGGCGCAGTCTCCTCCCGGGATCAGCCTGCCGTGGACCATGGGCCGGCCTCTATACAGCTCGCCGATCGTCGTCGCGTGCTTACTGTGTCCACTGCGCACATGGTAGCGGCAGAGGACTGAATACCACCACTCGCCGGGGAGAGGCGTTGGAAAATAGGTCAGCATTGTTGCAAAGCGAACTGATGTTCAAGCGCACCGTGGCCTGGCTTCATGTCTGTGTTATCCATGATAATCAGCCTCCCAATATCCGTTTTCCTGTAGGTGCGCCGCAAGATCGACGCCGTTGTTGTATGCAACAAGCAAGTCGCCGCTATCCCTCTGCGCCGCCTTGCGCCCCCGTTTGTTGGCGTATTGCCGTGGTATTTCCTCCTGCTCCGGCGGCTCCGGTATTTGGCTCCCGATTTCAAAATCTGAGATATGTGTTCCAGCTGTATAAGTCCGGGGAACCTTGATTGCCAAAGTGTCCACGGTCCGCTGTATGACCTTTTCATCGATGCAGGCGCGGCCATGTAGCAGGGCCTGGGCCTGTGACTCCGAAAATATCTTGATGATATAGGCCGGTATGCCGCCGGAATGATCGTACAGCTTATTGCTGATGGAGGAAGTCAGGTCTGCCATTCGCTGTGTGAATTGGTACGGCCATATCTTGCTCAAAAAGTCGAGATACGCTCCATCTGGCTTAAACGGAGCCAGTCGGATGCCTCTGGTGCGTCTTTTGAGATGCTCCTGAGACACAAACAGCTCCTCCGCCACTGGAGTCCCGACAAAGTACACTGAGGTCATGGTCTCATTCGTGAGTTCGACCAAGAAGCGGAGCAGCGGCTTTTCCTGCCGGTTTTTGCGGGCTGTCATCACAGCGTTTTGGATCTCGTCGATCACAAGCAGCCCCACATTGTGATTGGTCAGCAGGATCTTTGTCTGGACTGCAATGGCAGAGGCGGAGGCCGACCGCAACCCCTGTGTCGATTGCAGATAATGTGATCCAATGGCCTTATCCAGCGCGGCCATGATGGAGAATCCGAGTGTTTTAACAGAGCAGTCGCTGGGGCACTCGACGACCAGATACAATACCTGCTTGCAGAAAAACGGCTGCCCCTGGTACTCTGTATGCTCAATGGTCTGCGGCATCACGGATAAGCACCGGCGGACAGCAGCTGTTTTCCCGACCCCCGGAACTCCTAAGATCGAGCCGCTGTCTGCCTGCGTGGCATAGTCGCTGCGCCGATTGCGGTAGTAGGCATTGATCGCCCTGGTCGACTCCACGACATCGGCCGTGCGGTATGTTGTGGAGATCGCCCGGTACAGTGTATCGTAGATAGCATACTGATAGGGCATCGGGACATAGATGGATGCCAGAGACGGCAACAGTCCTCGGCGCTCCTCTGATGATAGCTCTGCCAGATTGTGCGGGATTGTTGGGTAGCTGGCAACTGCTCGGGCAAACGCATCAGGAGACAGCATATCCGGCATGGCGGCCAGATACGGATTATCACATGCGCCCTCATAGACGGCTCCGACCCTCTGTCCGGCTGGATACTTGCTCATGTCAATCGTCTCCTCTCCGCGAGCTTGTCCGCCTCAATTTTGTCTCCACCAATCTGGCGGATCGGTTCCTTCCTGCTGTCTGCCTGCTCAACAATGGTGCGGATGGCCTGCATGGCTGTAATGCTGACGGCGGTCTCTTTCATCTGAGCCGTCTGTGTATGTACTTTGGCGGATTCGTAGGCCGCATCAGCCTCGTAAGCAGAGAGCGGATGCCCAACGCCGGCTGTATGGCATGGACAGGCCCGGTCGCTAAGAATGATATGGATACAGCGCAGGTCAGATGGATCGTAGGCGATGGTGTAACTCTCTCCGATGGTCAAATCGGCCGCATCATCCGGGGCATACCACATGCGGTTGATCCGGAGGCCCTTGCGGGTCAGCTTGGCGGTATCCCGCGGAAGGGTCTGGACATACAGTTCTTGCGGGTCTACTGCCATCAGTTGCGGGGACATCTCCAGCCATGCTTGCGCCGGAGTCTTGCCGCCGACAAGCCGCCCGCTGTTCAGGTATAGGATCGAGTGGATGATGATGCGGGTAAGATCATCAAGATCCAGGACCGCCTGCGCACGGTAATCGGTGGCCCACCGCTCCTGCGCGTCGTCCTCGATAACACCCCGGCCACGCAGGATCGGCTTGTATCTGGCCTGCAGCAAGTCGATCGATTTTTCGACGGTCCCCTTTTGATCCGGCCGGAATGGGGGCAGGGTCAAAACCTCAAGCCCATACTGGCGGCACAGCTCTGCCATTCGGGGGCCAAAAAATTCCCGTCCCTGGTCTGTGATGATCTCTGACGGCATTCCGATCGAAGGCCACTGTTCCGGAGTAATATCGATCCCATAGCGGGCACAATACTCCACCTTGTCAGAGGCCGCTTGCAGGATACAGGCCATCACAGCGGTCTCGTCGCACGCAAAGCCCACATAGGCTCCGGCAATCAGGTGGGTGGCCGTGTCTACGGCCAAGTAGATATACGGCCTGCCCACCACAACAGACCGATCCCTTCTGGAGACCAGATAGATGTCCGCCTGTGTGGCGTCCATCTGATAACTCCCCGGCTGTGGCCGCCACCCGGCGGACGATCCCCATGCCGGCCGGTGGTCCCGCTGATACTTGGTAAGGCCCTCCCGGGCGATGATCTTTTGCGGGGACTTATGAAGGTTGTGTTCATAGTAGTAGTGCCGGAATTGGCTCCATGTGGGGGCATCGCTGTCCAACTGGCCGTCCGGTCCCACATAGTCTTCCAGCAGCATCATCTCATAGGCCGCTCTCAGGGATAGACGCTTGGCGCCAAAATAGTAGCGCCGGATTGCCTGGGCTATTATTTGACTATTTTTGCTGATCTGCTGTGCCCGCTTTTGTATGAGCCGCCCGGTTGCCAGATACCGGTAATACAGGCGCAGGATGCGGCGTGTGGTAGTCTGATGCTGTTGTGCTGACTCTGACGCCATCCGATAGCGCAAAGCCTTATCTGAGATGCAGTCATCGCAATCGAGCAGCGGCTGGATCATGCGTAGGCGTGCTTCCTGAGCCGGGGTGGTTTGCTCTGTCATCCAACTCTCCGGCGTTGGTACACGGACATACTTGCCACAGTCAATTTCAAAGAATGGGGGAGAGGGGGAGTCGCAGTCGATGAGCCAGTAGCCATTTAGCTCCTCAATCAGGACTCGATAGATGCTTCCCAGTCGCTCCACAAAGCGCAGTGTTTCACTCATCGACCAGCACCACCTTCCACTCGTCAATATCCCGCGCTGCCCAATATCTTCGGGACAGTTCCAGGCGCTCGACCATTGCGCGCTTTGTTAAATCGGCTCTGTGTGCCAATTCCCGAACTCCTTTTCTTCCGTCGGCAAACACAATAAGAAAATCGGTTGCCCATTCACTTTGAAAATAGAGTGAGCGGATATCGACAGGAGATACATACTGCATGTAGTCGGGTTCTAATGGCACCACAGCTTGATAGGACTGGACCCAGGGTTGCTGTTCCAGATGTTTTGCGTAATCTCGTGCCCATTTTGAGTGGATACAAATGATCTGGTTATTCTTGCCGCTGAAGAAGCGAATGTCCCTTGTTTTCATGCCTGCCTTATCCATAGTTGCCCCCAAAAGAATTATCTTGAGAATTTGATCATTTCCATCGAATTAAACTGAGCTTTTGACGCTCGTTTTTGAATTAAATTGAGATTTTGATGAAAGAGACCCGCATAATCTCAGTTTAATTCATTTTTTATCTGCAAAATCTCAGAATAATTCGCATTTTCCTTAGATACCATGTGATCATCCTTTTCAAAACCGCCTCTTTGTCCGACGATTTTGACAACCGGACCCGCGTCAAATCTTTCTCTCCAAA
>PPYE01724706.1_pt1 | contig 10138 bp, 8 predicted proteins | sample 1559881 | NCBI WGS metagenome assembly PPYE01 (sample SAMN08240022, study PRJNA423297) | Human gut metagenome, whole genome shotgun sequencing project.
CGGCTTTTACGGGCAAGTACCGAGATCGTAGCCGTACTGCTGTATAATCCACCAATAATACCAGAAACTAACGTTCCGGATTCATGGAATACATACCTTTTTAATAGATAAGAGAGATAGGAAATGCCGGATACTACTACCGTTGCCAACCAAATAGAATAAGGAGTAAGATTAATATCCGGAATCAGATTCTTATGCGGAAGCATCGGTAATATGATACCGCTGATAGCCAAGAACTTGGCTAACGTAATCATTTCATCATTCTTCATCCGTTGAGCAAACTCTGTAAAAGTATGTTTGAGTTCTGTCAGCAGGAGCACAGTCACAACTACCATAACATAAAACCAGGAAGGTTGGGTAGCTACGATAGGAGCCATACAATAAGTAATCAGGGCAATAATGATGGTAGTTACACCAAAAACATGAAATTGTGATTGCTTTACATAATAGTTTAATCCCAACAGCAATCCCAATACCGCTCCACCTCCCATAAACAGACGCATATCCGTAGGGTCTAAGATATAAAGCAAGTAACCCAGTATACCAATAAAGGTAAAGGTGCGGTCGGTTCCGAAAAGAGTAGTTTCCCCCTCACGCTTCAGACTGATTCGACGTTGCGAAAGTCCGATTAATAAAGAAAACAAGGTTACTAAAACAAAAGTAACCAATTCACGCGGCACATAACTGTACAACTGTTCCATATCCATACACTGCTCTCTTTTTTATATAAGAACAAATATACGGTTTATTTGTTAACGCTCAAAGTTTCATCAATTCTTCTGCTTCTGATAAAGGCAGTTCCTTTTCCCACTCATAACGGCTGGTACCGGAAGCACTAGAGGCTCCCTTTATCGTCAAATACCCCTTATCATCCCGAATACGAACCCGAACAGTACGCCCACGAGCACTACTGATATACCCTTGTACAATGCGACTCTGCGCAAAAACCAAAGATTTGAATTCACCGGTAACCAAAAATTTACGTTCTATTTCTTGTGCCATGACACAAAGATAAATTAAAAATTGAAAATTGAAAATCAAAACGCTGTAGTTTTCTGATACACGGTGTGAGGTATCAAACTATCATTTTTTAATTCTCAATTTATATCAGAATCTCGTCATGAATTCAATCACGATTTTATCCCGTTCCGATTCTTTAGGGATTCCGGAGTTCTTATAGAAATATTTTTCGAAATTCAGCCGGAGGTCGGCAATGAAGGCTTTGGAAAGACTTAATGTGATTCCACCTGTTACACGATGGCGAGCATAATCATTTATAATCAGGGCTTTTGTCGTTTCATCCATTTTGCCATCACTATGGTCGGTCATCATATCATAGCGAGCCAGGAAAGAAATTTTATCGAATACCTTTTTCAATGGCAAATCGTAATTAATAAAGCTATTCACTGCATGAACATCTTTGAATGTTTCATGCCCGTACATTTTATATAAATATTCCGCTTCAATATGAAAACGATCATTCTGATAATAGATACCGGCATCATACATATTAATACGCACATTTTCCGGTTTTATCATTTGGGTGCTGAGTGTCAGATTCCAGTTCTTATTAGGTAATAGCTGTGCTTTTATGGAATAATTCAGCGTTTTGTGCCATTCCTTTTGATTGGTCAAACCGGAGCCGTTGAATAATCCTCCTTCAAGGATAAAAGGGAAGCCACCTTTATTCGTATAGCCAGCCGTAAAACCAACGTCACGCACATTTCCTACTTGTTTAGCTATGAATGAGCGATTTGCAAAATACTGTTGATGTGGTGAACGGTGAGCGTCTATTGTGAAAGGAACGCGCATCTGACCAATCGTAAAATTCAGGTCTTTCACCGGAAAAACACGTGCATACGCATCGAGCATCTTGATAGAGCCTTCATCGGAAAGGTCGATTTCCGCTTTATAAGCAACTATCGGATGCACATTTCCCGAAACACTGAAGCGTGCATTACGTACTTCAAAACGGCTTTCACTTGTTTCTGTCTGGTATTCGTACTTTCCCCGGATTGTTCCGTGAATCTCCGGCAGATAATCCTTAAACTCCATGGTCTGTTTATCCAGCATCTTACCATCCCCTGCATCTTCTTTTGCCTGTCCAAAGGCCATTGTCGCCAGCAAAAGCATAACGACGGTTGTTCTGATTCTACTCATTTCAGTTGTCTGCTACTAAATTCACGGCAAAAGTACAACTGTGAGGATACACGGAGATGACAAATTAACTACGGGAAAATGACAGAAAAGTTACATTTATATTACAGAGAACACAAATGCATTACAAAACAAAGAGTTCGCCACAAATTACGCAGATTAACACAGATCGGATTTGATATTTATCCTATCAATAACCAAACAATCTGGGTTAACCGTATAATTTGTGGCGAACTTATCAGCCGAAAAAGGAAAATGCGATCAGCATAATCAATGCCAAAATAATTAATGAGACGAACACTATTTTGACAACCTTCTGGGCTTGTTCTTCTTCTTTCTTACTAATTGCTACTTTTTTCTTCACCTTACCCATAATAGTTAGCTTTAAAGTTCAACGCTAACAAAGTAAGTACAAATCTATTAACTTTCCAAAAATAATTCTTGCTAATTCGATCTTCTTCTTACCGGCTTCCACTTTCGCCTGTTCTGCCATACGATGCTGCAATTCCTTATCATACAAGATGGAACGTAGTTGACGCATTGCATTCTCACGGTTCTTCGGCTGGTCACGGGTTTCGGTATTTTCAATCAGGATTTCTTCTTCCTCACCGGTATAAGGATCTTTGTATTGATAACGCAAACGGACACCGGATTCTACCTTATTTACATTCTGTCCACCGGCACCACCGCTTCGGAATGTATCCCAAGAGATGTTGGCAGGCAAAATATTTACCTCGATACTGTCATCCACCAGCGGAGTAACGAATACAGAAGCAAAGGAAGTCATACGTTTACCTTGCGCATTGTACGGAGAAACACGAACCAAGCGGTGCACACCGTTCTCTCCCTTCAAATAACCGTATGCAAAATCACCTTCAATATTGATAGTACAGGTTTTGATTCCTGCTTCGTCACCTTCCTGAAGGTTGGCAATGGTAGCTTTATAACCGTTGGTCTCGGCATAACGCAGATACATACGCATCAGCATAGAAGCCCAGTCCTGACTTTCCGTACCACCGGCACCTGAATTGATTTTCAACACACAATCCATCTGGTCGGCTTCGTCACGAAGCATATTTTTGAGTTCGAGTGCCTCTACCGCTTCACTAGCTTTGGCGTAAGCAGCGTCCACATCTTCCTCGGTCACCAGTTCTTCTTTATAGAAATCAAATGCCAGTTCTAGTTCATCTGCCAATGTCTTGAGTTCGTTGTAGCCTTCAATCCACTTTTGCAGGTCTTTCACCAGTTTCATTTGAGCTTCGGCTCTCTTCTGGTCATCCCAGAATCCCGGAGCTTGTGTTCTTAATTGCTCTTCTTCGACTTGAATTTTCTTCCCGTCGATGTCAAAGATACCTCCTCAGCGCATCAGTGCGCTCTTTCACGTCAAAAGAAGTATAGCTACGAAACAGTGCCCAATGACCCGCTAAAAGCCCGCATTTACACACTGGACAACGGACTAAAGGTTTACCTCACCGTAAACAAGGAAACTCCGCGCATACAAACATTTATCGCAGTAAGAGTGGGCGGGAAGAATGACCCGGCAGAAACGACGGGACTTGCCCATTATTTCGAACATCTCATGTTTAAAGGCACCGACAAGTTTGGCACAAAAGACTACGCGACCGAAAAGCCTCTGCTGGATGCAATCGAACAACAGTTCGAAATTTATCGTAAGACTACGGATGAAGCGGAGCGTAAGGCGATCTACCACACCATCGACAGCCTTTCTTACGAAGCTTCCAAGTATGCTATCCCTAATGAATATGACAAATTAATGGCAGCCATCGGATCTACCGGCAGCAATGCTTATACCTGGTATGACCAGACGGTCTATCAGGAAGACATTCCTTCCAACCAGATAGAAAACTGGGCGAAGATTCAGGCAGATCGTTTTGAAAACAATGTAATTCGTGGTTTCCATACTGAATTGGAAGCTGTATATGAAGAGAAAAACATGTCACTCACCCGTGACAACAGCAAAGTACAGGAAGCTATTTTTTCTTCTCTTTTTCCCAAGCATCCTTATGGAACGCAGACTGTGTTAGGTACACAGGAGAACCTAAAGAATCCTTCTATCACGAATATCAAGAACTACTATAAACAATGGTATGTGCCCAACAATATGGCAATCTGTATGTCTGGCGATTTAGACCCGGATGCAACAATTGCATTAATCGATAAATATTTTGGTGGATTGAAACCCAATCCGGAACTCCCGAAACTGGACCTTCCGAAAGAGGCGCCAATCACGCAACCTGTTGAAAAAGAGGTGTTAGGTCCGGATGCCGAAAGCGTCGCATTGGCTTGGAGATTCCCCGGTGTATCCGACAAGGATTTTGAAATCCTGCAAGTCGTTTCGCAAGTATTATACAATGGAAAGGCAGGACTTATCGACCTTGACCTGAACCAGCAACAGAAGGTCTTGAATAGTTACGGTTACCCGATGGGACTGGCAGATTACTCTGCATTGCTGTTAGGAGGACTTCCTAAACAAGGACAAACACTGGAAGAGGTAAAAGACTTGCTACTCAGCGAAATCAAGAAGCTCCGTGCCGGAGAGTTCGACGAGAAAATGCTGGAAGCGAACATCAACAATTTCAAACTCGGTGAACTGCAAAACATGGAAAGCAACGAAGGACGTGCCGATATGTTTGTCAACTCATTTATTAACGGCACAGACTGGAAAAATGAAGTTACTGCCATCGACCGCATGGCCAAACTGACCAAAGAAGACATCGTAGCGTTCGCCAACAAATACCTGAAAGAAGATAATTATGCCGTTATCTACAAAAAGCAAGGAAAAGACCCGAACGAAAAGAAGATGACGAAACCGGAGATTACTCCTATCATAACCAATCGTGATGTAGCCAGTCCGTTCCTTGTGGAGGTACAGGAAAGCGCAGTTAAACCGATTGAGCCTGTGTTCCTCGACTATCAAAAGGATATGAGCCAATTAAAGGCAAAATCGGATATTCCGGTTCTTTACAAGCAGAATGTAGCCAATGACCTGTTCCAATTGATTTATGTCTTTGATATGGGAAACAACCATGACAAAGCTTTGGGAACAGCATTCGATTATCTCGAATATCTCGGTACTTCGGACATGACACCGGAAGAACTGAAAAGTGAATTCTATCGCCTGGCTTGTACTTTCTATGTTTCTCCGGGTAACGAACGCACGTATGTCGTACTTTCCGGACTGAATGAGAATATGCCTGCTGCCGTACAATTATTCGAAAAGCTACTGGCAGATGCGCAGGTTAATAAGGAAGCCTATACTAATATGACCAGCGATATACTGAAAGCCCGTTCGGACGCCAAACTGAATCAGGGACAGAACTTCTCCCGTTTGATGAGCTTTGCCATGTACGGTCCCAAATCCCCTGCCACCAATCTACTGACGGAGGCGGAACTGACAAATATGAATCCACAGGAACTGGTAGACCGGATTCACAATCAGAACAGCTACAAGCACCGTATTTTATACTACGGCCCAAGCAGCAGCAAAGATTTACTGGCTACCATCAACCAATATCATCAGGTTCCGGCAGCCCTGAAGGATATTCCTGCCGGAAACGAGTATGCTTATCTCGAAACTCCCGTTACTAAAGTTCTAGTAGCTCCTTATGACGCCAAGCAAATATACATGGCACAGATATCCAATCTCGATAAGAAGTATGATCCTGCCATTGAACCTATCCGCGCATTATATGATGAATACTTCGGAGGGGGCATGAACTCTATCGTCTTCCAGGAAATGCGTGAAACACGTGGATTGGCTTATTCCGCCTGGGCTAGCATAATGCCGCCGAGCTACTTGAAGTATCCCTATGTACTACGTACACAGATTGCCACGCAAAACGACAAAATGATTGATGCCGTCACTACATTTAATGACATCATCAATAATATGCCGGAATCCGAAGCTGCTTTCAAACTGGCTAAAGACGGATTAACCAACCGTCTGCGCACCGAACGTATCATCAAAGGTGACATTATCTGGAGTTATATCAATGCACAAGATTTAGGGCAAAACGTAGACCCGCGCATCAAGCTCTACAACGACATACAGAACATGTCGCTAAAAGATATTGTCGATTTCCAAAAGCAATGGGTAAAAGGACGTACGTATGTTTATTGCATCCTGGGAGATAAGAAAGATTTGGAGCTGGATAAATTGAAAGCTGTAGGTCCTATTGAAGAATTGACCCAAGAACAGATTTTCGGATACTAAAAAGAAACGAACCGGCCATAAATAATTAGCAGGTGTCAAAGCCCCCCCTAAACACAAAGTTTACCCCTGTTACAAATTGAACTGTAACAGGGGTAATACTTTTAAAGAGAGCTCCAATACACTCTTTATTGTTTCCGATTTATCATTTACGGTTTATCGTTTCATTTTTAACGATAAACCGCTTATCGCCTATTTCTCACTTTCTTCGTACATCTTCTCTATCTGCTCACTATAATTCTTGGCAACCACCGCCCGTTTCAGTTTCAGTGTATTAGTCAATTCTCCACGTTCCATGCTGAATGGCTCAGGCAGTAAAGTGAAACGTTTGATTTGTTCATAGTGCGCAAATTGTTGCTGAAGTGTATCGATCCGCGCACGGAACAATCCTACAATCTTCGGATGCTGCAACAGTTCCGTCATATCCTTATATTCAATACCCTTTTCTTTGGCATACTCTTTCACAAATCCATATACAGGAACAATCAGAGCCGAGACAAACTTACGTTGATCGGCGATAATGGCAATCTGGTCGATATAACGGTCAATGACCAACTTCGTTTCCAAAGCTTGCGGAGCGACGTATTTGCCGTTTGATGTTTTGAATAAATCTTTAATACGTTCCGTCAGGAAAAGCTGTCCATTTTTAAAGTAACCGGCATCACCTGTATGGAACCAGCCATCCGGCTCAATAGCGGCAGCTGTGGCTTCCGCTTTTTTGTAATAGCCTTTTGTGATCGTCTTACCCCGAAGCAGGATTTCATTGTCTTCACCGATTTTCACTTCAATCCCCGGCAGTACAACACCTACCGAACCGATATCATAGCCAACCGGCAGTGTACAAGATACAGTAGCCGTAGATTCCGTCAGTCCATATCCTACCACCATATTGATTCCTACCGAATGAACGAATTCATTAATCTCATCGGGAACAGCAGCACCGGCAGTCGGGAAAAAGTTACCGTTCTCAATACCGATTGTTTTTTTCAGTAGAGAGTAGATTGTCTTTTCGTAATCGTTGTCTGAATATCCGCCGGACGGAGATTGATACAAATCTGCACTCCTTTATGAATACAGAGATAACACCATGCTTTCTCAAACACGTGTGTCAAGGGGAGGAAGTTCATAGATACATCCTTATCCGACATGGTCGTCAAACGGTCATCGTGTGTATGAAACTGTTCCAGATAACAGGAATGATGAAGCATGACGCCCTTCGGTTCACCCGTTGTGCCGGATGTATAGAGAATGTTTGCCAAGTCATCGTATGAAGCCCGTTCGGTACGCTCTTCTACCGTATCATTGTGAGGTAATCCCTCTCCCATCGCCATAAACTCATCAAAATAGATAGACGATACGTCGCGGGGATCTTTCACTACCGAACGGTCAAAAATAATCAGTTGTTGCAGAGAGGTGCAGAAACCAAAGATGCTGAAAGCAGCATCATACTGGTATTGCTCGCCTACAAAAAGGAAACGAATCTGCGCATCATTAATGATATATTGCGCCTGCGCAGGTGAACTCGTTGCATAAAACGGAATAGTAACAGCCCGATTGGCAAACGCGCCAAAGTCGACATAGAACCATTCAGGTTTATTCTGTGAAAATATACCGATATTCTCTTGTTCTTCCACTCCCAATGCCACGAAAGCATTAGCTGCTTGCCGTACTGATCCGGAGAACTGCTTCCATGAAATAGGAATCCATTGAGCTGTCTCATAGTCACGGTATTTTAAGGCTACCTTGTCGCCATATTTTTCGGCCTGACGATGGACCAGGACAGATAAATGATGATAAGTCATACTCTTTGTATTAGTAAATATGGTACAAAGGTATTAGTTTTATTTGAAACTATTGCTCAAAACGACTATCTTTGTGCAAATATTAAGGTATAGATAAAAGATTTGCACTATGAAATATGATATTCCGTATATGACAACAGAGGCTGTAAGCCTGCTTAAATCACTGATTAGTATTCCTTCAATCAGCCGGGAAGAAACCCAAGCTGCGGATTTCCTGCAAAACTATATCGAAATGGCAGGTATGCAGACGGGACGTAAAGGAAATAATGTGTGGTGCTTTAGTCCGATGTTTGATCTGAAGAAGCCGACTATTTTACTTAACTCCCACATAGACACAGTGAAACCGGTTAACGGTTGGCGGAAAGATCCGTTCACTCCACGTGAAGAAAACGGTAAGTTATATGGATTAGGAAGTAACGATGCCGGTGCCAGCGTTGTTTCGTTATTACAGGTGTTCCTGCAACTATGTCGTACTTCGCAGAAGTATAATCTGATTTATCTGGCCTCTTGTGAAGAAGAAGTTTCAGGCAAGGATGGCATTGAGAGTGTATTACAGGGGCTCCCTCCTGTTTCGTTCGCCATAGTAGGTGAACCTACAGAGATGCAACCCGCCATTGCCGAGAAGGGATTAATGGTACTAGATGTTACCGCAACAGGTAAAGCAGGACACGCAGCGCGTAATGAAGGAGACAATGCATCGGTAAAAATTGGTCCGGGACGTTCGTCGCGTTCACACACGGCAGAAGAATATATCATGTTAAAAGAAATAGAAGAAGCTATTGGACTTTATTTAGAGCTATTGGACGGACTTCTGATTTAATAAAAGTCATTGGTGAATTGATAATTGTTATCCTATTATATAGTTCTCAACTATCAATTCACCCATACAATAAAAACAAAGCAACGATTATTCAAATAACTTCGATAAAGCTTCCTCCAGTTTTTCACCCCTTAAATTTTTGTCTATAACAATTCCCGTAGGATCTACAAGAAAAGTTCTGGGTATAGCATAGATACCATATATATCAGAAGCATCCACATCCAACAATTGTACCCAATTCATTCCAAGTTCTTCAACAGCAGCCCTCCAAGGTTTCAGTTTCCGATCTGTGGATATGCTAATCACCTCAAATCCCTTAGAAGCATATTTTTCATAAGCAGCTTTCACATTGGGCATTTCATGCCGGCAAGGTCCACACCATGAAGCCCAAAAGTCAATCAAGACATATTTTCCCTTACCCACATAATCAGACAAGAGCTTCATGTTACCTGCATTGTCTTTCACTTTAGCATCCGGGAAACGTTCGCCAATCTTTATCTTGGCATCCATTTCCTGCCGTTTCTTTTGTTCTTCACGCTGTTCCGGAGTCATTTTATTTTCAAGTTCCGCCTTCATTCGGAGCTCTGCTTGGTTCTTCTTTTCCACAATATTTCTCACCAAATTATTTTGTGAAAACAGAGGCGAAGCTTCTTTCATCAGAATCTTCATATCATCAAAAGGCATCATCATACCTCCAACGGAGAAAAGATATACACCCACTATACTATTCTTATAATCCTTTATACAATGTGATACTGAATCCATTTGTGCAAGAAATAATTTATTATTCCGATCAAATTCCGCTTTAAATACAGTATCATTCCTCATCTTATCCGAAAATACTTCCGGTTTCATCCCAAGCATTAACTTATAAATATCATTCGATGTTTTCAACATATTATCCATTATTAGCTGCATACGATTTAAAGCTATATTCAATGAATCATTTAAAGGCGTTCCCCCTCTCTTATTCGCAGCAATATTTACTGATATTTCTCCTTTTTCGAAAATCAACGGATAGGTTTCTCCATCCATATCCTTGATGATTGCAATATCCGGCATCTGATGTACACCAGAAAAAGAGAACTTACCTTTTTCCACTGTTGTACTGTCCAAAACGACTTCTTT
>PPYE01048207.1_pt1 | contig 10137 bp, 9 predicted proteins | sample 1559881 | NCBI WGS metagenome assembly PPYE01 (sample SAMN08240022, study PRJNA423297) | Human gut metagenome, whole genome shotgun sequencing project.
GTATTGATGGATGACGATCCGTTAAAGATTGCAAAGGCAATTAAGATCTCCAGAAAATGTCTGGGAATCGTATACCAGAACATTGTATTTGCCCTGGGAATCAAGGCGGTATGCCTGATTTTAGGCGCATTCGGCATTGCCAATATGTGGCTTGCCATTTTTGCCGATGTAGGAGTTATGATTCTTGCAGTTCTGAACGCCATTCGGGCGCTGTTTGTGAAGAGACTGTAAGGGACAGGATCAGTTACCTTTTTGTGCCTTCTTTGCAAAAGTGAGGATTTGGGCTACAATGGAAGGAAAAAGGAGGAATGGATATGTTTCAGGAACACGCGGCAGAGCTTCTGCGCAGCCATGCAAAGGCATCTTATACCAGACAGGCCATCCGGATCAATGACCGGATTGTGATTTACGTAGGATACGGCCACAGCAACAGCATTGTAATTGAGGGAGAACATTCTCTGATTCTGGTGGACGCTCTGGATTCCGACGAGCGGGCAAAGCGCCTCAGAACAGAACTGGACGAAACTTATGGAAAGCCGGTAAAGACGATTATTTATACCCACGGGCATCCGGATCACAGAGGAGGTTCCGGCGCGTTTCGGGATACGGCAGAAGAAATCATTGCGTTTGCTCCAAGACGTCCGGTTTTAAAGTACACAGAAAAAATCAATGATGTGCTGATGCGGCGGACGGTGCGTCAGTTTGGCTACCGGCTGACGGAAGAAGAATGCATTACCCAGGGAATCGGAATTCGGGAAGGGAATGCAGTAGGAGACGGAACATACGATTTTCTGCCGCCTACAACCGTTTATAAAAAGGAAGAACAGGTAGAACGGGTCATTGACGGAGTCAGGATAGAACTGGTTTCAGCAGTAGGAGAGACCGACGATCAGTTGTTTCTCTGGCTTCCAGACGATGAGATCCTGTGCTGCGGAGACAACTACTATGGCTGCTGGCCAAATCTTTACGCCATCCGCGGCAGCCAGTACAGGGACATTGCTGCCTGGGTAGACAGTTTAAGAATGATTATGACGTATCCGGCAAAGGCGCTTTTGCCAGGTCATACCATGCCGGTAATTGGAGCGGAAGCAGTACAGGAAGTGCTGAAAAACTTTTCCGGCGCCATCGAATCCATCCTTTTGCAGACTCTGGACTGTATGAATCAGGGAATGACGGAAAGCGAGACAGTAGAGGCGGTAAAACTTCCAGAAGAATATGAAAATCTGCCGTATCTGGGTGAATTTTATGGAACAGCAGAGTGGTCTGTCCGCTCGATTTACCATGGATATTTTGGCTGGTTTGATGGAAATGCCACGAACTTAAGCCGTCTTCCGGACTCGGTATTTTCAGCGGAAATGGTAAGCCTGGCCGGAGCGGAAAAGGTACTGGCAGAGGCAGAAGCAAAGCTGAAAGAAGGACAGTGGCAGATGGCTCTCCAGCTTTCCGATCTGCTGATAGAGGCAGGAGAATTTGTAAAGGAAGCCAGAAAGATAAAGGCAAAAGGGCTGACGGCCCTGGGAGAAATCAGCACCAGCGCCAACGGACGCCACTATTATCTTGCAAGTGCAAAAGAGTTAACAGAATAAGGAATAAAAAAGCTGCTGTCTGACAGAATAGTCTACAGCAGCTTTTTTATTCCTGAAAAAAATTATGGAAAGGATAGTTCTTCAACTGCCATAGGGGCGAAGAATTGATATAATGAGTAGAAACAATAGAAAAGGAGGACTTGGATAATGAGAAAGAAAAAGAAAAAATGGCTGCTTCCAGGCATTGTCTGCGGAGCAGTTGTCCTGACTGCCGGATGCGGTTTTTCTGCCGGTGGAAAAGATATTATCTACGTAGGACACAATCAGGCTTCGGATCATCCTACCAATATTGCGCTGCTTGCATTTGAAGAGTTTATTGAGAGCAGGCTGGGAGACAAGTATGATGTAGAAGTTTATCCAAGCGAGCTTTTGGGCTCTCAGACGGATATGGTTCAGCTGACCCAGACGGGAGCCATTGATATCTGTGTAGCCAGCAACTCTATTTTGGAGACATTTTCCGAGAATTATACCTTGTTTAATATGCCATACCTGTTTGCATCAGAAGAGGCATACCATGCAGCTATGGATGATGAGAGCATTACGTCTCCCATTTTTGAATCCACAAAAGACGCTGGTTTCCAGGCAGTTACCTGGATTGATGCAGGAACCAGAAACTTTTATACAGTTTCCACCCCCATTCAGACTCCGGCTGATTTAAAAGGATTAAAAATCCGTGTCCAGCAGTCTCCTACTAATGTCCAGATGATGAGTCTGTTAGGCGGATCTGCTACTCCGATGGGATTTGGAGAGGTGTATACGGCACTGCAGTCAAAAGTAATTGACGGAGCAGAAAATAATGAGATGGCGCTGACCTCCAATGGACATGGAGACGTGTGCAAGTTTTATTCGTATGATATGCACCAGATGATTCCGGATATTTTAGTTGCCAACAATCACTTTCTGGAAAAACTGTCTGCAGAAGATCGGGCTGTGTTTGAAGAAGGCTTTGATCTGGTCAACCAGGTGGAACGGGAAGAGTGGGTCAAGGCAGTAGAAGAGGCAAAGAAAAAAGCTGAAAATGAGCAGAAGGTACAGTTTTTGTATCCAGACACCAAGCCGTTCCAGGACATCTGTATGCCGATGCATGAAGATTTTTTAAGCGGCCATCCGGATATTCGACCGATTTACGAGAAGATTCAACAATACAATGCCGAGTATCCATCGGCGGCAGAGTAGGGGGTGCAAAGAGATGAAAAAACTGCGGAACTTATTAAATACCATACTTCGCGGACTGGCAGGCATCAGTTTTTTAGCAATGGTTGTTCTGACCTGCTGGCAGGTGTTTACCCGTTATATCTTAAAATCCCCTTCTACCTGGTCGGAGGAGCTGGTTTCCTACCTGTTTGCCTGGGCCAGCCTGATGGGAGCCGCCATCGTTACCAGTGAAAGAGGGCATATGAATATCCCGATTCTGGTAGAGCGGTGCAGCAAAAGCGGACAGAAGGTACTGAACTGCCTGTGTGAACTGATTGCTTTTATTTTCTCGGCCGTTATCCTGGTATACGGAGGAATCCAGATTTCCACTCTGGCTATGGGACAGATGACTTCTTCCTTAGGAATTCCCATTGGTATTTTTTACATTGTACTTCCCCTGTGCGGCATTTTAAATATGATTTATACGGTTATGAATATAGTTGAAATTGTAAAAGGAACGGAAGCAGAAGGAGAGGTGAAGTAAATGGCAATTCAGTCGTTAATGATTATTCTGATAGTTCTGCTGGGACTTCTGGCATTAGGAGTACCCATTGCATACTCCATCGGAATTTCTTCATTGGTCGCAATTTTACAGGTAATTCCCCTGGATGTTGCAGTGGTTACAGGCGCGCAGAGAACCTTTGTGGGCATGAGCAAATTCAGCCTGACAGCGATACCGTTTTTTATCCTGGCTGGAAATCTGATGAATCAGGGTGGTATTGCAAAACGCCTGGTTGATTTTGTTATGGCTCTGTTAGGAAAGCTTCCAGGAGCGCTTCTGGTTACCAATGCAGGAGCAAACGCCCTGTTTGGAGCAATCTCCGGTTCTGCTTCTGCAGCAGCAGCGGCAGTCGGAAGCATGGTAAAAGGCGGCGAGGAAGAACAGGGTTATGACAAGGCGCTGTGCGCGGCAACCAATGGCGCATCCGCTCCGTCCGGACTGTTAATTCCACCTTCCAATGCGTTAATTACCTACTCCCTGGCATCCGGAGGAACTTCGGTTGCTGCTTTGTTTATGGCAGGATATATTCCAGGTATTTTGTGGACAATCTGCTGTATTATCGTTGGAATTTTCCTTGCAAAGAAAATGGGCTATAAGGGTTCAAAAGGCAGATATGACTGGAAGAATCTCTGGGTCTGCACTTACAAGGCGATTCCGGCATTGTCTTTAATTGTAGTGGTTATCGGCGGTATTGTAGGAGGTATTTTCACTGCTACAGAAGGCGCCGCGATTGCAGTGGTTTACGCTTTGATCCTAGGGATTCTGTATAAAAATATTACCTTAAAATCGTTCTGGGAAATCGTAGTAGATAGCGCTAAGATGAGCGGTATGGTGGTATTCTTAATCGGCGTATCCAACATCTTAGGCTGGGTAATGGCTTTTACCCAGATTCCCCAGGCCGTTTCCGCAGCTTTGCTGGGTCTGACCAACAATAAGTATCTGATTCTGTTGATTATGAATCTGATTCTGCTGATTGCGGGTACTTTTATGGATGTAACCCCTGCAATTTTGATTTTTACCCCATTATTCCTGCCGATTGTCCAGACTTTCGGGATGCATCCGGTTCATTTTGGTCTGATTCTGGTATACAACTTATGTATTGGAAACATTACTCCGCCAGTTGGAAATACCCTGTTTGTGGCAATTAAAGTTGGAGATACGTCTCTGCAGAAAACCATGCCGTATATGCTGTGGTATTACTTAGCAATTTTGGCAGGATTGGTTTTAGTTACCTATCTGCCAGTTATCAGTACCGGTCTGCCGGCGCTGATGGGGCTGATTTAATAATATTTTGAAATCAGATTGACAGCAGGATAAGGATTTTTTATAATAAACCTACAATTGAATGTGGTGCGGTGCCTGCGATTCATTCCGCAGGAGAATAGGGAAGCGAGGTGAAAATCCTCCGCGGTCACGCCGCTGTAATAGAAGAGTTTCTCTCTACAGATGCCACTGGGCTTAAAGGCCAGGGAAGGCGGAGAGAAGCGATGACGCTTGAGCCAGAAGAACTGCCCGCCATAGGAAATTTGCACAAAAAGCTGCGAAAGACGGCTTTTTGTGCGGACGGCGTATACCCTGCCGTCAGCGCTCTTCCAAAACGACCAGTCTGTAATGAAAGAGCGTTTTTTGCTGTTAAAAATTGGTGCGGGATGGGTACGCGCAAAGAATGAAAGGAGAGTCAGTATGACGAAAAAAGAAAAGACACTGTTAACTGCAGGCATAGTAGCCGCCGCTGCGTTTGGATTTCCCTCCACTGCTTATGCCATGCACATTATGGAGGGGGCGCTGCCGGTTGGATCCTGCCTGGCCTGGGGAGCTATTTCCCTTCCGTTTCTGGCTGCCGGATTCTTGGCCATCCAGAAAATTTTAAGAGAAAACAGGCGGGCCATTACCCTGCTTGCCATGTCGGGAGCGTTTGTATTTGTAATTTCTTCCTTGAAGATTCCTTCCGTAAGCGGAAGCTGTTCCCATATGACAGGAACTGGTCTGGGAGCCATTTTATTTGGCCCTGCAGTAGTATCGGTTCTGGGATTGATTGTGCTGCTGTTCCAGGCAGTTTTACTGGCCCATGGAGGTCTTACGACCCTGGGAGCCAATACGTTTTCCATGGCCATTGCCGGCCCCTTTGTTTCTTATCTGGTATACCGTTTGTTGAACCGCTTCCAGGTAAACCGGAAAGTCTCTGTCTTTTTTGCCGCATTTTTAGGAGATTTGATTACTTACTGTGTGACTGCATTCCAGCTTGCACTGGCTCATAATTCTGCGACAACATTTGGGATGGCGTTAAAAGAAAACCTGATTATTTTCGCAGGAACCCAGCTCCCATTGGCAATTGTAGAAGGTCTTTTGACAGTAGTTATCATAACCGGACTGGAAAGCTATGCAAGGCCGGAACTTCGGGCAGTTGGATATGGAAGGGAGGCAAGATAACAATGGAAGGTACCAAAAAAAGCAGCAAAAAACTGGTCATCATACTGCTGATTACCGCAGCAGTGATTGCATTTGCCCCCTTGTTTTTATTAAAAGATGCTGAGTTTGGCGGAGCAGACGATAAAGGAAATACGTTAATTGAAACAACCGATCCGGACTATGAGCCATGGGCGGCTCCGGTTCTGGAAACGATTCTGGGCGGCGAGCTTCCAGGTGAGGTAGAAAGTATGCTCTTCTGCGTACAGACCGGAATTGGAGTTGGAATTATTGCATTTTTCATGGGACGCTTTGTAGAACGGAAAAAATGGATGAAGGATGAGGATGACATTTAAATGATTACCATAGATCGGCTGAGTTACAGTTCGGAACTGAGGTATGTAAATGCAGGAGAAAAGTTTGCTTTTTCTATGATTACTCTGGCGCTTTGCGTGACCGGAAGATCGGTTCTGGTATCTGCTGCGGTATTTATGGTTATGGGGATTTTGACAGTTCGAAAAGGCAAAATCCCCTTTTCTGATTATCGGAATCTGTTAGCAGTTCCGCTGGTATTTTTAATAATGAACGCTCTGGTTTTGGGAATATCCATTCGGGAAACGCCTCTGGAACTTTTTGCAGTTCCCATTGGAAGATGGTATGTAACAGCCGGAAAAGAGACCATCCGATATGGGATTCAGGTGTTCTGCACAGCCATGGGAGCCGTTTCCTGTATGTATTTTCTGGCCTGCAATACCACTATGCCGGATCTTCTGATCCTGCTTCGGAAAATGAAATGCCCCAAGGTGCTGATAGAATTAATGCTTCTGATTTATCGGTTCATCTTCGTGCTGCTGGACAGCGCCCATGCAATTTTTACAGCCCAGCATTCCAGGCTGGGATACCAGAATTATAAAACCAGTCTCCAGTCATTTGGGATGCTGGGAGCGGATCTGTTTGTCCGTTCCATAAAGCGTTCGGGAGCGTTGTATGACGCCATGGAGGCACGCTGTTATGACGGCAAAATCCAGGTTTTAGAAGAAGAATATCCTCCCAGGAGGAAAGAAATCATGGGAATTGCCGCTTTTGAACTGGCCGTTATCCTGATGCTGTGGATAGAAATAAGATAGTGGGGAAAAGAAGATGAGCGAGATGATATTAGAGGCAGAGGACCTTTGCTTTACCTATGACGGGAGCAGGACTCCGGCGTTAAATAAATGTTCCATCCAGATTAGAAGAGGAAGCAGAGTAGCGGTATTAGGCTCTAACGGTTCCGGAAAATCCACGTTTTTTTTGTGCTGCAACGGGATTCATAAACCTAGTATGGGAAGGCTGTATTATGAGGGAAAACCTGTGGATTATTCCAGAAAAGGACTCTTAGATCTGCGCAGAAAGGTCGGAATCGTTTTTCAGGATCCGGATAATCAGCTGTTCTCTGCCAGTGTGTATCAGGAGATTTCTTTTGGGATTTTAAACCTGGGAGCGTCAAAAGAACAGGCAAAAGAGGCGACGGAACGGATGATGGAAGAGATGAATATCAGCGCGTTTCGGGAAAAGCCGGTTCATGCCCTGTCAGGAGGACAAAAGAAGCTGGTTTCCATTGCAGACGTGCTGGTTATGGAACCGGAAATTGTGATTATGGATGAGCCTGCTTCTGCGCTGGATCCCAGACATACAGAGATGGTAAACCGCGTCGTAGACCAGATGACCGAAAAAGGGATTACGGTAATGATGGCAACCCATGATGTGGATTATGCCTTTGCCTGGGCAGATGAAGCGGCTGTGTTCCATGATGGAAGGGTGCTGCGTCAGGGGCCTCCCAGCGAAGTATTTGCAGATAAAAAGCTGCTGTCAGAAACGAATCTGGTGCAGCCTTCGGTGATGCGTTTGTTTGAAAGCCTGCGCCGGAAAAACATGATTGCTCCTGGGCTTCCGATTCCGAGAAATATGGAAGAACTGGAAGGGTATCTGGAAGAGCCTTCCGACCAAAATTAGATCTAAAAATTCAATTAGCGTCGCAAGCTGCTGATATCAGTTAGATTGCGGCGCTAAAAATATATTTTCTTATTTCAATTAATCATTTCTGATAGTGTTTAGCTATCGCTTCATAAGATCCTCATACTCCAGTTTTTCGAGAGGAGATTTCTGACTGCGGCTGTATGCCATGGTAAATCCTTCTTCCTGCCTTTGTTTTATCAGAGAGGCGATAGAATTGCTGGTACGTTGCGGTTCACATCCTGGAATCAGGGAAGTTCCATCTGAAAAGCCCTCTTCACGTCCAAAAAGTTCCTGTACCAGCAAAGTGCGCCATTTTACAAGCTCTGATGCATAAGAAGGATTGGAGGACAGATCGTGCTGTTCACCAGGATCTGTTTTTACATGAAATAGCTGTTCACGTCCGCTGGTAGTATACCAGATGTATTTCATGGTTCCATCTGTTAAGTAATGGGAACCTTTTTCATAAATAAAATTGTGCTGGCTGCTGACTGGCCTGGTTTTTGCATCAAATAGAAAGTCATGGCAGCATTCGCCATGGAGATAAGTACGCCATGGTTCAGAAGGAAGCCCATCGCATAAAAGGGGAGCCAGACTGCGGCCATCTACACTATCAGGAACAGGAAGTCCTGCCAAATCAAGTAATGTAGGCATAATATCATGCCAGCCGATAGGGGCGTCAATACTCTGACTGTCAGAGATTCCAGGTCCCATTATCATAAAAGGAATGTGAACAGCACCCTGATAAGGCCTGTTTTTCTGCATCAGATAGTGGTCTCCTAGTAATTCACCATGGTCAGAGGTAAAAATTACATAAGTATTTCGATCACGCATTGCTGCCTCTAAAATGCGGGCAACCTGTGTATCCAGGAATGAGATATTTCCATAGTATCCGGCATAAAGGCATCGCAGTTCTTCTTCGCTGAGGGTATGATACCGTGCCATAATATTTCCGCTGCTGACAGGCGGAACGTCCCAGCCAGAGAGTGCTGGCTTTCCCAGGTCTGTACGTTGATACAGACGGTCAAAAAATTCTTTAGGAGGATTGTGGGGACTATGAGGGGCATAGTAACCTACGAATAAAGCGTAGGGCCTGGATACGTCACGGTTCTGGAGAAAATCCAGAGCGCGGTTGGTTGCCCATTTGGTCTGGTGACATTCATCACTCAGGTGGTAAGGGGATGCAGCTCTGGAATTGTTATGAGGGCCTCCTCCATAATAACCGCCAGCATCACGAGGACTGTTATCGCGCACATAAGTAAAGAAAGCGTCTTTTTCTTTATTGGAATTGCTGGGATCTCCAGGAAGGTAGTATTCAAAACCATAGCTGAGATCAAATGGATAGGTGTGCATCGTTCTGCCAACAAGCGCTGTCTGGTATCCTCCTTTTCTCATTTCTGTAGGCAGGGTGGTCTCTAAGGGAAGATAGGGAATTCCCACATTGGCAAACAGACCGTGATGAGATGGAAGCTGTCCAGTGAGCAAGCTGAGTCTCTGGGGAATACAGAGAGGACAGGTGGCATATGCAGATGTAAAATTGGCTCCCTGATAAGCAATAGAGTCAATATAGGGAGTATAAATTCCTTTACGGTGTCCGTTGATTCCCACACAATCTGCCCGCAGCTGATCTGCGTGAATTACAATAAAATTGGGACGGGATTTCATATGACTCCTCCTTTAATAAACCTTGATACCTGAATTATATAGTTAGAAGTGTCAGAACAAATAGAAATATTTTATCAAAAGCAGAAAAAATTTAAAGATAAACACGATTTTGGATAATTCTACTAAAACGAATCTGTAAAATTAGACGAAATGTACAAAATACTTGGTAAAAGAAACAGAAAAAATGTTGATTACGGTAGAATTTTCTCTGTTTTGGTAATCTTGTTCTAGTGTTAGAGCAATCTGGACGGTATACTAAAGGCATAAAACACAACTTTGGCCTGGTGTGTGAGTATGAATTAGAAAAGGAGCAGAATGATAATGGAAAAGAAACAAACATTTTCTAGAAGAGCATCATTATTTGAATTACTGGCAGCTTCCCTGCTATGCATTTCAATGAACTGTTTTACCAATTTCACCAACTACTTTCAGTACTATCTTACAGGTATTGTAGGAATTGGTACAGTACTTGCAGGTTCTTTCGTTACGATTTTCCGTATATGGGATGCTTTTACAGATTTAGGGGTTGGAGCAGCAGTAGACAGAACGAATACCCGTATTGGAAAATTCCGTCCATGGATTCTTGCAGGTATGTTTATTTGTGTTGTTTCGTCTGGTTTAATGGTATTTATTCCTAACAAACTTCCGCAAAGTACACCTCTTCGTTTGGTGGTATATTCAATCTTTTATATGATACTGGTTCTTGGAGCAACAATGTTCAATCCGGCAACACGTGCTTCCGCACAGGTATTAACAGATGATCCAAAACAGAGGGCATCGGTTGGATTAATC
>PPYE01663746.1_pt1 | contig 10136 bp, 8 predicted proteins | sample 1559881 | NCBI WGS metagenome assembly PPYE01 (sample SAMN08240022, study PRJNA423297) | Human gut metagenome, whole genome shotgun sequencing project.
CGCAACTCAATGCACCGCAGCAAAACCCATTGCATACCATCACATATTCAGAAAGAACAACAGATCATGAAGTATTTCACTACTGACACGCATTTCGGGCATCCGCTGGTCAGCGTGCTGCGCGGATTCACCACGTTCGACCCTGGGCACACGCAGTATGACGCTCTCCTCTCCTCGCAGGGACGCAAGGCCGCCGAGGATTGGGCGAAGGGCGTGGTGCTTGACGATTCCCGGCTCAATTTCCGCAAGGCCGCAGACACCGATGCGCACGATGAAGCAATCGTGGCCAATATCAATCGGATTGTCGGCGAGGACGACGAGCTGTGGATTTTGGGCGATATCGGATACCGAACATCGGTCCGGCATCTGAAGAGCTGCCTGCGTCAGCTGCGCTGCAGGCATCTGCACGCGGTTATCGGCAATCACGATGACTGGTGGCTGGACGATGCACCCGCGCGAGATCTGTTCGAATCGATTGAGCCGAACAGCACGGCGGAGCTGACCGGTCTCGGAATTGGCCGCCCGCAGGCAACGGAGACCGTCAATCTATCGCATTTCCCCTACCGTGAGGATCTTGCCTATGGCTGGCCGGATGATGCCGTACGTTTCCGCGATCAGGCATTGCCGTTCGACGGACATCGTCTGCTGTATGGTCACACGCACCAGCTGTCTCCGGAGGGCGCACGCCACGAAGCCCTCAACGTTGGACTGGACGCATGGAATCTGCAACCGGTAAGCGAAACACAGATTGCCGACTGGTTCCATGCACACGCGACCGATTCAACGCACGTATCACCGCTGGATATGCCCGACTCCCCCGGGCCGGCGCCCATTGACTCCGCCGCACAGCAGGAACCAGGCGGCTCGGTTTCGGCAGCCGAATCATAATACAAGCAATATTGGGGCGAGCAGAACCTTATGCCATCGCTGGCACCTGTCTCGCCCCACAGCACAACGAAAGGAGCTTGGCTATGGCAAAGCTCATTATTCTGCGAGGACTGCCCGCTTCGGGCAAGTCCACGTGGGCACGCTCATGGTGTGAGGACCCCGCCAACACGTGGCCGCATTGCGTGATTTCTCTCGATGACATTCGGCTCATGATCGCCGGCTCGGCACAGGTCCGAAACCGACTGCAATCCGAGCACGGCAAGCGATTCAATGACATGGTGGTTGCCATGGGACGGCACATGATTGCCGACGCATTGGATGCGGGGTGGGATGTGGTGGCAGATGCGCAACACGCTAATCCCCGGTATGCAGCCGAACTGGCGCTACTCGCTCAACGTCATGGCGCACTGTGGGAAACGAGGGATTTTGACGTTCCTCTAGACGAATTGTTGCGTCGCAATGCGGCGCGTGATACCGCTGACCGTGTTCCGGAAGATTACATTCGTTCGTCCTGGAAGCATTTTCACACCGCGATGTTCCGCCCGTTGGAACCGGGCGATCCGAATGGAAACCTGTTGGAGCGTATGCGCGCGGACCCTTACGTTCGGGTTATTCCGGTACGCGGCGAAACAGACGTGTATGCGTGCAATTTCACTGCAGAGGCATTTCGTGAACATCGGTGGACGGATCGCACCATCAATGCGCGAGGGCTTTTTGTCGGCGGCAACGGTCAGGTGGTGCAACGCGGGTTCGAGAAGTTCTTTGCTGTGGACGAGACGGAGGAGACATCGTTCGCCCAAGTCGTCAATCACGCTCAAGAACATCCAGAGTCGTTGCCCGTGCGCGTTGAGCGCAAGGAGAACGGATTTCTCGGGCTCGTGGGCGCGGCGGGAACTCCTGGATTGTTCCGCTTCTGGTCGAAGTCGGGACAAACGGATTATTCCGCGCTTATCGAGCGCCTGTTTCCTTCAGATTCAGCGGTACGTGCCGAATTGTGGCGTATGTTGCATGAGTGGAATGTCACGGCGGCGTTTGAAGTCATCGATCGCGAGTCCGACCGGCACATCGTTGGATACGAATCATCCGGGCTGCGCTTGCTGCATCTGATTCGTAATGCCGAATCGTTCTCCATCGATGCCGCTCACGAGGAAACGTTCACTCTTGCCGGCGGCTTCGTGCGGCCGGAAACGGTGGCGATCTGCCATTCGCCGGAAGAAGTCGCCCAGGCAATCGGCGACGCCAAGGCAAGCCCGCATGAAGGCGTGGTGCTATATTTTGCCGACGGTTGGATGGTGAAGGTGAAGTCAGACCGGTACAAGTTGGTCAAGGCGATGCGCCCTCTTATGCAACGCGTGCTGCTGCGTGGTCGTTCCTTCAACAAGTCCGGCGACATTGCCGATTTGGCTCGCCGTATCATCGATTACGCACACGAACACCACATCGACCTGGCCTACGAGCGGCAGGCATTCGGCGAGCGCGATATCGATATGACCAAGGTCAACGACATCGTGGACCACGCCCGTGGAACTCGCCGCATAATCCATCTCAATACTGCATACTTGAAACCGCCTATAACTGCTCTTCGTAAACACCGAGGCGGTTTATCGTGTCTCTTTGCGTCTCGTCACGATGTTTATCGCGGAGCGGGCATCGCCGGCATCCGCGACATCTATGCCAAGGTCATGCTCGACGAAATCGATGAGAGCGATCAGCCGGACGGCGACCTGTTCCGGAAAGGCGATGCGGAAATACAGGGGCCGCGGGGCTGGTCATTTTGGTTTTGGATAGGAGCACTCGGGTGCGGGTGTCGTGTACGGCACGTTTAGTGGCTTCAACTGCTGGTAGGTTAGACATGTGTTGGTTCCTTTGACTGATGATTGGGGTATGGAGCGTGGCTAATGCGGCTACATATGTGAAGCGTTTCCTGCTGGCTAATAAGGCGGATGGCGTAACATATCGTTTCCCGGACGTATCGGGTGCGATGGCCGAAGTGGATAGCACGCTGAGAACGGCTGCTGCGGCCGGAGATGAAGATGCCGACCTCGCCTGCCGTTGTCTCGCCGACATTTGGTACAACATTTCGGTTGCCTGGGAGCGAAACCAGCGCAGTATGGAAATGATGGATTCGAAGATTCCCATCTCGACCGAGGATCGTATGGCTTTACGTATTGCGGAACGTCTGCTGGATGCGAGCGCCGCCGAATATCCGCCGGAGAGAAGAGACCGTATCCGGGAGCTCATCGCCGACGTTCCCGGCTTGCTCAAAACCGTCACGCTGCCAAAGGAACTCAAGGAGTATGTTGCCCGTCTCGTCCGTGAGGTCGGCACCGCATTGGATGAGTACGATTTGACCGGCGACTTCAAGCTGGACATCGCGTTCACCCGATTGCAAACATCGTTGAACATCATCGCCGCGACCCCCAAAGACGAGAAATCACAGCGAACAGTGATGGAGTTTTTGCAGAAGCGTGTGTTCCCTTGCGTTGCAGCCGTCGGTTTCGCGTTGGGGTTCTCTGCCGATTCCGCGACGGTACTGGAGTATCTGGGCTATTCTCCTGCCCAGATTGAATCCCATGAGTCGCATAAAAATCCCGAATCGCCTGCGAACGATACTCCGCAAGTCGTTCAGGCGTCAGACACCCATCCGGAGACCCCTCAATCAAACGAGTGACGTCATCCACCATGGCATCCAACACATCAACAGCGACATCAAAGGAAACGCCGTTATATCGAGACAGATTCAATCTCATCTCAATCCCCTCCGCTGTAAGCTCGTGATTACGGAACTCATGTTAGCTAACGCTTACAATTTGAGCAAGTGCGGCGTGTTTCCACATGCTTACACGTATGTTTGAGCCATGGCAGCAAAAATCGAATGGACAGCAGCGGATTACGCCGCAAAGAATGCGATGGCGAAAATCATCGATGCTTCCGCTTTGGCATATAGGGTAATTGCCGAACGCATGGGCGGAGTAGTAAGCCATGTCCGGATTGGATATATCCACAATGGAGAGAAATCTCCGGTGCGCCTGTCAGAGTTTTTGCTGATTTGCGAGGTCTGCAACGCCGACCCGGTGCAAACCCTGCGCGAGATCATCACCGAGGCAAGACGCATGGAACTCGAACAACAAACCGCATCAACAAAGAAACCCGCCGGCGAGCGCTTTGTTGATGATAGACAATCCCCGGAAGCCGGTCATGAGGACATCGATATCGACACTTGGGCCGACCGTATCAAGGCCGAGGACAAGGTTAACGTCGAGTGATTCATTCGACCGCGTTCAGATAGGAAAAGGGAAATGTCGAGGAAGAACCGCAAACCGATCTACACGCTTTCGCAGGACGAGGCGGAACGTCTCATCGCCGAGGTGAAGAACTCGGTGGAGAAGCTGTTCGTCATGCCCGCGGCGGGAGAACGCAACGCCGAATTCCACGTGCTCGGCGACGACGGGGAGAAGTTCACCATAGCCGTGTTCAAGGGCGCGATCAACGCCGACCGCCACTCCATGTCCGCTCGAATCACACGGCTCGGCGTGCCCCTGCTGCGGCTATGCGTGAACGGCTCGACCCACACGAACCCCGACGGCGAGAGAATCAGCGGAACCCACTGGCACATCTACAAGGAAGGCGAGGACGACTGGAACGCCCAGACTGCGGACATCGAATCACCGGACTTCGTGAACGATACAATAAGGCTGTTGGACAGATTCAACGTCATCCACAGACCGGACTTCCAGGAGAAACTGATATGAACGAGACCACCGCCACCGACGAGCTCATCGCGGAATACGGCGAATGGCTCAAACGCGAATCATCCGTGCGCAACGTCGGCGAATGGCGCGAGGTCACTTTGCCGTTCCTCGACCGCTCCAACGACGACCTTTGCTTCTACGTCCGCACCACCGACGGAGTCACCTCGTTCACCGACGACGGGTACACGATGGCGTCCTTCGACCTCAACGGCGTCACCATCACCGAATCGAGACGCGAGCGCATCAATCGTCTCGCCCTGCGTTTCGGCGCCATGGTCGGCGATGACGGGCAGATCACCCTGGAGACCGAAGGAAGCCGTCCGGACGCGATGAACCGTTTCGTGCAGGCGTTGACCGATATCGGCTCCATGCTGGAGACCTCGCAGAAGAGGGTGCTGTCCTATTTCGCCGATGATGTGGCGTTGAAGCTCGACTCATGCCAGGTGTTCTACACTCCGAACGTGGGCATTCGCGGCGTATCCAGCTACGAACACAGCTTCGACTTCCTGTTCCAGCGCAGCGCCAACCATCCGACCCGGTTCTGCCAGGCTCCGAACCGATTCGACAAGGACGCCGTGAAGGACATCATGTTCGGCTGGGATGACACGAAGAAGGATCCCAAGCGCAGGGATTCCCGGCTGATAGTCATCGGCGACGACCGGCAGACGCCGTTGCAGCGCGGCGCGCTCACCGCGTTCCGCAACTACGGTGTGACCGTCATCCCCTACTCCAAATTGGAAGAGAGGGCTCCCGTGGAACTCGCCGCGTAGCTTCCGGGCCATATAAGGACTCATCCCGGCGACTCACCGCGAGCGCCGGGGCTTTTTTGCGTTTACGCGGCTTCGTCGATGACTTGGACATCGATGACATCCATGTCATCATGCAGGTCGGGGATGGCTTGGCCGAGGAGTTTGGCGAGGCTGGCCGTGTCCCTGTGGGTGTAGTGGTTGGTCATGCTGATGCTGGTGTGGCCCATGATGGCGGTCCGGGCATCGTCGGGCATGTTGGCCCGGGCGGTCATGCTGGCGGTCCAGTGGCGTGCGCTGTGGATGGTGACCGGCGGGAGGCCGGCGGCCTTCAAGGCCTTGTTCCAGTTGTGGCGTTCGGTGGAGCTGCGCACGGGGTTGCCTCGTGAGTTGGTGAATATGAGGTCGCGTGGGCCTATGCCGAGTCGTTTGATGCGCGCCCACAATCGCTGCCACAGGCTCGTGGATATGGGTACGAACCGGTGGGCGGCGTGGGTTTTGGGTGTGGTGAGCCACAGGATGCCGTACAGGTGCTCGGCTTTGAGCCAGGCGGGTATCACGGCGTCCTCCGGTTTGCCGTATTGCTGGATCTGCTGCTGCACGTTGATGCCGGGCACGCCGTCGCGTTGCTCCAGCTCGTAGGGCATGAGCGCGTATCGTTCGCCTTCCCTCATGCCGGCGGCGAACGCGAGTTCGAACAGCAGCATCCAGGATTCGTCCACGTCCACGGTCAGGGCCGGGCCGCGGCGTTTCGCGCCGCGGTTGGGCACGGCCTCGATCAACTGTTTCGGCTGGTCGGGTGAGAGGATCCTGGTCTCGGTGGGCTCCACCCTTGGCGGCTTGACCCTGCGGCATGGATCCACGGGGATGAGCTCCTCGAGCTCCGCCTGGTCAAGCATCATCTTCAGGCTCACGAAGTGGTCCTTGAGCGTGGAGGGAGCGAGCCGCTTGGAGAGCACGCGCATGCACTTGCGGATATGGTCAGGTGTCAGGTCCGTGAGGCGGATACAGCCGATGACCTCCATGCACGCGTGGATCCTGCCGGCGCGTGTGCGGTATGTGGTGGGTTTGACGTTGAGCCGGTATTCCTCCAGCCAGCGCTCCGCGTAGTCCTTCAGGTACGGGCTCTTGGCTCCGGGCAACAGGCCGGTGCGCTCCATCTCGGCGACCTTCGCGCCGAACCGTTCGCGGGCATCGGCCTTGGTGCGGCCGCTCGCCGCTATGAACCGTCGTTTGCCGGTGGCGGGATCCCGGCCGATTTCGCGGCGGAACTCCCATCGTCCATCCGCGCGGTGGATGATGCCGCCCGCGCCCTTCGTGCGCCGCGAACGTCCGCCCGTCTTCCGTGTGGTCTTCGCCGTCATGGTGTTCTCCTTGTGTCCGAGAGCACTCAATGAGCGTCCACGCACATGGCGAGAACCGTTACGGCGAGCGCACTCCGGGGTTTTCCGGAATTACACTCTATTTACACTCTATCGCCGCGTAAAACGGCGGAATACGTGCGTAAAACGGCGGTTTTCCGCGAATCGAAAAACGGCGCGATTCCAACGTTCCGACACCCCGGAACCCTTGGAATCACGCCGTTTTCTAGGGTCTGAAGACCCTACTTGGAAACGTTGAACTTGAACTGCCAAGCGCGCACTTCCTTGACGCCTGCAGTCAGGAAGGTCTGCAGTCCAAGGATGTCGAAGCCGACGCGGGCCAACTGGTCAAGGCCGGATTCGCTTAAGCCCGCGTCCTCGAGCATTTCGCGGGCATCCGCCTCGTCGAGCTCGGTCAAGTCTGCCTCGAACTGAGCGTTGAGGAACACGGCCGGAGCCGGGGCCACGGATGCGGCGAGCTTAGCCTGCAGGTCCTTGTTGGCCAGCTCGTTGTCGTCCACGTTGAACACGTAGATGAACGGCTTGGCGGTCATCAGATGCAGGTCGTAGACGGAATCCTTGTCGAAGCGGCCTTCGCGTGCGGCCTTGTCGAGCGTCTCGCCGGCTTCAAGGATGGTCTTTGCCTGCTTGACTGCGTCCATGTAGGCCGGCTCGATCTTCTTGCCGCGCAGATCCTTCTCCAGCTTGGGCAGCGCGTTTTCGATGGTCTGCAGGTCGGCGAGGATCAGCTCGGTGTTGATGGTGTCGATGTCGTCGGCCGGATCCACCTTGCCGTTGACGTGGACGATGTCATCGTCCTCGAAGGCGCGCACGACCTCGCAGATCGCGTCCGCCTCGCGGATGTTGGCCAGGAACTTGTTGCCCAGGCCTTCGCCTTCGGAGGCGCCCTTGACGATGCCGGCGATGTCCACGAAGGTCACCGTGGCGGGCACGACCTTTTCGGTGTGGACCAGCTTGGCCAGCACGGGCAAACGCTTGTCCGGCAATGGTACGATGCCGGTGTTCGGCTCGATGGTGGCGAACGGGTAGTTTTCGGCCAGCACGTTGTTGCGGGTCAGTGCGTTGAACATGGTGGACTTGCCGACGTTGGGCAGTCCGACGATTCCGATAGTAAGAGACATGGTTCCCTAGCTTAGTATTAGGCTTCGATGGCGTCGACGGCCTTGATGACCGCACCGCGGAACGCGCTTTCCTCCAGCGAGGTCACACCCTTGATTGTGGTGCCGCCCGGCGAGCAGACGGCGTCCTTCATGACGCCCGGATGGGTTTCGTTTTTGAGGTATAGCGCACCGACGCCTTCCACCATCTTCGCGGCTAGACGGTAGGCGGTGGCACGTTGCAGGCCGTATTTCACGCCCGCGTCGCCGAGCGCCTCGATATACATGTCGGTGAATGCCGGTGCGCAGCCTGCGATGCACATGCCAATGCCCATATGCGCGGAATCAACGCGTTCGATGAGGCTGATCGATGAGAACAGCCGCTCGAACACTTCGGCTTGCGTGTCGGTCAGCGTGTTGTCGGCTTCGGTGACGAGTACCCCCTTGCCGACGGCCATCGGCGTGTTCGGAATGGTGCATTGGATATGCGCCGCGTTGAAATCGGCGCCGAACAAGTCTCGGTATTTGTCAAGATCCCAGCCCGCCGCGATGGATACGACGAATTTGTCTTCGTCGGCAATCGCGCCGATGACTGGCTTGATGACACTTTCGATTTGGTACGGTTTGATGGCGATGACGACCATGTCGGACGCTGCGACGACTTCGGCCGCGTTGTGCAATGGCTTTGCACCCACTTTCATCGTGGTCTTTTCCAGCTTGTCGTAATGCGCGGCGCAAGCCACGATGTCGGCACCGTCGACGGCGCCGGCTGCGACGAGTCCTTCGGCGATGGCCTGCGCCATATTGCCGTATCCGATGAATCCGATGGTTGGATTGGACATGGTGTCCTCCTTGTCGTCTTTTCTAATGGACGTAATTGTTTTGGATGCGATGGTTTCGGAGAATTTCGGGAATGTCAGAACAGTTCTTCCAGGTCTCCCCTGTTCAACGCCTCGTCGAACAGGTGCTTGAACACCACGGAACCATGTACGCCGTCGTGCTCGAATTCGTTGGTGGTCCAATAGTGCGATCGTCCCACACGGGACAGCGTATCGAATTGCAGACCGGAGTCGACGTACATGTCGTCAAAATAGACGGCAGCCTGCAGCGGAACCTCATTGCGCGCCAACTGGTCGGCATCGTAGATCGTGCCGAAATGCGTGTCTTCCATAAGCACGTCCATGGCTGGTTTGAACGGACGCAACGCACGTTCCTGCTCGAACATCCACGGGAACATGGCCTCGCCGGTGAAATTAAGCGGACGAATGTCACCCGCGAATTCCGGATGCTCGCCGCGCACGCGCTGTGCGGCCCAGCAAATCGGCGCTTCCAGCTCACCGTTGGCGTAGATGAACTCCTGCAACGGCCAATACAGCGGGCGAGATGAAGTCGCATCCATCACGGAAGACAGGAATTCGTCAGACAGTTCCGCCGAGGTCGAGGCCGACCCGTCGCCGTCAAGGAATGCCTGGTCAAGAATCCAATGCACGCGTTCGAAACTCGGCTTCATGCCGAAATCGGATCCCAAGCATTGGAAGCGTTCCACCGTGAGCGGATCGCCGTTCGGCAATGTGACCTTGCGCGATTGCAGAATGTCGGCGACGGCCGCGGCACGTTCGATATCGATCGGGTAACGCTCGTAGAACTGCTTCGTCTTTGCCGCCATGCGCGGGAATGTATGACGGTACACGTCGGTCGCATCGGCGGGAACATGAGGAATGCCGCCCGTGGTGAAACTGGCGATAACCCCTTGCGGGAACAGCGAAAGATACGTCAGCGTCAGGAATCCGCCATAGCTTTGGCCAAGCGTGACCCAACGTGCGCCCCCGAATTCGGTACGACGCAGATGCTCGAAGTCACGAACGATCGAATCGGCGAGGAAACGCTTCAAAAACGCGGCACCGGCCTTGCCGTCGCCATCCATGCCCTCAATCACATGCGTATCGACACGAGACGAACGCCCAGTACCACGTTGATCCGGCAACACCACGCGGAAATGCTTGATCGCTTCCTCAATCCAACCATCGGAACTTGGACCGAGCGGACGGGGGCCGGAACCACCGGGACCACCCTGCAGGAACACGAGCAGCGGCAGATCATCATGCACATGTTCGGGAGCGGTGACCACACGGTAGAACAGGCTGATCGATTCGCCATCGAACCCATGACCGGGCTCGTGACCCGTCCAATCCAACGGCACCTTGATGGAACGATCCTCAATATGCAATCCGGGCACGTAGTATTCGCTCAGCAACGTCATGCATTCACCTT
>PPYE01257847.1_pt1 | contig 10134 bp, 9 predicted proteins | sample 1559881 | NCBI WGS metagenome assembly PPYE01 (sample SAMN08240022, study PRJNA423297) | Human gut metagenome, whole genome shotgun sequencing project.
CCAAGATACTCTCAGTCTCAAAGGAGTACCCTCGGCTTTTAACGCTTTTCTGAGAATTGAAAAAACAGAAAAACGAGATGGAAACACCCGCACGATTCGTCCCGAAGCGCAAGCCTGTTTCGACAAACGTCATTCTTTCGCCGACCGGCAAATACAAAACGAGAACTTACTGCGGTTGTTCCAGCTGAAATACGATTTGCTTGAAATGTATCGGCGAAGACTACAAACCGAATTAAATCTCGGAGTGGTGGGTATTGCCGCCGACAATCGCACTCGGCAATACATGGACCTATACACAGAACAAAGCAAAAAAGCAGAACAAGAAACCGAAAACGGACAGAACGAGATAAAGCTGCAAGAATGGGAGTTCTACGTAACCAAAGAACTGATCGAAAACCCGGCTCCGTCCATTCCTCGAATCTCTCCGCGGCGATTCGGATACGGGTTCTATTTAGGAACCGGCGCCTCCTTTCCGGTCGGAAGCATTGCCGACTATTGGGATCCCGCTTGGCAAATCAATGTCGGATTCGATTTAGCTTATGCCAATACACATCTGCTCTGCGACTTTTCTGCCGGAACAGCCCGTACCCGTCAGGAAATCATAGTTTCCAACGGACAAATCACGGATAAATGGCTTCGAAACGGACATAACACCTATACTTCTATATCCTTAGGTATAGGACAACAACTTATCTCCACCAAGTATTTCGCCCTTATGCCTTATGTCGGGTGTATATGGTCGGGATACTCCGATCAAGCAAAAATTCAAGAAGGGAGAAACGAAAGAACGACATTGTCCTACACGAATTTTAATTGGACGGCCGGAATTTGTTTCGACTATCGGTTCTCCACGACAATATCCTTAGTTCCTTCATTCTGGCGCGGTCATCGTGAAATATTTACCGCATCGATTCGTACAAAGCTATTTATCAATCGGGAGCAATTCCACAACTTCAAAATAGCACCCGACGACAACGGTAGCATGCTGAGAGGCTGTAAGCTGGGATTCTCGGTCGCTTGCCTCGGATTCAGCAGATTACTGCAAATCAAATAAAACTACATTTACGACATGAAACAATATCTCGACCTCTTACAACACGTGCTCGACCACGGCGTCCTCAAAGAAGATCGCACAGGGACAGGCACTCACAGTGTCTTCGGCTATCAAATGCGTTTCGACCTGCAAAACGGATTCCCGCTCCTCACCACGAAGAAACTACATTTGAAATCGATTATCCATGAACTGTTGTGGTTCCTTAAAGGCGACACCAACGTGAAATATTTGCAAGCAAACGGAGTCCGCATTTGGAACGAATGGGCCGACGAGAATGGCGACTTAGGGCATATCTACGGATATCAATGGCGTTCGTGGCCCGACTATGACGGCGGGCATATCGACCAAATAAAAGAGGCTATCGACACCATACAAAACAATCCCGACTCACGTCGCATCATTGTCAGTGCATGGAATGTGGCAGACCTACCCCAAATGAACCTAGCTCCTTGCCATGCTTTTTTCCAGTTCTATGTAGCAAATGGCAAACTCAGTTTGCAACTATATCAACGCAGTGCGGATATTTTTCTCGGAGTGCCTTTCAATATCGCCTCTTATGCACTATTACTCATGATGGTCGCACAAGTGACCGGGCTCGAAGCCGGAGATTTCGTCCACACACTCGGAGATGCCCATATTTACAACAACCATATCGAGCAAGTGCGGGAACAGCTTTCTCGCGAACCGCGAGCCTTGCCTACAATGAAACTGAACCCCAATGTAAAAAGTATCTTCGATTTCAAATACGAAGACTTTGAATTGACGGATTATAACCCTCACCCCCATATCGCGGGAAAAGTAGCCGTATAAGTATGAGTAAAATAGCATTGATCGCAGCCGTCGCCGAAAAAGGAGCCATTGGCCGGAACCAACAACTGTTATGCCACTTGCCCAACGACTTGAAACATTTCAAAACACTCACGTCGGGGCATACCGTCGTCATGGGGCGAAAGACTTTCGAATCATTACCCAACGGCGCTTTACCTAACCGCAAGAATATCGTCTTGACACATAACACGTCACTATCGTGGCCGAATGTAACTGTCGTCCATACGCTTGACGAAATACCGATACAAGACACGACAGAAGACGAAATTTTCATTATGGGGGGAGCGACACTATACAACGAAACCATCAAGATAGCCGACACGCTGTATATCACACACATTCACCATACATTCGACGACGCCGACACATTCTTCCCAACCATAAACCCATCGGAGTGGGAAATCGCAAATTCGCAAGAAATGCCGGCCGACGAGAAACACGCTTATCCTTATACATTTGTAACCTATACCAGAAGACGGATAGAAAACCGGGAACCTTCCGACAAATAACCGGGTCAATCCCTATCGATCTGCGTCACATTCCCGTTATTGTCGAATTCCAATTCTACGAGAGGAGCCGTGTTCAACTCCACTTCATATCCCCAATCGTAACGAGCCGCTTCGACAATTCCGGCAGTAGGATACTGTGTAGCGACATAAGTCAACAAATTACCCGGCAAAATATCTATTTGTAAAGCCGACGGCAACACTTGCAAGTTTCCATCTACCTTTTGCCACCCGCCGTCCTTATAGAATTTCAATTCGAATCCGTTACTCAACCAAACTTTGTAACGGGGCTCTTCATTCTTCTTTTCGGCCTTAACTACCTTTACATCGGAAAAATAAGTACTAACAAATTGATGAACAGAATCAGGCAAGTATTGATAGTCCACCCGTTCGTCCTCATCACAGGCACTCAATCCGGCAAGCCCTGCGAACAAAATAAAACTCCACAAAAACGTTTTCATAATCTCCCATTTTAATTTTTATCTTATAACAACATCGTTTACCAATGGGTCGATTCCTTACAAAAATTTAAATAGAATCATATTACATATAATAAGCGAATCAGAATGTAACACTTTTGTAATACAAATCCAACATATTGCTATAAAAACCGGAAATCACAAAAATAATGTTAAATATAATCGTTTTTCTTGGGTATTTTGTTTGTATATAAAATTATATGCGTACATTTGCAATGTGTTTTTCATGGTATTAGAATTAAGGTTAACAAAGATTGGTTGTCGTGATGACAATCAATTTTTTCATTTTAAACTGTTCCGTTTTTCATCTATACTTACTCTCATATAAATTCAGTAGAAAATTCGTAGGATAGAATCTTGAATTTTAGGTACATTTGTAACCAAAATCCAACCTTACTGCAATGAAAAAAGCATTATTATCCATCGCACTATCGGCATTTGTTTTTTCACTGATAGCGGGAACAGGACTTTCGGCCGATTCCCCGTTAACCGTATCGCAAGCTCTTGCCAAGAAGAATGACCGGAAATCCTATTATGTAAATGGATATATAGTCGGGGAATACAGAGACTACTCCAACAATAAACACTTCTACAATATCGCACCGCCCTTCGATGGAACCTCGGCCTACCTCATCGCCGACGACATCGATGAAATCGATTTAAGCAAGATGATGCCCGTACAAATCAAGGACTATGTCGATTCGTACAATTTAGATGAAAATCCACAATATTGGCGCAAGCAACTGACCGTAAAGGGAACGTTAACCGATTACTTCACCCTGCCGGGAATTAAGAATCTCACAGATTGGATAGCACCCGGCGAAAATGTCACAGACGAAACGAAATACTGGAACTTCTATGAAACTTTTGAAACGAAAAAAGCCTATACTCCCAATAGCTCTTTAATGTACGGAGGAGGAATCTATGCCAGTGCCGAAACATGCCGATGGAAATTCGTAGGCGCTACATACGGAGACAGCTCCAACGATATGAAATGGGATAATGCAGCAGCCCACCTACGCCTCACCGAATCGACCTCCGGCGAACCCGGATACATCTACATGCTCGAAGATAAAAGCAACGGAATCGGGTACATACGCTTATGGGCTGCCCGATACAAAGATGATAAAGGTTCTGGTTCTTTCGGTGTATACATATCCGATGACAAAGGAAAAACTTGGGAACCCATTCAAACCGGTATTCCAATCAAAAAAGAGTTGACCGAATACCAATTCAAAGTGATGCGTCCGGGAGAACTACGAATAAAAATAGGTAAAACAGAGAACTCGACGACTGGAATAGACATTGACAATATCCACATCAGCGACTATTATACGACATCGTCCGTTGAAAACATGTTGTCTCCGACAAATATAAGAATATGGAGTTCGAAAGGTCATCTTTGTTTCGACACAAAAATGCCCGAACAAATCGACATCTACCTGATAAACGGCACACTCGTTAAGACTGAACATATAATCGGGAGTGGCAACATAGCCCTACCTGCCGGATTCTATATAGTCTCGATAAAAAACACCGCTACAAAAATTATCGTACAATAAATAAAAAGTAGTAGAAGCCATTAGTATATAACTTAATTGGTGCACTCCAAAAAGTCCTAAATATAATTCTCCTTATTTTAACCATCAACAGATAAAAGAGAAAGAGGGAATATTTTGAAAATGGGTAGAGCAGCCAGACGTCTTTCCATCTCTCTTTATCTCTACAATTTACCACAATAAAAAAGCCGTATCGAATGATACGGCTTTTTCTTATCAAAAATTTATCGTTATTCCTCATTAAGAGTAATTCTCTTACAAGCAACAGCTGTAAGTTCTTTGTTGCTTGAATGAAGATACTGTTGAATAGTTTGCTTGGGATCTTTCACAAAAGCTTGTTCAAGTAAACAAACTTCTTGATAGAATTTGTTCAGACGACCCTGAGCAATCTTATCGAGCATTTCCTCTTTCTTACCCTCTTGACGAGCCTTATCTTTTGCGATTTCAAGTTCTTTTTCTACCACATCGGCCGGAACTTCATCACGAGAAACAGCGATAGGGCTCATAGCAGCAGCCTGCATAGCCACATCGTGAGCTACCTGATAATCGGTATCGGCGAGGTTAAAACCTACAATCGTAGCCAATTTATTCCCCGGGTGAATATAAGCGGTGGTATAAGGAGCCGAAATAGCTTCGTAGTAACCGAGCTCCATCTTTTCTCCGGTTTTACCGATTTCATCGACAATCAAGTTAGCGACGGGAGTACCATTGACAACCAAAGCCTTTACGGTTTCAAGATCGGTAGCTTTTGCCTCGATGGCAGCATCGAGAATAGATTTAGTCAAGGCTACGAAAGAATCGTTCTTAGCAACGAAATCCGTTTCGCACTTCAAAGCTACGATAGCAGCGAAATCGCCTTTGGCAGCAGCCAAAACGCAACCTTCCGAAGCTTCGCGGTCTTCGCGTTTAGCAGCGACAGCTTGACCTTTTTTACGAATAATTTCTTTTGCAGCTTCGATATCACCGTTAGTCTCGGTCAAAGCATTCTTACAATCCATCATGCCGGCTCCCGTAAGTTTACGTAGCTTGCTGATTTCAGCCATTGTAACAGCCATATACTTAATCTCCTATTTTTATAATTAGAAACGAACAAAGAGTGAAGTCAAAGAAAAGGCTCCACTCTTTGTCTTTGATTATTTTTTATTCTTCTACTTCTTTAACTTCGGCGGCAGGAGCTTCGTCCGTTATTTCGGCAACCTCTGCATCTTCGGCTTTCTTGCGAGAGATACGAGTTTTACGTTCTTTCTTAACAGGAGCATCCTCACCCTCGGCAGGAGCATCAACTTTTTCAGCCTTACGTTCTTCCAAACCTTCGGCAATAGCACCGCATACGGCATCGAGAACCACTTCGATAGATTTCGAAGCATCGTCATTAGCCGGAATAACGAAATCTACATCGTTCGGATTCGAGTTGGTATCTACCATAGCAAATACGGGAATACCTAAACGATTGGCCTCGCGCACGGCAATATGTTCTTTCAAAACATCGACAACGAACAAAGCGGAAGGCAGACGATTCAAATCGGCAATACTGCCCAAAGTCTTTTCCAACTTGGCACGTTGGCGAGAGATTTGCAATTTTTCACGCTTAGACAAATTGTCAAACGTTCCGTCCTTTTCCATTTTATCGATGGTAGACATTTTCTTCACAGCCTTACGAATCGTAGGGAAGTTAGTCAACATACCACCCGGCCAACGCTCGATAACATATGGCATATTCACAGCAGAAGCCTTGTCGGCGACAACTTGTTTGGCTTGTTTCTTAGTAGCGACGAACAGAATTTTTTTACCCGATTTAGCGATTGATTTCAATGCAGCTGCGGCTTCGTCGATCTTTGCTACGGTTTTATACAAGTCGATAATGTGGATACCGTTACGCTCCATGAAAATATAAGGAGCCATAGCAGGATTCCATTTTCTTTTCAAGTGTCCGAAATGAACACCGGCTTCCAATAACTGGTCAAAATTAGTAATAGACATTTTTTCTTTGTTTAATTTGTTTACATTCTACTTACACAACCACAAGGTAGTTCCCTATGAAAAGAAAAGTCCTTGCGGTTTGGATACTAAACACAAATATATCTTCGGCCTCAGGCCGTCGCATATTAACGTTTACTGAACTGGAATCTCTTACGAGCTTTGGGACGTCCCGGTTTCTTACGTTCAACGGTACGCGGGTCACGAGTCATGAAGCCCTCCGATTTCAGAGCAGGTTTATCCTCGGGATTGATTTTTACCAATGCGCGGGCAATCGCTAAACGAAGAGCCTCGGCCTGTCCTTTGAAACCACCGCCATTCAGATTCACTTTAATATCATACTTTTCTGCAACGCCCAATTTTTCAAGCGGTTGCTTTACAATGTATTGAAGTATTGAAGAGGGGAAATAAACAGCCAACTCTCTTTTGTTTATCGTAACTACACCCGAACCTTCGCAAACAAATACTCGTGCTACTGCGGCTTTACGTCTGCCTAATGCATTAACTACTTCCATATTACTTATTTAAGGGTGTTAATATCTATTGTTTTAGGGGTTTGTGCAGCATGTGGATGCTCGCTTCCTCCATAAATATAAACGTTTCTCAACAATTGAGCGCCCAATTTATTTTTAGGGAGCATACCTTTCAGTACACGTTTGAATAATCTCGATTCTCCTTTTTTCATCAAATCGGCAGGAGACAATTCTCTTTGACCACCGGGATAACCTGTAAAGTTCAAATAAACCCGATCCGTCCATTTTTTCCCCGTTAATTGCACCTTATCGGCATTGATAATAATTACATTATCGCCACAATCCACATGAGGAGTATAGCACGGTTTGTATTTACCACGCAATATTTTAGCAACTTTTGCACACATACGGCCCAAAACTTGATCGGTTGCATCAACCACAACCCATTCTTTTTTAACGGTCGCTTTGTTTGCAGAAATGGTCTTATAACTTAAAGTATCCACTGCTTATTCTTTTAATTATTAAATACTTGACATATACATAGCATTCATGCTTCCGGCCAAAGAAGACATGACTACTATTCAAATTTTCTCAAATTTGGGTAATAATCGGATTGCAAAGGTACGCTTTTTATTTGAAAAACAAAAGATTTCGATTTTTCTTTTACAGATTTAAACAAAAAAATCGGCCCGGAAAACCGGGCCGATCTATTATCAGGAAGTATTTATTTCACCAGAACTTTCGTTGTTCTACTCCCGACTTTCACAATATAGAATCCGGGTAATAGATCATATTGGTTTTCTCCTACCCCGACAGAATCTTCCAATACCGACATTCCCGAAATAGAATAAATCTCTATCTTAGAAGGAACCTCGGCTTGCACATACAACTTTCCATCTATGGCATAAACCTTAGCACCAGATACAGAGAGTGAATTTACCCCCGAAGGGATATATTCCACGATCTGCCGGTCCGAAAATTCCGATTCGACCAAATCATCGCCCAGCAAACGATAGGCCGATACCTCATAACCATATTTATACTGTCCGCATTGTAATCCAGTAAAGGAGTACGAAATAGTTTCGGGGTCCCTCACAATAACACTGTTTTCCAATCTGGACACCTGAGCACCCGCTTTCAACTTTTGTTTAACGACAATATTATCGATAAAGAAAAGAGCACCGCCATCGGTAGCGAAACGGAGGCAATCTTTTTCAATACCGTTTTTCATTTCCACCGTAAATGTTTTAGATTCCGATTTCTCGAAAGTCAGTGTTTTAGTATCGTTTTCAGAGTAGATATATAAATCGGTCCAACCACTCGAAACCTTTGCCCATGCTGTTACTGTCACTTCGAATACGGTATCGTTATTCAGCACCAGTTCGGGCGTTTGAAGAGTCGCCTGCCAACCATACCCTCCAAGCATACCGTTTGCCAAACGAAGTCCGCCGCTAAATAACCAATTGGGCAACAAAGTATATTCATCTAGAATCACAAGAGAACTCGACTCAAACTCGTCTGGATTTTCTGGTGTAGCCAAAGTCGTTACTTTCGAAAAATCTTCTTCCAAAACGACATATTCTTCGTCTTCTCTCGCCGTATAAACACTATAATTATTCACTCTATACCCCTCGGCCTTAGGTGTTTTTTCCCAATGAGCCGTGTATGACGATTCTGTTACATCGGTAGCGGCAGCCACAACAGGAGCGACCAATCCTATTACAGCGATTTCGTCAGATGGTTCAGACTGCACTCCATTTTCCGAAGAAGCCTTTACATAATAATAGTAATCCAAATCCTCGTCTAAGCCTTCCACGGCATAAGACGTCACACTCCCTACATTCTTATCTTCGAAAACATATACATTTTCTCTGACAGGCATACAACTGTAAGAAATATCATCGATAGCGACACGTCCGTTATTCTTCTGTTCGAACCATATCTTTACCCGATAACAATCGGACGGTAGAGAAGAGGTAAGATCGATATAGCGCCCCGTTTGAAGCGAAGAAGCAAAAGAATAACCCAAGTCCTTCCACTCTACTCCATTAAAATATTCAGCATGAATTTTTGAGCTATTTCCAGAAAGCATAGTTTTACCCCAAAACGAAAAGCTATCCATAGGATCATCTTCCAACGGAGTTACGATAGAGTCTCCCGTAGCATCAAATGCCAATGCAACCGAAGCAGAATTGTAATTGCCTTCATCTGTATACACATGACGAGTCCCATGAGTAACGACATCGACAACCCAACCTTCGGGATATTGAGGATTACCAGAGCTAATCAACGAGTCGGTACAATTAACGGTATCGAAAGTCTCCTTCACTGTTTTCGGAGCCTTCCCATCAGGGAATCGTTTACTATACACGCTCAATAAATAGTCTTTGGCTCGCTCGCTGCTTTCCCAATGAGCCGTAAACCCCTCCCGCGTAAGATCAGTTGCGTCCAACGATTTAGGCGTAGGAATAATTTCTTTTATCCGAACAATCTTTATATCATCAATTAAAACTTTGTCTTCATCACCAGCAGAAAACTGAATAAAACAACGATTAAAAGTACCTTTTTTAAACTCTCCCGTATAGGTTTGCCAGTCAGTGGTAAGTGTATGTGCATAAGAATCGATAGTGTTATAACCTTCACCCATCACTACATTTATTTTCGATTGCTCCCCCTCTTGCAGACGAGCTCGAAAAGAATAAGTAATCACCCCCGAATAATCCCCCTTAGGAGTATTCAAATAACCACCTTCATAGAAATAATAATTATATACAGGAGCTATCGCACAAATTCCCCCAGCCTGAAAAATACCCATACCAGACCAGCCCGCTTGTTGGGTATATTGGGCATCGATTGCGCCAGTACTTTCATCTGCCAAATCCTGTTCCGTAGGAGCTGTTTCAGACCCATCGACAAATTTGGAAAAATCCTCGTTAATCAATACGACCGGCGTCGATTCCGAAACAACGATCGCCGACACATTCACAGTTAATAAAACTACGAATAAAATACAAAGTAAACCTCTTTTCATAAACTAAAATTTATAGTGAATTTTGGATTTTTCAAAAAACAAATCGAAGAGCACGGATATAGACCAAAGCTCATCTACGCTGAAACGAGAGGTTACAAATGTAAATATTATAAATAATAAACAAAATACAACATATCCATTTTCAAAAAATCTATATATTATATATTATCAAAGGGTTATGAGCCGAAAATCAGAGGTATGGAGTAGCGTCGGGGACGACAGGAAAA